>ERZ779889.2024-NODE-2024-length-17862-cov-3.774808_pt1 | contig 17862 bp, 11 predicted proteins | sample MGYA00511030_ERZ779889 | MGnify/ENA primary metagenome ERZ779889 (study PRJEB29588, sample SAMEA2160616) | human gut metagenome | biome: human gut; feature: human-associated habitat; material: faeces | place: Denmark | collected 2008/2010 ...
CAAGGCAGGCGTGGAAACCGAAGTGTTCGACGGCATCGCCCCGAACCCGACCGTGGCAAACGCCGATGCCGGTGCCGCCGCAGCCCGCGATTACAAGGCGGATTTCCTCGTGGCATTGGGCGGCGGAAGTGTGATGGACTGCTCAAAAGCCATTGCGCTGCTGGCTACCAACGAAGGAGAATTGTGGGATTATGTAGCTGTCGGTTCAGGCAAGGGACTGCCGATAGCCAACCGTCCGCTACCTGTCGTTGCCATTACCACCACAGCCGGAACAGGTTCGGAGACAGACGGCTGCGGCGTTATCACGAAAGAAGACACCAACGAAAAAGCGTTCATTATGCACCCATCGCTGTTCCCCGTGCTCGCCGTGGTCGATGCAGAGCTAATGCTTTCCGTGCCACCCATGTTCACCGCATTCCAAGGTTTCGACGCACTATTCCATAGCATAGAAGGGTTTGTTGCCACCACTGCCAACCTCATCAGCGACATGCACGCCCGTGAAGCCATCCGCAACATTGCCGAATATCTCCCCCGTGCCGTGAAGGATGGTTCGGACTTGGAAGCCCGTACCCGTGTAGCCTTTGCCAACACCTTGTCCGGCGCGGTAATGACACTGACCCTGCTGACCAGCGAACACGGATTGGAACACGCCCTCTCTGCCTATCATCCCAACCTGCCACACGGCGCAGGACTGATTATGATTAGCAAAGCCTATTTCAGTTACTTCGTGCGCCACCACGGCTGTGACGACCGTTTCATCGAACTGGCGCGTCTGCTAGGAATGGAAGATGCCACAAAACCCGAAGACTTCATCACGGCGCTTGTTCGCTTGCAGGAAGCCTGCGGCGTGGCAGACCTGAAAATGTCCGACTATGGCATCACACCGGACGAATGCGAGAAATTCATGCGTAATTCCCGCGAGGTAATGGGTATCATGTTCAACGGCGACCGTGTACAGATGGCGAATGAAGACATCGTGCAGATATTTGCAGATTCTTACAAATAATCGTACTGTATGAAAGATGAGACGCACATCACCCGGCGCGAGGCTCTCAAACGAATAGGAGCCGTCGGTACGGCATTGAGCGCAAGCGGACTGAGTGCCACCGAGAGTTTGAGCGTAACAGAGAAACGGAAGATGAAAGTAGTGGCAATTAACGGTAGTTCCCGCAAGGACGGAAACACGGCAGACATGCTGAACATAGTCTTGCAGGAATTGAAGAAAGAAGGAATTGAGACTGAGCATATCCAACTGGCAGGACAAACCATCCATCCGTGTAAAGCTTGTTTTGCCTGTGCCGGGAAACGGAATTGCGTGTTCAGCGATGACAGCTTTCAAGAACTCTATCGGAAGATGACCGAAGCCGACGGCATTCTGTTGGGTTCTCCCACCTATTCGGCAGACGTATCATCCACACTGAAAGCAGTCATCGAGCGTGCCAGCGTGGTGAGCGACACCAATCCGGGTATGTTCCGGCGCAAGATCTGCGGAACAGTAGCCGTGGCACGTCGTGGAGGCGCCATGAATGTCATCGACACGCTCAACCATTTCTTTCTGAACAAAGAAACCTATTTGGTAGGCTCTACGTATTGGAACATCGCCTACGGCCGTTTACCCGGCGAAGCCATGAAGGACGAGGAAGGCGTAGCCAATATGAAAAACTTGGGGCAAAATATGGCATGGCTGGTGGAGAAAATAATATGAATTTACGTTTAACGTTATAGTGTACCAATGGCGGCCATCATTTGCATGGTCGCCATTTTATTACAAGAACTGGACAAACAAGAGGAACTGAAGTCGAAACAGAGAACATCCGTCATATGCGCCACGACGTCAGTTCCACCCATCGCACATTATCCCGCTACCCTGCTGGACAACATGGTGAACTGAAAAAGAAGCCGCTACAAACGCCCCCCATAACCTACCCTTTTTATCCGTCAATGCCCTTTTGGGGACGTTCAAAGTCGCCAAAAGACAATAAAAAAAGTCCCACAAAATATTGATTTTGCAGGACTTGTCTTTTGGTGATCCGCTTGGGGCTCGAACCCAAGACCCCAACATTAAAAGTGTTGTGCTCTACCAACTGAGCTAGCGAATCAAACCTTGGTGCATCATTTCTGAATTGCGACCGCAAAGGTACTGACTTTTTTGGAATCTGCAAACTATTAAGTCTTTTTTTGCACAATAATACCAAAAATATCAATCACAACTTCACGCAATCCCGATATCGTCAAGAACAAGTAAACATGAAAAAGAAGAAAAATAGCTCCAGGAAAAAGGCTTATTTTCATAAAGTGAATAAAAAATATAAGATTTTTAACCGAAAAGTTGGACATATCAAAAACTAGCCTTACATTTACACCATGATAAATAGCTATACATATATAGGGAGATGAAGCGTAAGGGGCAAGGGCTTTATCCCCTATAAGATAAACACACTTGTCCCTTCTCTTCTTACTCCAACAACTTGAGCATATTTTCCTCCAAGTTTTCCCCATAGTTGCCGCACACTAGTGTGGCTTCTTTTTTTATCTATCCGTTTAGTAGGCACCAAAAAAAGACAAAGGTTCAGCCTGAAAAAATAGTGAAATAAAAAACGGAGATTTTCTCCCCCCCCCTCAAACATCCTCCCTCCCTTCCACCTGACCCTTTTTAGCGCAAATTGAAACCAGTCATATGAAACGCGGTAAATATTGTAAACCAATCATGCTATATCCCGACTCACCCAGATTGCCGATTTTCCTCTTCCACACATCGCCACAAAGCTAGCCCAGTCTACCCTAGAAGGCGCTCTCGCCAAGCTTCCTTTCGGCTCATGGACGGAAAGGAGTCCGCCCTCGGCTAGAATAGAAACTTTGCAAAGGTAAATGCAAGTCTACCGACTCTGCACAAACAATATGCTGATAAACAAGCAACTGACTTATTTCCGTATTTCCGCACCGAGCGATGCGACAATCTTTTCACCGCCTCAAACATCAACTGTAAACCATCTTCACATACGTAAAAGAAGAAATTGAAATATTCACACAGAACATTCAAAAAAGCAAGTCCCACTTAACCCCAAAGACTGGAACATGCCCCTTCTTGCCATCTGCCCTAGTTCCAAACATGAGTTGCAAATTGAAAGCGATACTTATCTATTGTATGACTTACAGGAAGCTCCGAAATCTTATCTTTTCACAGATGATACACAAAAGGTTAAACCATAATACATTAGTCACAATATAACACAGTACGACAGTCTCCAACATTAACAACTTTTTAACACAACAAAGAAAACGATTAGAAAAAAAAATCTATTTTTGCACCCTAGAGAAACAACAACTAATAATCATTTAAAACCTTAGAAACATGAAAAGCTGTACATCTACGTACGTGAAATGCACTTTCACGAAAAAGATGTTCCTATTATTTATGCTATTAGGAATATCACTTTTCACCTTTGCGCAAAGCAAAGTCACCGGTACGGTTGTCGACACCTCCGGGCAACCCATCATCGGAGCCAGCGTCTTGGTAAAAGGAGCAAAAACAGGAGTCATTACCGACATCAACGGTAACTTCACAATTACCCCCCCCCACGAAAAATCCACACTAATCATCTCCTGTGTGGGCTACGTCACTGAAAACGTCAGTGCCAACCAATCTCCCTTAAAAGTTACACTAAAAGAAGACAATGAGCTTTTGGACGAGGTAGTGGTCGTAGGCTACGGAACGATGAAAAAAAGCGACGTAACCGGAGCCAACACCCAACTGAAAACCGACGCCATCACAGCCACCGTGGCAGCCAGCCCGCTGGAATCACTGCAAGGCAAGGCAGCCGGCGTGTCGGTCATGACAAACAATAAGGTGGGCGAATCTCCGACTATCCGCGTGCGCGGAAGCGGCTCCATCACTGCCAGTAACGACCCGCTCTACGTGGTCGACGGTTTCCCCTTGATGGATGGCGACCTGAACGACATCAATCCCGCCGACATTGAGTCGATGGAAATCTTGAAAGATGCCTCTTCGACAGCCATCTACGGTTCACGCGGTGCAAACGGCGTCATCATGATTACCACGAAGAAAGGCTCGAAGGGACGCAACAATGTGAGTGTGAACCTATCGACCGGCGTACAGATGCGTAGCCGCCTGCAAGACCTCATCACGGGACAAGACTTCGTGAACTTCATGAACGAAGGCTATGAACGCCAAGGCATCAGCATCCCCTTCCCCGACGGATACAACGGCGAGTTCTTCAACTGGGAAAAGGCCGTCATCCAGCCGTCGTCCATCGTGCAAAACTACAACGTGTCGTTTGATGGAGGCAACGACCGTACCAACTACATGCTCTCTGTCGGGTTCTACGACCAAGACGGACTCATCGAAGGGCAAGGCTATCAAAAATACAGCGTACACAACAACATCCAACACAAATTCAACAGTTGGCTCACTGTGGGCAGTAGCGTCCAGATGACATACTCCACCCTCAACGAGCGCGACAATGCGACAGGCGACCTCTTCCGCTACGGATGGCCTACCAACCCGGGCTACAATGAAGACGGTAGTTACAATTATCCGGTCGTAGACGGCACTCCCTACAACCCAATGGCAGAAAGCGATGCCAACACCGACCGCACAAAGACCCTTCGCCTGTTGGGCAACTTCTTCGCCGAAATCAAGTTTAACGACCACCTTACATTCAAAACGCAAGTGGGCATTGACATGAAACACGCCCGCAACTACACGTTCCTCGACTCGACGGCTCCCAACAACCATTATAAAGGTGTGGACGGCAGCGGCTCACATCAATGGTATAAGATGTATAGCAAGCTGATGGACAACATCTTGACTTATCAAAACCAATGGAACGAGCATCGACTCACCGTGACCGGCGTCTACTCTTACCAAGACTATAAATATGAAGACATTGACTTGGCCGGAGGTGGTTTTGCAAACGATGTGACCGGCGCATGGAACATGGACCTGGCCGACCGCAACACGGTGACCTACGGCACGGACGCTTACAGCAACCGGCTTATTTCATTTACCGGACGTGTGGCATACGCTTTCAAAGACCGCTACATGCTGACTGCTACGGGACGTTACGACGGTTCATCACGCTTCGGCGTAAACAACAAATGGGGATTCTTCCCCTCCGTGGGTGCTGCCTGGCGTGTGTCGGAAGAAAGTTTCCTGGCAAACAATCCCGTCATTACCGACTTGAAAATCCGTGCCAGCTGGGGTATCACCGGTAACCAGGAAATCGGTAACTACAAGTCGCTCTCGCAACTCATTTCCGACAACACATATAACTACAACGACGGCACAGCCAGCGGCATCATCTCCGGCTATTACGAGACCATCGGCAACCCGGACTTGAAATGGGAGCGCACCACGCAATTCGACGTAGGCTTCGACCTTTCTTTGTGGAATCGCCTGAATGTCACCTTCGACTACTACACCCGCAACACCAACGACTTGCTCTACGAAGTCCCCATCCCGACAACTTCCGGCTACACCAGTGTGTTGGACAATGTGGGCAAGGTGGGCAATAAAGGTTTCGAACTGACCGTCGGCGGCGACATCGTAAAGACGCAAGACTTCAAACTGACAGCATCCGTCAACTTCACCCACAATGAAAACGAAATCAAGGAGCTGTATGGCGACGTGACCTCCATCACGGTCCGCGACGGAAGCACCGGATTAGGACAAATCTTGCGCGTGGGCTACCCCGTAAACTCCGTGTGGGCACGCCACTCGATGGGCATCATCAAAGACGCTGCACAATTAGAAGAATACACCAAACGAGTTACCAGCATGAGCGGAGCTGTGGGCATCGGCAGCGAAATGTATGAAGACGTAGACCAGGATGGAAACATCAACATCAACGACTACAAGTGTCTCGGCTCTGTGGAACCGAAACTCTACTATGGCGTCAACCTCGGTGCTGAATACAAGAAATTCAAGATAAACATCTACGGCCAGGGAGCCAGCAAATATGCCTCCATGACCGGTGCGGAGGATGCGTCTGTCAACGGGACGGCGTGGGCCATCGGCTACTCCAACATCGGAAGCTATCTGCTCTACGGTGAAAACCAAATCATGAACAACGTGCACATCCCGACCAAGTATGCCTACGACCGCATGTGGAGCGAAAGCAATCCTGACGGGACGTTCCCTGCTGCCGGTGCAAAAAACGTGTTCTTGAGCGACCGCACTAACGGCAACTGGCGCTACTTCATCTTGAAAAACATCCAGTTGAGCTACGATTTCTCCGACCTTATCAAAATCAACACCGTGCGGAGCTTGGTATTTAACGTGAACTTCCAAAACTTCGTAACCTTTGCCAACCACCGCGGCTACAATCCGGAAAACGGCGATGTAAGTAACCCGTGGGCAAAGTCAATCATCTTCAGTATCAACGCTAAATTCTAAACACATCATGAAAACCAAACTGTTTAAACATATAAGTGCCGCTGCATTGGCTGCAATCCTGACAGTCAGTGGCTCCACGATGGTGAGCAGCTGCACGGACCTGGAGGAAACACCATATACGTTCATGGACCCTTCCCAATATTACAAGACAGAGACAGAACTGCAAAGTGCACTGACTACCGTATACAGCGCTTTCCGACGCATGGCTGGCGACTATTACTACATCATGAAACTGGAATGCTGCACCGACTATGGGCAACCGGCCTATACCAAGGAAAACTGCAACCTCATCAACGCATGGGTGAGTGTCAACGACCCGAGCAACAGTTTCAAAAACACATGGTCGCGCGCCTATATGACCATCAACCGTGCCAACATCGTGTTAGGGCGTGGCGAAGCTATCGAAATGGATGCTACGGCAAAAAATCGAATCTATGCACAGGCCCGCTTCCTGCGCGCATACTCTTACTTCTATCTGGTGCGCCTCTTTGGCGGTTGCCCGATTTCGGAAACGTATACAGAAGGAGTTACGGGATTGGAATTGCCCCGCAAAAGCGTGGACGAAGTCTATACCCAAATCATTACCGACTTGAAATGGTGTGAGGACAACGGCCAACTGCCTCAAAAGGGCGATGCCGACTACGACAACTGGCGAGTGACGCTCGGCGCCGTACAAGCCTTGTTGGGCGAGGTCTACCTCTATCGGGCTTCAATGGAAAACGACAACCAGGAATATCTGAAACTGGCGAAAGATTACAGTTGGAAAGTCATCGAGAGTCAAAAATATAATTTGGTAAAGCCTTACAAAGACTTGTGGTACTGGTTCAACCCCAATGCTAAAAACAACATCGAGTCTATTTTCGAGTTGCAATATGCTCCGATTTCCGGACAATCGACCGACATGCACCGCCAGTTTGGTTTCGGCGAATTGAGCGACCCGGCCATTGGGTCTTACATGTACCATCGTTACAGCCCTGCAGCTTACCGTTACGAAGAGTATGCCGACAACGACGCCCGCAAAGAGGTTTTTGTGACAGACATGGTGCTTAGCAACGGCGACATACTGAAATACAAGCCGGAAGACAAAGGCTATTACGCCAAATACAAGAGCTTCGACGGGCAACGCCCCGACACCACGCAATGGTGTACCACAGGCCCCGGCAACGCCAAATATTACGACCGGCAGACCGACGCTGCCGTACAGCAACCATGCACAAACTTCTACATCCTGCGCTATTCGGAAGTGTTGCTCAATTATGCTGAAGCTGCCAACAAGCTGAAAGCTGGTGACGGAATCGAACAGCTCAACGAAGTGCGCGAACGTGCCGGGTTGTCAAAACTCAGCGGGCTGAGCCAGGAGGCTTTGGACGACTCCATTTTCATCGAACGCGGCAAGGAGTTCATCGGCGAAGGCAAGATTTACTATGACGAGTTACGCACCGACCGTTTGGGTAAACGTGTCTATGAGTTTGTCAACCGTGGCGTAGAAGAGGGATACTATTTCTTCCAGAAACTGATGTTTGTCCCGCAAAAGACCTTCCTCTGGAAAATTCCACAAAGCGATATGGACTCTAATGCAGCATTGGAGCAGAACCCTGACAATGTGACAGACCCACGCTATCCGCTATAAGGGAAACATTCATTTCCTCTATCTATAAAATAAATCCGGTCGGACTCGTTAAAGAATCCAGCCGGATTTTTTATAGTCTTACAACCGCAGTTTTCGCCATTTAGAAACACGCCTGCGGTCGCTTCACAAACAAGTCTGTATCCCCGTCAATTTTTTGCTTGATGTACAGTAAGCTGTGGGAAGGGGAATCCGATACCTTCTTTGTTGAAGGTCTCATAAACCACACGGTTCATATCGAAGTACATGCCCCAATAATCTTCCACCTTGGCCCAAGCACGCACCTTGATATCTACGCTGCTAGCCGACAAAGCCGACAAGGCAATAAATGGCTCGGGAGTCTTCAAAATACGCTCATCGGCAGCAATGATACGTTCGAGCACGGCTTTCACACGTTCATAATCTACGCCATACTCTACGCCAAATGTCCACTCGGCACGACGCATCGTCTGACGGTTGTAGTTTGTGATTTCATTGCTGCTGAGCACACCGTTGGGAATGTAAATCACACGGTTATCGAGCATCGTGATAATAGTATGGAAGATTTGAATCTCTGTCACTGTCCCGCTCACTCCGTTTGGCGCATCAATGTAATCACCTACCTTGAAAGGCTTGAATACCAAGATGACCAATCCACCGGCAAAATTGGACAAGTTACCCGATAGAGCCATGCCGACAGCCACACCCGCAGAAGCCAACAAGGCAGCCAAACTGGTGGTCTCCACACCCAACTTGCTGATAATGGCAAAAGCCAATACCAAATTCAAAAGGATATTGAGCAAACTCTTAAGAAAGGTTTGCACGCTTACCTCAAAATCGCGTTTCACCAGAATCTTCGATACTAGTTTCATGATTTGCCGAATGATGAAACGACCAATTATATAAATAATGATAGCAGCCAAAATGCTTTTTCCAGTATCTAATCCCCAAGCAAGAAGTTTATCAAGCACTTGCTCCACATTAACAGACGGAACGGAATTCAGTAATGTAATTGACATATAAGTTTTTGTTTTTAATTTCACACATAAAAAAGGTTGAAAGTGCAGAAACTTTCATTTCTGATGCTTCCAACCTTATTCTCTACAAGAGTAATCAACAAACTCTTGCCTTACTCATTAATAGTTCGTCGGTTTCACCTGGAAATATGCTTGAGGATGGAGGCATGCCGGGCATACCACCGGAGCTTCTTCGCCCTCAAAGATGAAACCACAGTTGCGACATTGCCAAATAACAGTTTCTTTTTTCTTAAACACTTCACTGTTTTCAATGTTTGCAAGAAGAGCACTGTATCTTTCTTCATGCCCTTTTTCTGCCACGGCAATGTTACGATACATCACAGCAATTTCCGGGAAGCCTTCTTCGTCGGCTATGTCTGCAAACTTCGGATAGTCCAAAGACCATTCTTCATGCTCACCGGCTGCCGCCGCCTTCAAGTTCTCCGCCGTTGTCCCGATGACACCTGCCGGATAACTCGCTGTGATTTCTACCATTCCTCCTTCCAACCATTTAAACATACGTTTGGCATGCTCTTTTTCCTGTTCAGCCGTTTCCGTAAAAATAGCTGCAATCTGTTCGAACCCTTCTTTTTTAGCTGCGCTTGCAAAATATGTGTAGCGCATACGTGCTTGTGACTCACCTGCGAAAGAAACCATTAAGTTCTTTTCAGTCTTTGTTCCTTTTAACGACTTTCCCATAATCCTTTTCTGTTTATGTTAGTAATGATGCAAAGATAGAGAATTATTTCTAATATTGTAATTATTACAAAAGTAAATAGCGTTCTACCTAGTTAAAAAAAGACAAAAGAGACAAGCCTGAACTTTAGGTATCAGTCAAGCTCATCTCTTTTCCTTTTTTAATATGTTTCTTATTTATATTAGTTACTTGATAATACCCACCTTAGACTCACGGATGAAACTTATGATGTTCTTAATTTCCTTTCCTTGAGGTATCTGTTGTTCCACGCGATAAATAGCATCGTCAATAGAAGTATTCGCATGATAAATAATACGATAAGCATGAGCTATATGCTTGATAATGGTTTCTGAAAATCCTTCATGCTGCAACACTTTCGTATTAATGCTGTAAAATGATGCCGGTTCATGTGCTACCACGACATAGGGAGGAACATCGTTAGAAAAACGACACCCACCCTGAATGACAGACCACTCACCAACTCGTATGTGCCCAGTCATAATGACAGAAGACGCCAAAATGGAATTGTCACCTACGACCGAACGCCCTGCTACCTGCGAACCATTACCAATAATGCAATGATTGCCGATAGTAGCATCGTGAGAGATACGCACAGCCTGCATAATAAAGTTCCTATCGCCAATGAGTGTCTCATGCTCAGGAGCCGAAGCCCGAATAATAACAGCATTTTCGCGAATGACATTGCCATTTCCAATACGGACAATGGTATCTTCACCTTTGTGTTTAAAATCTTGAGGAGGAGTGCCAACCACTGCCCCTTGATAGAACACATTACTGTTGCCTATACGGGAACCACTCATAATGCTCACATAGGGCATAATCACGCAATCGTCTCCTATTTCTACGTTTTTATCAATATAGGCAAACGGATGAATGGTCACATTCTTACCAATTTTTGCCATCGGGTCGACATAAGCTAACGGACTAATCATAATATCTATCTTTAGAGGTTAATGTTCTTCTGTTTAAGTTTGTTTCACAAAGCTATAAAAAAAACTATTTATTAACAACTATTTTAACCCAAATCGGGCAGAATAGCAAATAGTGCTCTTTTTTATTATGGAGACAACAGGCTCCTTCCTGTTTTCCTATAAAAAAGAGGTCCGTTACTGAGCAGAAAGGCTCAATAACGGACTCTCTATTTCTACCTTACATAAGGGTCAATTTTGGTTGTTCATACGCTATTGTTACTCACTGCTTCTTCCCCCACCCAAAGCTTGGTAGAGATTGATGATTGACTGCAAATAATCGTAATCATCCTGCACTTGGGTGAGTTGTGCGCTCAAAAGCGACTGTTGGGCAGTGATAACATCCAAATAAGTTGTCTCACCTACATTCATCAGACCAATAGTTGCATCAACGGCCTCTTCGAGTGCCTTGACTTGCATATCGCGTTCCTGACTCTTTTCACCTACAGTCTGATAAGCATACAACGCGTTGCTAACCTCAGCACCTGCATCCAGAAGTGTTTGTTGGAAATTCAAGCGGGCTTGTTCTTGCTGAGCCTTAGAAATCTTCAGATTAGCAATCAACGCACCACGATTGAAAATGGGCTGTGTCAGCGACACGACAGCATTCTTTATAATTTCGGCAGGATTGATAGTTCCTGTCGACCCATTACTCCATCCCAAAGTTCCTGTCACGGAAATTTTCGGATAGAATGCCGAGCGGGCTTTATTGGTCAAGTAAAACGCATTGGCCAAAGTCATTTCAGCGGAACGCACATCCGGACGGTTAGACAACAGTTGTAAAGGCACACCCGCATTGACCTCTTCGGGCATTTCCTGGTCTTCCAAACGTCCGCGGTCGATGTGCTGAGGAGTCATTCCTAACAACGTAGAAAGTGAATTTTCTGTTTCACGGATAGTCTGACGGATTTCCGCAATGCTTGCAGCAACAGAGTGACAGCTAGCCTCAGTTTGTGCCACGCCGGCTTTGTTGGTCATTCCAGCTTCCATCATACTCTCCATCATAGATAGAGTCTGATTCCAATTTACATACGTCTCTTCGCTGATTTCCAACTGACGGTCGAGCATCAAAAGAGTATAATACAAATTGGCAATGTTGGCAATGACTTGTGAACGTACAGCCTGTTCATAGGCTTCGCTTTGCAGCAATGTGGCTTTTGCTCCCCGAGAAGTGTTCAGCAAATTGCCGAAAAGGTCAGCTTCCCAACTTGCATTAACCGGAGCCTGCCATGTACGATAAGAAGGAGTGTCACCCATCTTCGTAATCCCCCCTTGAGGAGAAAGCGTAAACGACGGCAAGAACGACAAACGTGCATTCATCAACGCAGCTTGTGCTTGCTTCACTTGCAACATAGCACTTTGCAAATCTGTATTATGGGCCAACCCCTGTTCTATCAATGCTTGCAACTTAGGGTCACGGAACATCTCGCGCCACGAGATATTTCCCATGTTGGTCGTATCGCTCACCAAAGTATCGTTTACGGCAACAGTGTCACGATAAAGCCCTTCTACGGTAATATCATTCGGACGCTTATATGAATTGTAGATGCCGCAGCTGCTAAACAAAGCAGCTGCACACATCATTACTATTATCTGTTGTTTCTTCATTTTTCGCCTTTGTTTGTAGTATATTGTTCAATATCCGGTTCAACCTCACTGCCATCCATATCGGTCCATTCGATTGGCTTGAATTTCTCTTGCAGCCATTGGAAAGCAACGAACAAAGTCGGCACGATAAAGATTTGGCAAATCATACCAATCAACATGCCACCGATGGCAGAAGCACCCAACGTACGGTTACCATGAGCACCTACGCCAAAGGCAAACATCAACGGAAGCAAACCGATGATCATGGCCAACGAAGTCATCAAGATCGGGCGCAAACGAGCCGAAGCTCCAAGCACCGCAGCCCAAGAAATGCTCATGCCTTGCTTGCGGCGGTCGAGTGCAAACTCTACAATCAAAATGGCGTTCTTTGCCAACAGACCCATCAACATAATCAAGGCAATCTGCATGTATATGTCGTTCGACATTGTGCCCAAAACCATCTTCAGTGCCGGGATGCTACCAAGTGCAGCAAATCCGTTGACAAACAAGAAGCTACCCAGCAAACCGCAAGGAATCGAAAGCAATACGGCCAACGGCAAAATGTAGCTTTCATACTGGGCACTCAGCAACAAGTAAACGAATACCAGACACAAAATGAAGATAAGAGCCGTCGTGTTGGTGGTTTGGGCTTCCTCACGTGCCATACCTCCCAATTCATAGCCGAATCCTGTCGGAAGATTTTGACTAGCCACTTCGGAAATCGCCTGCAACGCCTGACCAGAAGTGTAACCGGCAGCCGGAGATACCATCACCTGAATAGATGTATAAAGGTTAAAACGGCTGATAACATCAGGACCATAAACCTTCTTCATCGTGACAAACTGGGTAATAGGAGCCATCTCACCGTTGCTGCTACGAACTTTGATGCTGTTGAGCGACTCCATGTTTTTGGTTGCATTCGGTTCGGCTTGAATCATCACACGATACATTTTACCAAAACTGTTAAAGTTTGAAGCATAGATACCACCGAAATAACCTTGCATTGTACTCAAAATGTCGCTCGGACTAATGCCTGCACGTTTACAAGCTGCCGCATCAATGTCCATCTGATATTGGGGGAAGTTCGGGTTAAAGTTCGTTGAAGCCGAACTGATTTCCGGACGTTCTTCCAACGCAGCCATATAGGAATTAACGACTTCAAAGAAATTGTCAAGGCTTCCACCTGTTTTATCCTGCATGTTCAACTCGATGTCGGTCGAAATTGAATAACCCGGAATCATAGGCGGAGCAAAGAAGAGCACTTGAGCATCCTTGAAAAGCTTTTGTGAACGCATAAACAACGAAGCGACAACAATGTCTGAACTCTGTTGCATGGAACGTTCTTCCCAGTCTTTCAGTTTGATGATGATAGAACCATAGGAAGGTCCTTGTCCACTACCAATGAAGCTAAAGCCGGAAATCACAGTACGCGACCTGATAGCCGGTTCAGCAGCAATCAAGCTATCGACCTTGTTCAGCACTTCCTGTGCACGCTCTTGCGACGTGCCCGGCGGCAAAGTAACGGCACCCATGATAGTACCCGTATCCTCGTTCGGCACCATACCGGTCGGGGTGATATTCATAAAGAACACCAGCAAAGCAATGAATGCACCAATCAATCCAAACGACAAAGTACGTTTATGGATAAAGAAAACCACACCTTTACGGTATTTAGCCAAAAGAGAATTGTAGGAGCGGTTGAAAGAATCCTTAAACTTATCGGTCGTCATACCGGCAAAGGCCAAGATACTTATAATAATAAGGAGTATGCAAATGAACGGATGCTCACTGAAGCTGAAGAATCCGAAAATCATGCCTAAGATAGCAAGAATCGTAAAGAGGATGACAAACTTCGGATTGAGCCACTTGCCAATCGCGTCCGTATAGCGAGCCACCATGATTTTACGCGATTCCTTGTAAGCCGTGCCCATACGCTCTTTCAAGCTCTCATGAGAATTGTGAGGCTTCAGGAACAAGGCACACAGTGCCGGTGACAGAGTCAAGGCGTTGATAGCCGAGAAACCGATGGCCAATGCCATTGTAATACCAAACTGCTGATAGAACGTACCGGCCGTACCACCCATAAAGCTCACGGGGATAAACACTGACATCATCACCAATGTAATAGACACGATGGCTCCGCCCAATTCACTCATGGCGTCGATGGAAGCAAGACGGGAAGACTTGTAACCCTGGTCCAACTTCGCATGGACGCCCTCGACGACGACTATCGCATCATCGACCACAATCGCGATGGCAAGCACCATAGCCGAAAGAGTCAGCAAGTTCAAACTGAAGCCGATGAGCTTCATTGCAAAGAAGGTTGCAATCAAAGCCACAGGGATGGCAATCGCAGGAATCAACGTAGAACGCATGTCTTGCAAGAAGATATACACCACGATGAACACCAAGATAAAGGCTTCAATCAATGTCTTCACAACCTCGTGGATAGAAGCAAACAAGAAGTCGTTGGCACTTTGGGCAATGTTGATGCCGATGCCATCGGGAAGAGTCTTCTCGTAGTCGGCAAGCACCTTCTCCAGGTTTTGGATGGTTTCCGTCGCATTGGTTCCAGCCATCTGGTAAATGATACAAGACACAGCCTTATGTCCATCAACCAAGTTGTTGAATCCGTAGCTCAAACGGCCCAATTCCAAATCGGCCACATCGCCCAAACGGAGAATTTGCCCGTCGGGAAGTGCCTTGATGACAATGTTTTCAAATTCCTCTGTGCTTGACAGACGGCCTTTGTAACGAATAGTATATTGGAACGACTGGTTACCACGTTCACCAAACTGACCCGGAGCAGCCTCAATGTTCTGTTCGGCCAAAGCAGCCGAAATATCTCCCGGTACAAGGTTGTATTGCGACATAATGTCAGGCTTCAACCATACACGCATGGAGTAATCGGCACTCATCGCAAAAGCATCGCCGACACCGTTTACACGCTTAATCTCCGGAATAAGGTTGATACTTGCATAGTTTTCAAGAAACTCAATGTTATACTTATCTTCCTTATCATACAAGGAGAAAATCATCAACATGGAGGTCTGGCGCTTCATGGTCGTCACACCGACCTGAGTCACTTCGGCCGGCAGAAGGCCCTGTGCCTGAGTCACACGGTTCTGAACATTCACCTGTGCCATGTCGGGGTCTGTACCTTGCTTGAAATATACCGTAATACGTGCAGAGCCGTTGTTTGTTGCAGTAGATTGCATGTACATCATGTTTTCCACACCATTGATTTGGTCTTCCAACGGAGAGATAACCGAGTTCAACACAGTCTGTGCATTGGCTCCTGTGTAAGTCGCACTCACCGAAACAGTCGGTGGGGCGATGTCCGGATACTGGGTGATTGGCAACGTGGCCAATCCAATGAATCCCAAGATTACCAACAAAATAGAAATAACGGTTGATAATACCGGACGATTAATGAATTTATCTAGCCTCATAATGTATGAATAATCGCTTTTTTAATTAAATGCAGTTTCCAAGTTACCCTCACGTTGGTCTTTCAAAGCCTGTTGATATTTGGCTTCCTTCTGCTGGGCCGTGATGGGAGTAATCTTTTGTCCGTTGCGCAGAGTCTGCACACCTTCTACGACAATCTTGTCGCCATTCTTCAGACCATTCGTAACGATGTAGTTCTTCCCGTCGTTCAAATTATACACCTGAATTTCTGTATGTTTCAAAGTGCTGTCCGGTTGAAGTACATAGACAAACTTCTTGTCTTGGATTTCCTGTGTCGCGCTTTGAGGAATCACACACACATTCTCCAACGTGTAAGGGAAAATGATGTTGCCTGAGCCACCACTACGCAACACGCGGTTTTTGTTGGGGAACACAGCACGCATACTTACAGAACCTGTTGTCTGGTCAATCACACCGCTCACAGCATCTATACGTCCTTCCTGGTCGTACATTGTGCCATCGGCCAACTGCAACTTCACGGCCGGCATTTTCTCCAACTGCTCTTTCAGCGTTCCCCCGGCCTTTGTCATCGTGAGGAGTTGCTTTTCTGTCATCGAGAAGTAAACATACATGTCGCCAATCTCAGACACAGTGGTCAAAGGTTCGGCAATAGAAGCACTGACCAAGCTACCCACACGATAAGGGAATGTGCCCACAACGCCGTCTGACGGACTAGTTACGGTGCAGAAACCCAAATTCTGCTGAGCTGCCACCAGGCTGGCCTTTGCCTGAGCCAAACTGGCTTTTGCCGTTTCCAAATTGTTCAAAGCCGTTTGATAGTCATATTGGCTTATCACTTTTTTATCAAACAACATCTTCTTATTTTGGGTCGTCAGTTCTTGTGTATGCAAAGCAGCCTCAGCAGAAGCAACATTTGCTTGAGCTTGTTTTGCCGCTGCCTCATATTGAGTCGGGTCTATTTGGAACAAAGCTTGACCCTTGTGCACAGTTGCGCCTTCATCTACACACAATTTTACAATAAATCCTGAAACCTGTGGACGGATTTCAATATCCTGCATGCCTTTTATGGTCGCAGGATACTGCGTTGTCTGCTGGCTTGAAGTCGAAGCTACAGTTTCGACAGCAAACTCATTGTCACCCATTGACATTCCACCGTTGCCACCGCAAGCATTAAACAACAAGAGTGCTCCAAGACATAGAACACCCGCACTTGAATAAGTGTACTTTTGTTTTAACTTCATATTCATTTTACCTATTTAAGATTATATATTGTCTTTCTCTAAAACTCCATAAAGCGGAAAAGTTTCCGCGTTGCAAATGTATACATTTGTTTGGTTTATGTTACACTTACAACATCAAGTTTGGATTGTTTTAACTAGAAACTCTTTTGACTTTAGGATGATTAACAATCATCTAAATAAGACAAAAATATCGCCGTTATCTTTTACCTCTTCCGGAACTAAAAGTATAACGGCGACACTGCAATGTTTAATAATTTCGTCGACCGGCCCTTATTTGTGCGTTTCTACTATATGCGTCGGGGGCTGCTCTAAATTGCGTTTTTCCGTCTGCCGGACAACTTCTTCAGCCAAATGCAAGAAAGCCTGTCCCGTAATGCTATCTTCGTCAAGAGCCACCGGACGGCCATCGTCTCCACCTTCGCAAATGCTCTGAACGATAGGTATCTGCCCTAACAAAGCCACTCCCATTTCTTCGGCCAGCTTCTTAGCTCCTTCCTTTCCGAAAATATAGTAACGATTTTGCGGAAGTTCGGCCGGAGTAAACCATGCCATGTTTTCCACCAGACCCAAGATGGGCACGTTGACCTTATCGTTTGTAAACATATTAATTCCCTTTCGGGCATCGGCCAAAGCAACTTCCTGCGGAGTGCTCACCACCACAGCACCGGTCACGGCCAACGTCTGCACCACAGTGAGATGAATATCGCTCGTGCCAGGAGGCAAATCAATGAGGAAATAGTCCAATTCCCCCCAGGCAGCATCACCAATCAACTGCTTCAAAGCGTTGCTGGCCATACCACCACGCCACAACGTGGCCTGTTCGGGATTGACAAAAAAACCTATCGACAGCAACTTTACACCATAACTCTCGATGGGGAC
>ERZ779889.2027-NODE-2027-length-17852-cov-3.564028_pt1 | contig 17852 bp, 14 predicted proteins | sample MGYA00511030_ERZ779889 | MGnify/ENA primary metagenome ERZ779889 (study PRJEB29588, sample SAMEA2160616) | human gut metagenome | biome: human gut; feature: human-associated habitat; material: faeces | place: Denmark | collected 2008/2010 ...
AATCATCTTATGCAGGGCAATGCCACGATGCACCCGTCCGTTCTCGTCTCCCTTCTTGAAATGCCAATACATGTCCGAGTCTATCAGGCGGAAAATGATGGTCTTGTCGCCCACCAAAGCCTGGTCGTGACTTTCGGCGTAGGAAATTGTCTTCTCGTCTTTCCGGCGGTTGGTCACTTCCCAAAACATACTGGAAGGCTTCCAATCCTCGTCAACTTTTTCTTTGATTATTTTAATCCAGTAATCAGGAATATTCATTGCCAAACGGTAGTCAAAGCCATAACCACCATCAGGAACAGGCAAAGCCAACCCCGGCATGCCTGACACTTCTTCGGCAATCGTTATGGCTTTTGAATTGACTTCATGAATCAACAGATTGGCTAAAGATAGATAACAAATGGCATTGTCGTCTTCGTGTCCGTTGTAATAATCGCCATAATTGCAGAATGCTTCACCCAAGCCATGACTGTAATAAAGCATGGATGTCACGCCGTCAAAGCGGAAACCATCGAATTTAAATTCCTCCAACCAATAACGGCAGTTAGACAGTAAAAAGTGTAGCACTTCATTCTTTCCATAATCGAAACAAAGAGAATCCCATGCTGGATGCTCGTGCCTGTCACCTGGATAAAAATATTGATTGGGGTCTCCGGCAAAATTACCTAAACCTTCGACCTCATTCTTCACTGCGTGTGAATGTACGATATCCATAATCACGGCTATTCCGTTTTGATGGGCCTCATCAATCAACTGTTTCAACTCTTCGGGCGTGCCGAAACGAGACGAGGGTGCAAAAAAGCTGGATACATGGTAACCAAAACTGCCATAGTAAGGATGTTCTTGTATTGCCATGATTTGGATGCAGTTATACCCATCGGCAATCACACGAGGCAACACGTTTTCACGAAATTCGGTATATGTGCCCACCTTCTCCTCTTCCTGCGACATGCCGATGTGACATTCGTATATCAACAAGGGAGATGTGTTGGGTCTGAAAACCCGCTTCTTAAACTTATATGGCTTTTCTGGTTCCCACACCTGCGCACTAAAGATTTTTGTCTGCTCGTCTTGAACCACCCGGCGCACCCATGCAGGAATGCGTTCTCCACAACCACCGTTCCAATAGACCTTCAGCTTATACAAGTCTCCATGCTTTAGCATGTTGGGTTTTAGTTTAAGTTCCCAATTTCCTGTATTGCGCAAGCGTTTCAGCTTGAATTCCGGTTTTTCTTGCCAACCGTTAAAGTCACCTATCAGATATATCTCAGTCGCATTAGGTGCCCATTCACGGAAAACCCACCCTTTGTCTGTACGATGCAATCCAAAATAAAGATGACCCGACGCAAAGTCTGTCAATGTCTTACGTCCATTATTGGTCAGTTCCTTTACTTTGTCCATCACATGTGCGTGACGTCCGTTAATTGCATTTTCAAAAGGCTCCAACCAAGAGTCATTCTTTACCAATCTCAATTTCAGTTCCATAACCAGGGAAGCTAATTTAGACACGAACCTTTACTACCACCTTTTGGATGCTTTCTTCTTCAGAAATGCAAGGAGCATGTCCGTCTTGTGGGAAGAAGATAGCAAACATTCCCGGATGAACAGGAATGTAGGCTTCCGAAGGAAGTGCAAATTTGGTAATATCTTTTTCTGCATTATATTCCCCTTCCGGGAGGTTGCATGCAGGAGTGTATCCCATAACTTCCGTGCAAGAAAGCGGAATTTGAATATCTATAAAATTCTTGTGAGTCTCCAACAGGGCCTGTTCCTTTGTTTTTCCTTTAGCCACAGAAAAGTTTACGACTAAATCTTTTCCTTGCAATTCCACCTTACCAGCTTCTTGAGCTTTCAAGTCTGTTGCTTTCAAATATTCGACAGCTTTAGCAAACAACGGATTTACTGAAGCATATTTTTCCAAATTGTCCAGTGTGTCAATAATCATAATTCTATAAGGTTTAAAAGAGTTTATAATGTTTCAGTCGCACAAATATAATGAATTTTGTACAATACGTAACAAATCTTCGTGAATTTTTCCATTCGTGGCAAGAACTTCTTTTCCGGAATAGAAATCGCCATCGCCCGCAAAGGTAGACAACTTTCCTCCAGCCTGTTGCACGATGAGCGACCCGGCTGCAATGTCCCACGGACCTAAGAAAGCTTCGAGGCGTGCCTCAAACCGGCCAGATGCAACATAACAGAGTTCTGCCGCAGCCGAACCTTGCACCCTCAGTCCTCCCACATGACCATACAACTGTTTGATCACATCGACCATAAACGCCCGGCTTCGCTCGGCCTGATAGGGAAATCCCAACTGGATAAAAGCTTCGTCCAATGTTGACACCGGCGAAACATGTATTTCTCTTCCATCCAAATAGGCCGGACTTCCCTTCCATGCCCAAAAACATTCGTTACGGCATACTTCATAGACAACGCCGACCAACACTTCTTCTGCATTTCGTAAAGCAATACTGACACAGAAAGGAGCATTCCCGTGAATGAAATTCGTAGTTCCATCAAGCGGGTCGACCACCCAGCAATAATCTTCAGTCGTGTGAGTGGCACTACCTTCTTCCGTAATGAATCCGGCTTCGGGAAGTATCTCACGAAGGCGCTCAACAATCCGCCGCTCCGATTCTTTGTCCACATAAGAGACATAATCGTGTGCTCCCTTCTTCTCCACTCGTTCACGATGAAAGTGGCTACACTCCTGACGCAAGAAGTCACCGGTTTCAAATGCCAGATGGCGAACTTCTTCTGTTATTTTTTCCAGTTCAAGCATATTTTCTCTTTACTAATTATCTCTTTCTTCTATTATTTAGTGGCTGTATCTAAACGTCCGAACTTGTACGTACCCCGGCGGGTTACATTTCCATTCGCGTCTTTTTCAATAAAAGGCCCGTCTTTTACGTCTTGCTTGAAGAATCCTTCAAAACGGTTACCGTCTTTGTCTATCATAGTCCCTTGTCCGTCTTTCTTTCCCTTAGAGAATTGTCCTTTGTACATTGAGCCGTCGGCATTGATCAATTCACCATATCCATCGGCTAAATTGTCTTTCCACTCTCCTTTATAAACATCTCCGTTCATCCAGGTATAGACACCCTTACCCTCACGCTTGTTCTTTTTCCACTGCCCGTCGTAGACAGAGCCATTGGCCCATGTAAACTTTCCATGTCCGGTTTGTTCACCATCCACGAAGTCGCCAATGTACATGTCTCCATTAGCATGCGTATAAATACCCTTGCCCGTACGCTTGCCATGAAAGTAGTCTCCCTCGTACTTATCTTTGTTGTTATAAATGTAAGTACCCTTGCCATGTTGTTCGTTGTTGCTCCACTCGCCGATGTACTCATCGCCATTGGAGTAATAATATTTTCCCTGGCCGTCGCGCATGTCGCTTTTCCATTCACCGATATAGCGGGAACCATCATTCCAGTCTAATGTTCCCGTGCCATTCTTCTTATCGTTTTTCCAGTCTCCGGTATAGAAAGCACCATTGGCCCATGTATATTTACCTTTTCCTTCACGCTTGTCATAAGCCCAGTTGCCTTCATAGATGTCACCATTGTAATAATACATAGTGCCCACTCCATGCTGGCAGTCGGCAAACCACATTCCTTCATAGCGGTTGTTGTTGTTGAAATATTTAATTCCTTTCCCATGACGGACGTCCTGATACCAATTACCTTCATAGCGCTCGCCATCTTTCTTGATGTAGACACCATAACCTTCGCGCTTACCTTTTACATATTCGCCTTCATAAGTATCACCATTTTTGAAAAGAGTTTTCCCTTTGCCATTCGGTTTACGGCTTTTTATCTCACCGGTATATTCGGCACCATCCTTAAATGTATAATTCCCGATTTTGATTTGCGCATTTCCCGAAAACGGGATTACAAACAAGAAAAATGCATATAATATATATTTTTTCTTCATGAATTACCTCTGTTTTTGTTATAGATTCGACTCAAATGTAACAGATTCCACCTTATGGGGCAAACCTTATTAAGTTTTCTTTCACTTTCCGACATCTCAAGCAGTTTTTTCACCACACTTTTTACCTGCTATCACCTCCGTAAAGCTTTCTTTACGTAAATATTTGCAAGCCATCTCACGCACATCGTCGGCCGTGATGTCAACCACCGTTTGTTGGGCACGTGCATAAAAATCGTCCGACAACGATGTTGTCTCTAAAAAGATATAGGCATCGGCAAGAGAGAACGGACTTTCATAGCTACGACACATGTCGCCCATCACATAGTTTTTTACCATTTCCAACTCTTTGGGCGACACCCGCTCGTTTTGCAAGCGGTTTATTTCCTCTCCCACTTCCCGGATAACTTCGTCGGCATATTCATTGGCCGTTTGCGTGTTTACGACCAGCATGCTACGGTAAGGATAAAACACAAGCCCCGCACCTATGCCATAAGTATAGCCTTTATCTTCACGTATGTTTTTCATCAAACGGCTACCGAAATAGCCGCCAAACAGCGTGACCATAAACCTCAACTTTAAAAAATCCGGATGATTGGCATCCACCGTGAAACACCCCATACGGACTGCACTTTGCAACGCATCGGGACGCTCGATGTAGCAACGTTTGCCCGCCCAGCTCTCAGGCTGGCGGTCGTCCAGCGACGGGACAACAGCTTCCTCGCTGCCCCACTCCGCTTGCCCCAATTCAGCCTCCACGAGCTTCCGGATTTCGTCCGTCACATAACCGGACAAATAACACGTGCAATTTTTCGAACAGTAGTAACGCCGGTGCATCTCCCGCAAAGCGTCTGTCGTCAGCCGCTCATAATCTTCCAATTCCGCATATCGTCCAAAAGGATGATTCGGCCCAAAAAGACGAATGTTCAGCTCCTTACGTGCCAAGACCTCTACCTTTTCCCGATTGACAAGGAACTGTTGCCGGTTTCCGTCAACCACAACAGCAAACTCTTTTTCCGGGAAAAGAGGTTCTCTCAGCATGGAAACCAAAAGAGTAAACGTTTGGGCAAAATACTTGTTTAGAGAATACAGGGTCAGAAAGGAATGCGTCGTGGAAGAAGACACATCTAACCATGCACCATAATAGTCCAGCCTCTCGGCTATCTCCACAGATGAAAACTGCGCCGTGCCTTCACGCAACATGCGGGAAGTGAAAACGGCCTGCAACGGCTGGGTCTGTTCCCACAATCCGCCACGAATCATGATGTCCAGGCGCACCACTTCCTCCTCACCTGCACGAAACACCCGCACAGGTATTCCATTGGGCATTCTGTAAGTCTCAGGATGTTGTATCTGAAATGGCTCCATCGGCCGGATGGAGGGTTGCTTTGTCCTATCTAGTTCCATGCTGCTTTAAAAAATCTTCTGCTTTCACCAAATCTTCAGGCGTATCTATGCCTATGGTCTCGACCTGGCTGACACCGACCTTGATGGTGTAGCCGTTTTCCAACCAGCGCAGTTGCTCCAGCGACTCTGCCTTCTCCAGCACAGATTGTGGCAACGACGTAATATCTTTCAACACGCCGGCCCGATAAGCATACAAACCTATATGCTTATAAAACGTATGCGAAGAAAGCCATTCTTCGCGAGGAAGATTGCGCAAATAGGGCACTACCGAACGGCTGAAATAAAGCGCATGCATGCGGGTATCAACAACCACCTTGGGCGAATTTGGATTTTCCAAAGCCGCCAGCCCGTCGGCAACGGTAAAAGGTTTTACGAGGGTGGCAATCTGCGTGGCTTCGTCGCCAAAACAAGCCTTCACAGTCTCAAGCTGTTCCGGCTGAATAAACGGTTCGTCACCCTGTATGTTGATGACCACGTCAAAACCTTTTCCAACTTTCGTATAAGCCTCATAACAGCGGTCTGTACCGCTGCGATGCTCCGTAGAAGTCATGACCACCTTGCCGCCAAAAGCTTTCACCGCAGACTCTATACGTTCATCGTCGGTGGCCACATAAGCGTCGTCCAAAATGCCGGCGACTTGTTCATATACACGTTGGATGATAGGTTTGCCCCCTAGCAATTTTAGCGGCTTGCCGGGAAAACGAGTAGAAGCATATCTTGCCGGGATTATTCCGATAAATTTCATACAATCAAATTTCTTGGTTTGATAGAATAGTAAAAAAAGAACAATTTTATTCTGCCTTGCCATTTTTTGAGAAAACACGGCATTGGCACATCCTCAATAAATCTTCTTGTTAGAGTTTCTGCAAATATACGCAACTTCCTTTGGAGTTCCTAACAGAATATGTTTATTTTGTCTGCTATTATGAAGAATGTCATTTGCATCATTAGTCTAGGTTCAAACACCGACGCTGTTTCCAACCTCCAGAAAGCCCGCGACCTCTTGGTGCGCGCCTATCCGGGCATTTCGTTTTCACCTGTCAAAGAGACAGTTCCCGTCAACATGCAGAACAATCAAAATCCTTTTCTGAACCAACTGGCCAAGTTTTCCACCGACCAAGAAGCCGAAGACGTGCATGCCGCACTTAAAGTCATGGAGCGCTTTTGTGGCCGTCGCCCCGACGACAAAGAACTGGAAACCATACACATAGACATCGACCTACTGGCACACGGAGACACTGTCGTCAAACCAGAGGACTTTGCACGCTATACAGAGGAAATCAAAATGCTGCAAGCCTCCTCCCAAGCGTCTCCGCAGCAGCCTTGATGGCCGCCAGGGACGGAAAGGAAGGTAGGCGACCACGGAAAGGAAGCCGCGGAAGAGCGGAAAGGAAGGTAGACGGGAGCGGAAAGGAAGGCTAGGTCGCCAAACTTTAAAGCCGTTTGAGGGCCAGTTTAATGACCTGTTCCACAGGGATGGAAGGAGTTTCGGCCAAGATGGCAAGCACGACCTTCTGCGAAGCGGCCGAAGGGAAACCAAGCATGGTGAGCGCAGCCACGGCCTCGTCCACAATTTCCGGCTGAGGATAAGACGCAGCCCCACGTCCGGCAGCCGTTTCCACAAAACCAATCGTTTTTATCTTGTCTTTTAAATCGACAATGATGCGCTGGGCTGTCTTCAAGCCAATGCCTTTGATGGTTTTCAAGATTTTGTCGTTCCCGCTGCTAATGACCTCACACAGTTCGTTTACGGTGAGGGCCGAGAGAATCATGCGGGCGGTGTTGCCCCCAATGCCCGACACGGAAATCAAAAGCAGGAACAGCTCGCGTTCAGATTTGTCGGCAAATCCATAAAGGATGTGGGCATCTTCGCGGATAGCTTCATAGACATACAACTTCGCCCGTTGCTGGCTTTGGATGGCCGAATACGTATTGAGCGAAATATTCACTTCATAACCAATTCCCCCACACTCAAGAATGACACTGGCCGGAGTCAGTTCTGAAATATCACCTTTAATATATTCTATCATAATTTTATTCAAGTTTCTTGTTGTTCGTTGCAAATATAGTGATATTTGTATACTTTTGCAGCAAATAGATAGAATTTTGTAACCATCGTTTGAGAAGTAACTTATGAAAAAGATTAGAGCTGCTATTGTCGGATATGGAAATATCGGACATTACACATTGGAGGCACTTCAAGTGGCTCCGGATTTTGAAATCGGGGGCATCGTCCGCCGCAACGGAGCTGAAAATAAACCTGCAGAACTGGAGCCTTATCGGGTTGTAAAACATATTTCCGAGCTGGAAGATGTCGATGTTGCCATCTTGGCAACTCCGACCCGCAGTGTCGAGTCTTATGCAAAGGAATACTTGGCACTGGGCATCAATACAGTAGACAGCTTTGACATACACACGCAGATTGTAGACTTGCGCCGTTCGCTCGATGCTGTGGCCAAAGAGCACAACACGGTGTCTATCATTTCTGCCGGATGGGACCCGGGCAGCGACTCCATCGTCCGCACATTGATGCAAAGCTTAGCTCCGAAAGGCATCAGCTATACCAACTTCGGTCCGGGCATGAGCATGGGACACACCGTGGCCGTAAAAGCTATCAAAGGAGTGAAAGCTGCTCTCTCCATGACAATCCCCGTGGGCACGGGCATTCATCGCCGCATGGTCTATGTGGAAATCGAAGACGGCTATACGCTGGATGAAGTTGCCGCAGCCATCAAAGCCGACCCCTATTTTGCCAGCGATGAAACCCACGTGATGCAAGTTCCCTGCGTAGACGACTTGAAAGACATGGGACATGGCGTGCACCTGACCCGAAAAGGTGTTTCCGGCAAGACACAAAACCAACTGTTCGAGTTCAACATGCACATCAACAACCCGGCCTTGACCGCCCAAGTGCTGGTCAACGTGGCCCGTGCATCCATGAAACAGCGTCCGGGCTGTTACACTATGATTGAAATCCCTGTAATTGACATGTTGCCGGGCGACCGCGAAGAGTTGATTGCTCACTTGGTTTAAAAGAACATCCAAAACGCTAATTGAAAAAGATTAGGGATACTCAGTAAAGAGTATACAACTAGCCAACTAATTTAGATACAAAGTATTAAAATTAATTGACTAGTTGTATCTCTGAATCCACTTCCTGAAGAATCAAAATCCTGTGGATTTTCTTTAAAATATATGCGGCAAATACTATACTGATAATCACAAATTAAGAGCAAACAAATAAAACGACATAACATAATTTGCCGACAAAAGCAGAAAAAATTTAGTTGTTCCACCTATTTACTGATGTCTTCTTCTCCAAACACTATTTTCTACGGTTGCATAGTATTCATCTACCAGAACACCTGCATACAAATAATGTCTAGGCAATACCTGATAGATACTCTGACTCTGCTACTTTTAATTTTAAACAGTCGTCCTCATTACGACTATAATGTGCCAACACCTGCTCAAGCTGCATTCGGTTATTACCTGCCAACTCAAGCGTATATGCTATTTGCTGTTCTTTTTCATTTTAGTTAGAAAAAAATAAAAGAAAAACAAGAAGCAATAGATACTTTCATAAATTGTCTTTTTGATGAGAATTTTCAGAAGTTACATCAGCCGTTACTCTCAAATGTACCGGAGAGTCAGATAAATTATGAAATACCATAATTGCTTTTGAATTATATCCAGGTGTGTCTGGCATAAACTTTATAATCAAATTTGCAGATTCCCCTACGGCTAAAGGCTTCTTGCACCATGTTGATACCATACAGCCACATGAAGTTTTTACATTCTTTATAACCAATGGTTTATCCGATCTATTTACATAAACAAATTTGGCTTGATAAGTTTTTCCTTTTTCTATTTTACCAAAATCCACATGCAAAGAATCAAACAATATTACTTCTTTGTTAGTGTGTTTCAATGTCTTAAATTTAGCTATATACCGCTTTGAGATTTCTGGAAACTGTTTGGACGGAGTAAACAAATAATGTGCATGCAAATGCTGGTCTACATAAAAGAAATAAGGCATACCGGATTCCTCTTTTGCACGAGGTAAAACAAAGTTATTTAAATTCAGAGGAAGAAAGTAGATTGGGAACTGAACCTGATATTGTTGCTTTGCCAACTTCACCATCCGAATGTTATTGTAACTGGCCAAACATATAACGTTCTCTTCCATATTTAAACTTTTTAAATGTTTCATCTCAGCCTCAATGCACATATCACAATTTGTTTGACTAAATCTGAATACTAACTTAGGCGTTTTGAATATACTATCCATCCGTATTAACTTTCCGTCCATGTCTTTCACAACGTTATAAGGAAGGAAAGAAAAACCTTCACTTTGAAAAATATTCATGAGCATATAGTCACGCAAATCTACCTTTTCTTGTTCTATTCTCTTTTCACTCTGGTTACAAGCACTAAATAGCCAACAAAACACTTGCATGAGAATTATAAATTGCATTTTCATTTCTTTAGCTTTATTCGGATAATTATCGGGTTATTGAACTCTTGTATTCCTTGACATATCTTTTCTAAATAAGAAGACATGTTACCTTTTTCACGATTCTTTAATAAAATGCCAGGCTCCACAATCTTATACATATAATTTTCGTCTACAAAACTGATACTAACAGGCAACCCGATGATATTAAAGTCATCCTCTAAGAAATAGCCTTGATTATGGACAGTCCCTGTTGACTTATCCACAAAACCAGTCCCAATCAACCCACGAGCATAGTTAAAGAATACATATTTACCTGTTTCGAAGAATGTTCCAAACAGATGTGCATAATTGCCCGCCTTTTCAGCTGATTTCACAGCTTTCAAATCAACTTCTTCATCAAAAGACAATGATAATGTATTTGTCGTAAACTCTAATCTATATCTGGGATGTAACCGTCCCAAAGTATCTACTGAATAGATTACAGGTTTCAAGAACTCGGTCAACAGTACTGTATCTTTATAAAAAGAATAGTTGAAACTTGACAATGGAACTTTTATATCTTTGTACTCATAAGCCAACTCTTGATGCTGTGGCTGGTCGTCTTGCAATGCCATGTAACGGCACATTTTTGGATAAGTATCTTTATAATAATCCATGTTGGCAGATCTTCCCAAATAGCAATATTTCCAATCTTTGTGAACTGCAAATGAAGAAATCATCACGGGAGATTTTACCTGTTTCACAAACTCACCGGCCGTTGTATATTGGTAAAATTTTCCGGTCATATCCGAATAAATCCAAATATCGCCGTTTTGTCTGTCAACCTCAAAATCATAAATTCGGGGATATTCTTCCGGACTACCACCTTGCTTAGAGAGCTTGTTCTTGAATTTCCCATTTGCATCAAACAAATAGATACTTTCTGTCTGTTTGTCCCAAATATAAAAATTGCCTTGCCACACCACCATTTTTTGGGCATGCCCTATAAGTATACTGTCTGTGGTTTGGAGAGGAATATATTCTATACTCTCAGCTATTATCGATATTTTACTCCTTTCCGTCCGGCTAAGAGCATCAGGGTCTATGGTGATAACTTGAAATAAGGAATCAGCATATAAAGGCGTCTCGATGTTTCCTGTTCTGTGACAAGACGTATTGAAAAATGATAAAGCTATCATTATAATTAATAATGTGTCTTTCTTCATATTCATTGTTAGCTATAATTAAAATATCATTGGAAGAGACCAAAGAATCATTTTCTAAGGTCTCTCCCAATGATATGCCAATTTTGATTATGCAACTATTTAAAGTTCTCCATTTTTTGTACAAGGATATTCATCACAGCTCATTTCTTTATTTCCCGTATATCTACATTCGTTTATCATACCAGGAAATTCCACCTCGTCTATATAATCCCATCCACATTCTGTTCCACCTATATAAGGAACCCAGTCAGGAATAGTAAATCCTATATGACATTCATACACTTCTACAATAGTACATTCCCTCGCATCATTATCGTACCCCTTCTTTTCATTGCTGTTTTCATCGTTAGCCAATGCTGCAATATTGTCCAAGGTTAAATGCGAAATAGACTTTTGAGTCATTTCGTTAGCTTGATATGCAACCAATACTGCTAAACAAACAGCCATAAATGCAATTATAAATTTGTGTCTCATTTTTATTTATTGTTATACGTTAAACTTAAGTCGCTCTACTTGAATACGCCTTTTACCACTTTCAGCGTATATAAACGACACATTATTCAAATTGAATTGTCTCCTATATTTGCATAGTGCATCCTCCTATTTTTTATGAAGAGTTGAAAGGTTAAGCGTGTCTCCTAAAGCACATCTTTTTGCTATCTACTTCTTCGGTTAATACTTTAATTATTTCTTAAACATAAACATCAAACAATATTATTGCACTTAAATCTACAATTTTTCATTTTGCAAATAAAAACTATTTCCCTTCAATTATATAAAAAGATATGTGGCAAAAGTGTGGCATAACTCTTTTGAGAGAAAATGCCACACTTTTGCCACACTTTTTCCTCCTCTATGTATATCCTATTGGGGCAATATCAGTTTATACCGACGTCCCCCGTATGAGTTTATTGTTAATCCTTCGATTACTGACAATGTTTCTCGCAAACGAGAAATTCGGGAACGGATTGCAGCTGGTCCAAGGATGACCCCATCTTCTACAAGCTCTTCATTAGTCAATATATGATCGGTCTTTTGTATAAACAGCTTCAGTAGACGAGCAGATTGAATTGTCAGTTTAACTTCTTGTCGTGATATTGTATCTCGCAGTAGGAATCCCATATCATATTGCCATGTTCCGAGCATGACTCTTTGCATATCTATCGGTAGAAGCGTTGTGGAGGTATTGGGTATACTTATTTTCAGAGCTTGTATCTCAGCAAAGAAACGTTTGCGCATCAAACATATGCAATCGTACTTTTCTCGACGTTTTTTTTGGTGCAACCATACCACTCCACATAACAACACTCCCCCCAACATACATTCGTACAAAATACTTCCTTCTTCCATGCATGTATGTACTGCAGGACAAACAACAATCAATCCCAAGCCTATGCCATATCTATACAGATAGCAATAGCCTTTTTTGACAAACCTTCTCAATCGATAGATTTCTGTTCTCATCTTTGTTTACGTACTTTTTATTTATGCTTAATCTATTTGCATGTAATATTATATCACCTTTTATTATTATCGTACGCTCCTTTTATAAAAACTATTCATTTCCAAATAGCCGATTGCAATAAAAACAACAAAGAAAGTATGATATCATTCCAATAACAATAGAATACTGACAAATATACAGATTTTATTATAAAAAGCAATAAAAAAAGCATCTATTCTGCAATAACAATTAACAAATATCTCATCAAGTAATAGGGAAAACGTTCTTATTGCATTTTTCTCTTTTCAAATACTTACACAAAATATATTTTTAGAAAATGTTATATACCTTTGGTCCAAGGTATTGATTATAAAAAAGATTAGCCCGAAAACACGAATGATTCGTGAACTCGGGCTAATCCTTTTATGCATGTAGTTTTCAGAGCGGCGTCACACCGTCTTATCCTATCATCTCAAGGCTTCTCTTGATGAAATTGTTCAGTGCTTCGCCTTTCAACATGTTGTTTTGCAACAGTGCCAAGTCAACCAACTGACGCACAACTTTATTTCCTCCAGCATACGTCGTCAGCACGGTTTCTTTCTTCGCCTTTTCATCAGCTATTTTCTTTTCGACTTCTTCCAAGGCATCTTTGTCGGCTGCCGGGATTTCGTCGGCTTTCTTACCTTCCTGGGCTTTGTGCAACTCGTCATGTCGTTTGTTCAAATCAGCCAAAGACAAGTTGAGCGGAGTCAAATCGGCGGCACACTCGGTTTCTGAGTTGTTCAGCACCTCTTTTACCAAGCGATTGTCGACATTGACAATTACATTGAACATATCCGGCATTTCACCATAGAAGCTCATGCCCGACTGGATGCGTGCCATTTCTTTCATACGACGCATATACTCGCTTTGGGTAATTAATATTGGTGCAACATTTTCACCAAGCGACTGTGCCTCTACATTGAACTCGACTTTGTCGACCTTAGGCAACTGACTGCGGAACACGGTGGCAAGCATTTCACGCTTGTCTGCTTCAAGGTCGGTCGTATGGGCATCTTCTTTGGCAATCAAACGGTCGATGACATCACTGTCGACACGCGTATAACGGCTCTTCTCCATCTTACGCTCCAACAGGCTGATAAGAGCAACGTCGAGCTGTCCGTCCATGAGCAAGACATTGTAGCCTTTGTTCTTGGCGGCTTCAATATGGCTGTATTGCTCTTCCACATTGTTTGCATACAGATAAATGAGATTGCCATCCTTATCCGTCTGTTCACCTTTTATCAGATTCTGATATTCTTCATAGGTGTAATACTTGGAATCCGTGTCTTTCAACAATGCAAACTTACTGGCTTTGTCATAAAAGTCGTCTTCCGTCAGCATACCGTAGTGGATGAAGATTTTCAAATCGTCCCACTTGGCCTCAAAGTCCTTGCGGTCGTTCTTGAAGATGGACTGCAAGCGGTCGGACACCTTCTTGGAAATGTAAGTTGAAATCTTCTTCACGTTCGAATCGCTTTGAAGATATGAACGAGAAACATTCAGCGGAATATCCGGAGAGTCTATCACGCCATGAAGCAACGTCAGGAAGTCCGGCACGATGCCTTCCACAGAATCGGTCACATACACTTGGTTGCAGTAAAGCTGTATCTTGTTTTTCTGCAAATCTATGTTGCTCTTGATACGGGGGAAATAGAGGATACCTGTCAGGTTGAAAGGATAGTCAACATTCAGGTGAATCCAGAACAATGGTTCGTCAGACATCGGATACAAATCGCGATAAAACACTTTGTAGTCTTCGTCTTTCAGTTCAGAAGGCTTGCGCGTCCACAGCGGAGCAATGTCATTGATAATGTTGTCCTCATCGGTGTCCACTTGTTTACCGTCTTTCCATTCCTTTTTCTTCCCGAAAGCAACCGGCACAGGCAAGAAGTGGCAATATTTCCGCAACAAAGAAGACAAGCGGCTTTCTTCCAAGAACTCACGGCAATCGTCGTCTATGTAGAGGATGATATCTGTTCCACGGCCTTCCTTTTCCGCGTTTTCGAGCGTAAATTCCGGACTGCCATCGCAAGTCCATTTCACTGCCTGTGCGCCCTCTTTATAAGAGCGAGTGACGAGTTCCACTCGTTTGGCCACCATAAATGCAGAATAGAAGCCCAAACCAAAATGACCGATTATGGCATTGGCATCGTCTTTATATTTAGCCAAGAAATCATTAGCACCGGAGAAAGCTATCTGGTTGATGTATTTCTCTATTTCTTCGTCCGTCATACCCAAACCGCGGTCGGAGATTGTGATTGTGTCTTTGCCTAACGACACATGGATGGTCAAATCGCCCAATTCACCTTTAAAATCGCCCTTCGACGCCAGTGTCTTCAGCTTCTGCGTTGCATCTACGGCATTAGAAATCAACTCACGTAGAAAAATCTCGTGGTCGCTATATAAGAACTTCTTAATGATGGGGAAAATGTTTTCTGTCGTAACCCCAATATTTCCTTTTTGCATAGTCGTTTATCTTTGATGTTTATTTCATTCAATCAATTCAACACACTCCCATATACAAAGAAAATGCCAGATGCAAACGCATCTGACATTTTGACATTAGATTTCTTGCGCACTGAACGTCAGTTTATCTTTGTTGGCCTCGTCAACTCTGACCTCCAGCCTGCTGCCAGGCTGTGGGGCATCATTAATAAGCAATTCTGACAAGCCGTCTTCCAAATAGGTCTGGATGGCACGGCGAAGAGGACGCGCCCCGTACTGGAGGTCAAAACCGTGGTCGGCTATAAACGCCTCGACTTCTTCTGGGATTTCCAACTGGTAGCCCAACAATTCCACACGTTTGACAAGTCCCACCAGCTCTAGCTTGACAATACGGGAGATGGCCGGACGATCCAGCATATCAAAGGTAATAATCTCGTCTATACGGTTCAGAAACTCCGGCGCGAACGATTTGTTCAGTGCCTTCTGAATGACCCCGCGGGCATATTCCTTATCGTTTTCCCGGTGCATCTGGGCAGAGAATCCCACTCCACGCCCGAAATCTTTCAACTGGCGTGTTCCGATGTTTGATGTCATGATTATCACCGTATTTTTAAAATCAATGGTTCTGCCATAACTGTCAGTCAAACGCCCTTCATCCATTACTTGGAGCAACAGATTGAACACATCGCCGTGTGCCTTTTCTATCTCATCGAGCAAAATAATGGAATAAGGATGACGGCGCACTTTCTCCGTCAGTTGTCCGCCTTCTTCATAGCCGACATAGCCCGGAGGTGCCCCGACCAGACGAGACACAGTAAACTTCTCCATATATTCACTCATGTCTATGCGAATCAACGCATCGACCGAACCAAACATATACTTAGCCAATTCCTTGGCCAGCAAAGTCTTGCCCACGCCCGTCGGTCCCAAGAAGAGAAACGTTCCAATAGGGCGGTTCGGGTCTTTCAGCCCCACCCGGCTACGCTGAATGGCACGGACCAGTTTGTCGACCGCCGAATCTTGCGCTATAATCCGGCTCATCAATTCCTCACGCATCCCCTTCAGACGGACTGTTTCGGCCTGGGCCATACGTTGTACGGGCACGCCAGACATCATCGACACGACATCGGCTATCTGTTCTTCGTCCACCACTTCGCGATTGTCTTTCAAGCTTTCTTCCCACTCCCGCTTCATGTTGTCGAGTTTCGCTTGCAGACTTTTTTCCTCGTCGCGGTAGTTGGCCGCAAGTTCATAATTTTGCGCCTTCACAGCACCCATGCGGAGTTGTTTCAGTTGGTCGACCTGTTTTTCCTGTTCCTCGATTTCTTTCGGGACAGTTATATTAGTAAGGTGTACGCGCGAACCGGCTTCGTCCATCGCGTCGATGGCCTTGTCGGGGAAGTTGCGGTCAGAGATATACCGTTCAGTCAGTTTGACGCAGGCTTCCAACGCTTCAGGCGTATAGGTCACGTTGTGATGGTCTTCATACTTCTCCTTTATATTATTCAATATCTGCAAGGTCTCTTCCGCCGTCGTAGGCTCCACAATCACTTTCTGGAAACGACGCTCCAGCGCACCGTCTTTTTCAATGCTCTTGCGGTATTCATCCAGCGTCGTGGCCCCGATACACTGAATCTCTCCCCGTGCCAATGCCGGTTTCAGCATGTTGGCCGCATCCATCGAACCCGGAGCAGACCCCGCCCCCACGATGGTGTGAATCTCGTCAATAAACAATATCACATTAGGATTTTCTTTCAGTTCCTTGAGTATGCCGCGGATGCGTTCTTCAAACTGACCACGGTACTTAGTCCCGGCCACGACTGATGTCATGTCCAGCGAAACGACCCGCTTGTCAAACAATATGCGCGAAACTTTCTTCTCCACGATGCGCAACGCAAGTCCCTCCACGATGGCCGACTTTCCGACACCAGGTTCGCCAATCAGCACCGGGTTGTTTTTCTTGCGCCGGCTCAATATCTGCGCCAACCGTTCGATTTCCCTCTCACGCCCCACCACAGGGTCCAGACGTCCCAGTTCGGCAGCTTTCGTGAGGTCCATGCCAAACATGTCGATAGTCGGCGTGTCGTTTATCGGACGCCGTGTTTGAGTTTGCGGCCCGGCAGCAGCATTGCCGGCATTGTTGTTTGCAGGCGGGTTTTGCCCGGGCAAGTCTTCCTCGTCTTCGTCATATCCGCTCATCCCGGCATTCACATCGGCTTGTTTCAACGATAACTCTTCGAAAACAAGCGCATAGGTGACATCGTTCTTCTCAAGCACCTGTGCCGCCAAATTGTCATGCTGCTTCAAAATAGCAAGCAACAAATGCTCGTCGCCCACGACTTCTTTCTTCAGCAGACGGGCTTCCAAAATGCCCAAACGCAGGATGCGCGCACTTATCTCACTGAGCATAATCTCGTTAAATGTACTTGCTTTGCGAGACGGGAATTGAGGTTCTTCACCCTTCAGGCTCGCCTCGATTTCATCCTTTATGCCTTCTATGTTCACATAAAGTTTGTTTCGCAATATGTCCATTGCTTTCCCTGAGCCTTCTTTAAACAAGCCCAGCAACAGGTGTTCCGGCCCCACATGGTCGCTGTGAAGACGGATAGCCTCTTGTTTGCTATACACTAATATTTCAGATACTTTCTGTGAAAATTGGTTGCTCATAGCCTTTTTACCTCTCAAATCAAATGATTTACGATTGCAAATATAGGGATTTTTCAATACCACCCATTTGCCTTTTATCATATATAACAAATAATATGCCGAAATTGCCATAAAAAGGAGCAAATTGTGCATATTCTCGTTTTTAGCCGCTTCTGGAAGACTTTTCCGACCCGTCCGGACACACTGAAAAGAGGGCTTAGATGCGGCGCAACCTTACCTTCCTTTCCGCTCATGGACGGAAAGGAGGGTAGCC
>ERZ779889.2031-NODE-2031-length-17827-cov-3.944182_pt1 | contig 17827 bp, 20 predicted proteins | sample MGYA00511030_ERZ779889 | MGnify/ENA primary metagenome ERZ779889 (study PRJEB29588, sample SAMEA2160616) | human gut metagenome | biome: human gut; feature: human-associated habitat; material: faeces | place: Denmark | collected 2008/2010 ...
AATAAATTTTAATCTTTATATTAAAACTAATAGATAGAAAAATAGAAAATTGTAAAACCGCAAGCGGTCATCACAAGGTCGAGGTCATATAAGAAGCACCATTACGAAAATTCTTTTAGTCACAAAACCGCAAGCGGTCGTCACAAGGTCGAGGGCAAAGTTATTGGTGCGAACGGTTTTGCTAAACTGTAAGTCACAAAACCGCAAGCGGTCGTCACAAGGTCGAGATCAATTAAAAGACAAGCATTATCGCTTGGGTCATCCGTTGTCACAAAACCGCAAGCGGTCGTCACAAGGTCGAGGGCAGGCCTGAAAACCCGCACTACAGGCGGCTAAAAAAGGTATTTTTGAAAAACAAACAAACGTTTTTCTGCCGCATAAATAAAATTCGCCTGCATGAAATGACATAATTTTGTAACAAAACCACATTGCCACATACGGCGCTTTAGAACAGATTTTGAAAAACTATGCCCAAAAACTACATATACATTATAACAAAGCGAACAGTTATTAGCAAGTTAATTTTAGCTAATCCGCCATTAATGCGGCGGTAGTTTTTAGAAACAAACAATGTTTGCCAAACAAAAAATAAATACCGTTTTTTTGTTTTTTTACGGATATTAGTTATGAAAGAAATTAAATACTAAAAGCGAGGTGAAAATTGCCACAGTGTTTGCGGCAAAAATTATATGTTGGGATTATTTTTAATTGTATTGGGAATTATCGTTTTTATATATGAAGTGGATTTTAGTTTATCATTAGTTTTGTTAATTGTTTGTGCTTATTTTGCATATATATTTTTTGGCAATGGAGCAAGATAAAGAAATTATTATTTTAGTTAATGGTAAAAAAGGAGAGTGTATAATATGGTTCTTTTTGAAAAAAGAATTAAAGTTGAAACATTGGGAAATAATTGCCGGAGGATTGAAGTAAAAAATGTAGTTAAAGAAGATTATGATGAAATTTTGAGTGAGTTGCATCTGAGTACTTCAGAGTTATGTTAAAGTAATTGTGGTAGAAAGAGTTGTTTGTTTTTTGTATAAGATTTTAAGCTGATTGGGCAATTTAAAATACTGAAAATTTTTGCTTTGTGATCACGAAACTATATAAAAAATTTTTTTAAAACGTGGTATAATATGACACGTTAAATTTATTAAAATGAGGTAGGTAACGTGAATTTTAAAAAATCGCTGCACAATTTTTTTATTTTGGCTTTAGCATTACTTCCTTTAAACGCTTTTGCTTCTGATGAACTTATTACCGGCAAAGGTTTGCCGGAAAATTATATTGAAGTAACGGCGCAGAAAACAACTTCCGGACCAACGCTTATTTTTTCAGACAGCCCGGAAATGGTTTATAAAAACGGCGTTCTTTATCGTGATACGGTGAGCGGCGATGTGAGAATTTTCTTCCATCATGTTAACGCCATGCAAGGCAATAAAAAACTTGCAGTTCTGTTAACGAATGAAAAAATGCGCCCGGCGGCTTATGAAGTTACAAACAGCAGTATCGGCAATGCCGGCTGGCATTATTTAAAAGTAGGCAAAGAAACACAGCAAAAATATTTTAATGCTCAGCATAAGCCGGTTGGGGGCAAACTTGGATTAGGTGATAATGCTGAATTATTGACTGGTAACGGTTATGTTCTCCAACCAAATCAGCTTTTGGTAGGCACGCTTAACCTGCATACTGACAGGCCGGTGCAGATAAGTGTAGTGATGTGCGATGAAAATACCGATATTAATTTGTACAATGAATATGCTCCCGTCCAGCCTATGGACGAACACCCATTGCGCGGAACTTTTGCCGAGGCGGACTGGAGCTATAATGTGCAGCAGCCGCTTAATACAGACAGCGGTGTTTATATGCTGGAGCTGGCATCAGAAGAGCAGGGCTTTGCGCAAGGAACAGATGGGACAACAGGTTTAAAAGCTGTTAATTACGGTAATTATGGCGTAGTTTATTCGGTTAACTTTAAAATAAACGGCACCAAACCTGCTGCAATGTATCTTAATCCGCTGGGCGGTTTGTTTGCAGGTTACGGGCTTTTGAAAAAAGCAGGGGAAAATAAACTTTTGCCGCTGCCGCAGGATAAAGTAGCAATCGGCGACCGCTATGATGATTTATTGAAACTTGGCACTTTGGAACCCGGTACTTACAGCTTTATCTGGTCGCCGCCGGGAGCATCCAATTTACCTATCAGGTTGTACTGGATGCAGGATGGCTACCAATTTCATAACGAGGATAAATAAATGGTAAAAGAAAAACCACCTTTTAAAGTTAATGATACGGCAGAAGTTGAGATAACAGGCCTTGGCAGCAGCGGTGAAGGCGTAGGCAAAGTTAACGGCTTTACTGTTTTTGTAAAAGGCGCGCTGCCCGGTGAAAAGGTAAAAGTAAAGCTGTTTCAGGTAAAAAAATCTTATGCTTCCGGCAGTATTTTAGAAATTTTGCAGCCTTCGGCACAGCGTGTAGAGCCACAGTGTCCATTCTATAAAAGCTGCGGCGGCTGTCAGCTTCAGCATTTAAGTTATGAAGGGCAGCTTGCAGTAAAACGTCAGCAGGTAAAAGATGCTTTGGAACGCATTGGGCATATTGAAGGCTGCGAGGTGCTTCCTGTTATCGGCATGGAAAACCCGTGGCATTACCGCAACAAAATGCAGTTTCCTGCTGCAAGGACGGAAGGAAAAATTCAAATAGGCTGTTATGCTGCGCTTACACATAACGTAATTGATATTGAAGACTGCATCATCCAAAAACAGGCAAACAATAAAATTATGCAGGTTGTGCGCAAGTGGATGCAGCAGTTTAATATTGCAGCGTATGATGAAACTTACGGCAAGGGCGTTGTGCGCCATGTAATGGGGCGCGTTGGCGTTAAAACAGGCGATGTAATGGCAGTTATTATTACAGCCTGCTATGATATTCCGCATGCCGGAGAACTTGTAACAATGCTGAAAAATGAAGTTGGCGGCTTAAAAAGCATTGTACAGAACATAAACAAAAAACGTACCAATATAATAATGGGCAGCAAAAACCGTGTATTATATGGTAAAAGCACCATTAAGGATAAACTCGGCAGCCTGAAATTCAATATTTCTCCGTTATCATTTTTTCAGGTAAACAGCGAACAGACAGAAAAACTTTATGCAGCGGCGCTTGATTTTGCTGCATTAAACGGCGGCGAAACTGTTATCGACTGCTATTGCGGTACAGGCACAATTTCGCTTTATTTGGCAAAAAAAGCGGGCAGGGTATACGGCATAGAAATTGTAGAACCGGCTATTAAAGATGCTGTTGCCAATGCAGCAGCAAATAATATCGGCAATGCACAGTTTATTTGCGGCGACGCTGCCATAGAAATGCCGGCTTTACTTGAGAAAGGTGTTAAGCCCAATATCGTGCTTTTAGACCCGCCGCGTGCAGGCTGTGATAAAAAAGTTTTGGCAGCCATTGCCGGCGTAAAACCGCAAAAAATAGTTTATGTATCGTGTAACCCGGCATCGCTGGCACGTGACATGGCATTTTTAACCGAAAATGGTTATAAAGCGCTTAAAGCCCAGCCGGTAGATATGTTCCCAATGACGCACCATGTTGAGACGGTAGCAGAAATGATATTGAAATAAGTTTTGTAAACCCATATAGAAGTTTGTATTATAAAACTGTAAATAATATGTAGTAAATTATATTTAAAGGAGGAAGAACAATGTTAGAAGCAGGAACAAAGGCTCCGGATTTTACTTTGGAAGATAAGGACGGCAATTTGGTATCGCTGCACGATTTTGCAGGTAAAAAAGTAGTTGTATATTTTTACCCGAAAGATTCAACTCCGGGCTGCACTCGACAGGCTTGCGCTTTCCGCAATAATTACGGTGAATATAAAAATCTTGGCGTTGAAGTTATCGGTATCAGCAAAGACAGCGTTAAATCGCACAGTAATTTTGCCGCTAAACAGGAACTGCCGTTTATTTTGTTAAGCGACCCTGAACGCAAAGCCATTGAAGCATACGGCGTTTGGCAGGAAAAGAAAATGTATGGCAAAGTAAGCTGGGGTGTTGTACGCAGCACATTTGTTATTGATGAAAACGGCGTTATTGAAAAGGTTTACAAAAAAGCAAAACCTGATACCAATGCAGAAGAAATTCTGGCATATTTAAAAGGCTGATTTGTTAATTTTAATACAAAAAACTTGTCAGCAAACGTATATAGTGATATAATATATTAAGAAAAATTATGACTTCTTTAGAGAGAGTGGGTATTTTACCCGCTCTTTCCTCTTATTAGGGTAATAAAAAGCGGAGGTGAATATATGCAGAGTGCGGAAATTGAAAAACTGGTAAGCGCTATGGCGGAACAGATTTTGGAAGGAACGGATATTACGCTGGTAGATGTTGAATATGTGCGCGAAAAAGACTGGTACCTTAGAATTTATATTGATAAGGCCGGCGGCATTGAAATTGACGACTGCCAGATGGTAAGCGAAAAACTGACAGAAGTTTTGGATGAGCGTGACCCTATCAAAGATAAATATTATCTTGAAGTTTCTTCGCCGGGAATTGACCGTCCGCTGAAAAAAGACAAGGATTTTGAAGGTGCTTACGGTAAAAAGATTGATATTAAATTTTTTGCGCCGTGGGAAAAAAATAAGGAAATAGTAGCTGTGCTGGTAGCGCACGATGATGCGACAATCAGCGCCAAGCCGATTATTAAAGGGCGCGAGAGTAAAAATGCCGTTGTGTTTGACAGAAAACAGATTGCTATGATTAGACCGCATATAGATTTTTAAGAGATTTTAGGGGGAGTAAAAAAAGTGAACGCAGATTTTATTATGGCTGTGCAGGAATTGGGCAAGGAAAAGGGCATAGAACCTTCCATTTTATTTGAAGCTGTTGAAGAGGCTCTGGTAACTGCTTACAAAAAGAATTTCGGCAGCAATCAGAATGTACGTGTAGATTTAAACAGAACAAGCGGAGAGCTGCATGTGTATGCACAGAAGCATGTTGTTGAAGTACCGGAAGATAATGCCAATGAAATTTCTTTGGAAGATGCACGTAAAATTGACCCGCGTTATGAACTGGACGACATTGTGGAAATGGAAGTAACGCCGAAAAACTTTGGCCGTATTGCCGCACAGAACGCTAAACAGGTTGTTGTTCAGCGTATCCGTGAAGCAGAACGCGGAATGGTGTTTGAAAAATACTATAACCGTGAAAATGATATTGTAACCGGTGTAATTCAGCGCATGGAAAACAGAAACGTTTACATCGACCTTGGCAAAGCAGAAGCTGTTTTAACGGTTGGAGAACAGATTCCGGGCGAAATTTACGAATATCATGACAGAATGAAAACATATATTCTGGAAGTACGCAAAACCACCAAAGGCCCGCAGATTATGGTTTCCAGAACTCATCCGGGGCTTTTGAAACGCTTGTTTGAACTGGAAGTTCCGGAAATTCATGACGGCTTGGTAGAAATTAAATCCGTTGCCCGCGAACCGGGTATGCGCTCTAAAATTGCAGTTTACACCAAAGATGAAAACATTGACCCTGTAGGCGCATGTGTTGGTCAAAAAGGCATGCGTGTGCAGGCTATTGTAAACGAACTGCGCGGAGAAAAAATTGATATTGTTAAATACAGCGATGACCCGGCACAGTATGTTGCCAATGCGCTTTCTCCTGCCAAAGTTGTAAGTACGGAAGTTTTGGAAAATGAAAAAATCTGCCGCGTTGTAGTGCCGGATTACCAGCTTTCGCTTGCTATTGGCAAAGAAGGGCAGAATGCACGTCTGGCAGCCAAGCTGACAGGCTGGAAAATTGATATTAAGAGTGAGACCCAGAGCAAGGAAGAACCTTTTGAAGCCGTCGGGGGTGAAACCGATGAAGCAGCAGAAGATTAAAAAAATTCCGCAGCGCAAATGCGTTGGCTGTGGCGAGATGAAAGATAAAAAAGCACTGCTGCGCATTGTTCGTTCTCCGGAAGGTGAAATAACGCTTGATTTAACCGGTAAAAAATCCGGACGCGGTGCGTATGTATGCCGCAACAAGGAATGTATTACCAAAGCGGTAAAGGAAAAACGTTTGGAGCGAGCTTTGGAAAAACCGGTAACAGACGAAGTTTATGCTAAATTATTGGAGGATTTGCCGGATGGACAGTAAACAGGTAACTTTTGCGCTTGGGCTGGCGCAAAAAGCCGGCAAAGTAGCAGCAGGAGATTTTGCTGTACGCAGTGCATTAAACAGCGGTAAAGCTCGTTTGATGATGATTGCCTGCGATGCTGCCGAAGCATCTCGCAAAGAAATGGAGTACCTTGCTGAAACGGCAAAGGTAAAAACAGTAACCGGCCCATCCCGTGCCGAAATTGGCGCGGCTATCGGCAAATCGCCGCGGACGGCGGTTGTAATTACGGACAATAATTTTGCAGTTATGATACAGAATAAGTGCCACGATTAAGTTTGGAGGTGGATGAATGGGTAAGCATAGAGTATATGAAATAGCTAAAGAACTTGGCAAAACCAATCAGGAAGTAATTGATGTTTTGGCCAAAAATAACATTCAGGTAAAAAGTTTAAGTACAGTAGATGATGCCGCAAAGGCAATGGTAGTGCGCGCATTTGCGCCGAAACCTGTTCAGCCGGAGAAAAAGCCGGTGCAGAATAATGCTCCCAAGGCAATGCCTGCTAAAAACGATAACAGGGCAAATACCCAAAAGCAGGTAAAACCGCAGGAACAAAATCAGCCTAAAGCTGCCGGCAATAATAAACCTCAGCAGGATAACAGACAGAAAAACCAGAATAACAAACCTGCAAATGCGCACAATGAACAGCGTATGCAGAATCAGAACAAAAATAATAATAACCAAAAGAAAAACAATCAGCCTGTTCAGCAGCAGGGCAAGGCAAACCAGCAGGCTCAGCACGGTAAAAATAATAAGCCGAACCGCCCGCAGCGCCAGCAGGGAGGCATTTTTATCGGCCCCCGTTCACAGCAGGGCGCACAAAATGCACAGCCTAACCGCAATGCTAATGCACAGCAGCCCCAAAACCGTTTTGAGAACCAGAACCGCGGCAATCAGCAAGGCGGAGCAAAACAGCAGTTTAACAAAAAACGCAATGATAAACCGCAGATTAAGGGCCAGTATGCAAGCCGCGACAGCCGCAACATGCACAGCCGCGACCATATGATGAAAAAACGTCCGGGCGGCGCGCCCAAACCGCAGCAGCCGGTGCAGCAGGCTCCCGTTGTAAGACCCAGCCGTGTCGAAGTAGGCGAAAGCATTAATGTTAAAGATTTTGCTAACCTTATTAAACGTGAGGTTAACGAAGTTATTAAGGCATTGTTTATGCTTGGCGTTATGGTAACCATTAACCAGGATATTGATTTTGAAACAGCAGAACTTGTTGGTACGGAATTTGATGTTGAAGTAGTGCCTCTGCCTCCGGAAGAAGACCCGACCGAAATTCCGGAAGTAGAAGACGACCCGGCAAAACGTGTTCCGCGCCCGCCGGTTATTACCGTTATGGGCCATGTTGACCATGGCAAAACTTCGCTTTTGGATGCTATCCGCAAAACTAACGTAACCAGCCGTGAAGCAGGCGGTATTACCCAACATATCGGCGCATATATGGTTAACTACCAGGGCAAAAAAATTGTATTCCTTGATACACCGGGCCATGAAGCATTTACAGCTATGCGTGCCCGCGGCGCTCAGGTAACGGACGTTGCCATTCTCGTAGTTGCAGCAGATGACGGCGTTATGCCGCAGACCATTGAAGCAATTAACCATGCTAAAGCAGCTAATGTGCCTATCATTGTTGCCATTAACAAAATGGACCGTCCCGGCGCTAACCCTGACCACGTAAAACAACAGCTTGCAGAGCATGAACTTATTCCGGAAGATTGGGGCGGCGATACTATCATGGTACCGGTTTCCGCTCATCAGAAAACCGGTATTCCCGAACTTTTGGAAATGATTCTGCTTGTTGCAGAAATGCAGGAACTGAAAGCCAACCCGAACCTGCCGGCACACGGCACCATTATTGAAGCACAGCTTGATAAAGGGCGCGGCCCTGTTGCTACCGTTCTGGTACAGCGCGGCACTTTGAGCATCGGCGATACCATTATTGCCGGTACTGCTTACGGTAAAGTACGTGCCATGGTTAATGACCGCGGCGAAAAAGTTAAAAAAGCGCTGCCGTCAACCCCTGTTGAAGTGCTTGGCTTAAATGAAGTGCCTATGGCGGGCGATATTCTGGACAGCACAGATGAAAAAACTGCCAGAAGCGTTGCCGAAAAACGTTTGGCTAAACGCCGCAGCGAAGAAATGCAGCAGAATGCCAAAGTATCTTTGGACGATATTTTCCAGCGTATTCAGGAAGGTGAGCTGAAAGAACTGAATATTGTTGTTAAGGCTGACGTTCAGGGTACTATCGAAGCACTTAAATCTTCGCTTTCCAATATTAAAAACGATGAAGTTAAAGTTGTAGTAGTGCATTCCGGCGTTGGTTCTATCAACGAATCAGACGTAATGCTGGCATCTGCCGCCAATGCGCTTATTATCGGTTTTAACGTGCGTCCGGATGCCAATGCGCGCAAAACTGCCGAAGCGGAAAAAGTTGATGTGCGTACTTACAGGGTTATTTATGACGCAATTAATGATGTAGAAGCAGCTATCAAAGGTATGCTTGCTCCTAAATTTAAAGAAGTTATCCAGGGACGTGTTGAAGTACGCCAGCTTATTACGATTTCCAAACTGCTTATTGCAGGCTGCTATGTACTTGAAGGCAAAGTAACCAATTCTTCCAAAGTACGCGTAGTACGCGACGGCATTGTAATATACGAAGGCGAAATTGACTCCCTGCGCAGATTTAAAGACGATGTTAAAGAAGTTGTGGCAGGTTACGAATGTGGCATAACGCTTGAAAAATTCCGCGACCTTAAAGAAGGGGATATTTTTGAAGTTTATTCCATGGAAGAAGTTGCCGCAGAATAACAGGTGCTTGTTATGGCAAGATTAAGAGTAGAAAAATTACAGGAAGCAATTAAACAGGAAATCAGCAAGATTTTACTGCACGATATTAAAGACCCGCGCATTAAATTTGTTACCGTTACAGGCGTGGAACTTACTGACGATATAAGCCAGGCAAAAGTTTATGTAAGCCTGTACGGCAGCGAAACCCAGCAGGAGGAAGCATGGCAGGGGCTTAATAAAGCCGTTGGCTATATGCGCACCGAAATTGCCAAAAGAATCAGGCTGCGCTTTGCGCCTGTGCTGATTTTTACCAAAGATACCTCCATGGAATACAGCGCGCATATCGAAGAATTGCTGAGAAAAATCAAACAAGAGGAAACCCCGCATGAGTAAGAACTGTACGCTTGAAGAAATTGCCGTTCTGCTGCTGGAACATGATAAGTTTGTATTATGTCCCCATGTCAGCCCTGACGGCGATGCTTTGGGCTCTACACTGGCGCTGAAAATAGCGCTGGAAAAAGCAGGCAAAAAAGTAATGCTTATGGTCGATGACGATACGCCCAAAGCCTTTGGTTTTTTGCCGCAGATAGAAACTTTTGTAAAGCCTGATGAATGTGCAGAAACGGAAGCGGATTTACTGGTAGTTTTAGATGCAAGTTCGCTTGACCGCATCGGCAAAGTAGTACAGGCAGTTAAGGCAAAAGCCATTGTTAATATTGACCACCATATTTCCAATACGCAATTTGCCGATTATTTGTATTTAAATACAGAAGCGGCAGCAACGGCGGAAATTTTGTGCAGCCTTGTCGAAATGCTCGGCGTTGAGCCGGATAAAGATTTGGCAACCTGCTTGTATACCGGCATTTATACCGACTGCGGTTCATTCCGCTTTGGCAATACTACACCGGCCACAATGCGTGCAGCGGCAAAACTGTTGGAATACGGCGCGCGTCCTAATGAAATATCCGATGCTTTGGGAACGCATACCCGTGCCAATATAGAAATGCTGGCCAAGGTTTTGCAGACTTTAAGCTTTTACAATAACGGTGCAGTTAGTGTTATTGAAATTAACAATGATTTGTATGACAAAGACGTTAATACAGATAATTTCATCTCATTTGCACGTTATATTGAAGGCGTTGATGTGGCAGTGCTGTTTAAAGCCGTTGAACCGAATGTAACTCGCGTCAGCATGCGTTCGCAGAATACGGATGTTGCTGCAATAGCACTCTCTTTCGGTGGGGGCGGCCATATCCGCGCTGCCGGCTGTACGGTGGAACTGCCGCTTGCAGAGGCAAAACTAAAAGTATTGGACGCTATTGGTAAAGCGTTATGACAAACGGAATTATTAATGTTTTGAAACCCTGCGGCATGACAAGCCACGATGTAATCAGCTTTTTGCGCAGGGTACTGAATACTAAAAAAATAGGGCACTCCGGCACGCTTGACCCAGATGCTGCCGGTGTGCTGCCTGTTTTTACCGGTACGGCCACACGCTTATTGGAATATGCGTTGGAGGATGGGAAAAGTTACCGTGCCGAAATTACTTTTGGCATAAAAACAGATACCGGTGATGACAGCGGTGCCGTTGTGCAGCAAAGTTTACTGCCGGCATGTACGGCAGAAGAATTTGCCGCAGTGCTTACGGAATTTACAGGCCTGCAAAAACAGCTTCCGCCAATGTATTCCGCTTTAAAGCTAAACGGCAAACCGCTTTATAAACTGGCACGGCAGGGAATAGAAGTAGAACGCGAAGCGCGTGAAATTTTTATCAGCCATTTGCAGCTTATCTCTTTTACAGAACAAAAAGCGGTAGTGGATGTTGAATGTTCCAAAGGAACTTATATCCGCACTTTGCTTGAAGATATTTGCGCAAAAATTGGCGTATGCGGTACGATGAGCTTTTTGCTGCGTACATCGGCAGGCGGTTTTAAAATTGAAAACGCTGCCACATTACAGGAAATTGAAACAGAACCGCAGCGCTACCTGCTGCCTGAAGAAACAGCAGTTATGCATCTGCCTGAGGCTGTGCTTACTGAAAGGCAGGCATGGCGAATTACGCAAGGCGTTGCTACCAGCATGGCAGGCGTAACAGATGGCATATACCGCCTTAAAGGGCAGAACGGTATGTTTTACGGCATCGGCAAAGCCGCAGAAGGAATAATGAAAGGCAGTAAAATCCTGCGCCAGGCGGCAAAGCCGCAGGAACTTATTTGAGGTTGTTCATGGAAATTATTACATCTCTTGCTACTGACTTAAAAAATAAATATCCTGCAACGGTTATTGCGCTCGGAACTTTTGACGGCCTGCATCTCGGGCATAATGATGTTATCCGCACGGCGAAAGAATATGCAGAGCGCAACGGACTTAAACTTGCTGTGTTTACTTTCAGCAATCATCCGCTGGCGTTAATCCGTCCTGATTTGGTGCCGGTAAGAATTATTTCTGCCGAAGAAAAAATTCAGCTTTTGGCAGCGGCGGGTGTTGATTATCTGATTAACATTCCTTTTACGGAAGATTTTGCAGCGCTGTCGCCGGATGAATTTTTAGAAGGACTGAGGCAGTTTAATTACCGTTGTCTGGTAGTTGGCGAAAATTTTACCTACGGATTTTTAGGCAGCGGCAAAACGGATACTTTGGAACGCAGCGGCAAAAAAGATGGTTTTGATGTAATTGTACGCCCGCTTGTAAAAATGAACGGCAATATTGTAAGCAGTACGGGCATCCGTAATTTAATCAGGGCAGGGCATATAGAACATGCCAATAATATGCTTGGGCGCGTTTATAGTATTACCGGGCAAATTGTCCATGGTGATGAACGTGGAAGAAAGCTTGGTTTTCCAACTGCCAATATTGAATTGCAGAACAGCGAGATGGCAGTTCCCTCGCCGGGTGTCTATGCCGTTGAAGCGGAAATTGACGGCATAACTTATGAAGGCATGGGCAATATAGGCAACAACCCCACATTTAATGATGTTGAACATGTAAGGCTTGAAGTAAATCTTTTTAATTGCAGCGGCGACCTGTACGGAAAAACAATGAAGGTTTATTTTTATAAATATATCCGCGCTGAAAAGAAATTCAGCGGTATTGAAGAACTGTGCAGGCAGATAGATGCTGATAAAGAAGCAATTAAAACTTACTTTTTAAATAAAAAACAGTTGCCCAATCAATAACTTTGTGTTATACTATTTAAGTATTATTTTTGAACCATTGCTTGGAGATGCGCTGCTCCGGCGGTTTCTATGCACTGGCGATTACAGAAAAATGGAGGAATTGCAAATGTTAACACCTGAAAGAAAACAAGAAATTATCCTTGCAAACGCAAGACATGAAGGCGACACCGGTTCTCCGGAAGTACAAATCGCCGTATTGACCGAACGTATTAAATATCTTACCGAACATCTTAAAGACCATAAAAAAGACCATCATTCCCGCCGTGGCCTTCTCAAAATGGTTGGCCAGCGCCGTGGTCTGTTAAACTATCTTATGGCTAAGGATATCGAGCGTTATCGTGCAATCCTTGCAAAGCTCGGCCTGCGTAAATAATTGGCAAATAAAGGCCTGCTTCACTGAGAAGCAGGCTTTTTTACCAGATACGAAAATTTTATTGTAACGCAAGTTTTGTTATGGTAAAATTAAAAGGTAATTTAGTTTAGGAGGAAGCCAAGTTGATTACAGCGTTAAGTGTATTGGACGTTATTGTCAGCATAGCATTAATTGGCTCTGTGCTTATGCAGTCCGGCAAGGGTTCCGGCCTGTCCGACGCTTTTGGCGGCGGTGGCGGTTATTTTGGCAAAGGCAACGATATGGATACAATGATGGCTAAAGCAACCATTGTTTTAGGTATTTTGTTTGCTCTTATTACACTGGTAATTGCCAAATTAAGCATGTAATTTTAAAATTATAAACGTTTGTAAAATCCTGCATCCATACGATGTGGGATTTTTTTGTATGTGGTATAATTATGGTATATTGGAGGGAAAAACGTGGCTAAACTTGGCGCAAAACCGTTCTTTTTTGCCGGCGGAACAGAAGGCGTGCTTTTAATACATGGTTATACCGGTGCACCGGGAGAGATGCGTTTGCTGGGAGAATTTCTGCACAGCAAGGGATATACCGTGCTTGGCGTTTTGTTGCCCGGCCATTGTACAACTCCAAAAATTTTATCTAAGTATAATTTTAACGACTGGTATGCCGAAGTAAAACAAGGCTTTGCCAAACTTAAAGCCATCTGCCGCAAGGTATATGTGGCAGGGCTTTCTATGGGAGGATTGCTGACTTTAAAAGCAGCGGCAGAACTTGAACCGGATAAAATAATAGTAATGGCGGCGCCAATTTATGTTTGTGACAAAAGGCAGTTTTTGCTGCCGTGGCTGCGGTTTATTATACGCTATGTAAAAAAACGGCAGCGTGTGTTTGATAACGTGCCTGATGAATATTGCGTACAGTGTGAGGCAATGCCTACCAAACCATTGGTAAGCATGTTTAAATTTATAAAAAAATGCAAACAGGGATTTTTGCAAAAAATAACAGTGCCATGCCTTATAATGCAGAGCAAAATAGAACATACAGTGCGTTGGCAAAGCGCACAGTTTATTTATGATAATATTTCTTCATCGCGCAAAGAACTGGTATGGTTTGAGCATTGTGGGCATATTTTGACATTGGATAAGGAAAGGGAAGCGGTATTTAATAAAATACTTGCTTTTTTAAGGGATAGATAAATGTTTGAAGATAAAGAATACCCTATGTGTTTTGCCTGCGGCAAGCAAAACCCGATAGGTTTAAAAATGACTTTTAAAATGGATGAAAAAGAATGTGTATCTTACTTTACGCCGAAAGAAGAACACCAAAGTTATAACGGTATGATGCACGGCGGTTTAATCAGTGTTTTGCTGGATGAAATTATGGGTCACTACCTGTTTTGCATGGAAGGCAAACCTGCCTATACCGCAAAAATGGAACTTCGTTACCGCCAGCCGTTGAAAATAGGCGAAGAAGTAAAGTGTGTAGGCACACGTGTTAAACAAAAGGGACGCCTTGTGGAAATGCACGGCGAAATTATAACAAAAGATGGCGTTGTTGCGGCAGAAGCTACTGCCAAAATGATGCTGGAGGATTAAAATGAAAAAAGGAAAAGAACAAATACTGGAGTTTATGCAGCGCAGCAGCTATGCGCCGCTGACTGCAGAAGATTTAATTGAAGAAATTCCCATAACAGGCAATTTAAACATCTTTTGGCAGGATTTAAAAGAACTTTTGGATAATGGTGAAATTATAAAAACGCGTTACGGTACTTACGGGCTGCCGGAAAAAATGGGACTTGTTGTTGGGCGCGTACAGCTTACAAGCAAAGGCTTTGGCTTTGTTATACCGGATAACAAAGGCGACAGGCCGGATGTTTTTATACCGCCGCGTTTATTAAACGGCGCCATGAACAATGACCGTGTAATGGCAAGGGTAGAAAGCGCAGGCGGCAATGACCGCAAGCCTGAAGGCGAAATTATCCGCATTATCAAACATGCCAATAATAAAATTGTCGGCACATTTAAAGCAAGCCGCGATTATGGTTTTGTTGTGCCTGATGACAAGCGTATCGGGCAGGACGTATATATTTTAAAACGTAATTTCGGCGGAGCTAAGGATAACCAGAAAGTAGTGGCTGAAATTACCGAATGGGCTCCGGACAGCCGCCGCAGCATTGAAGGCAAAATTGTGGAAGTGCTTGGCAACACAGGCGATGCCGGCATGGAACTGCTTTCGCTGATTAAACAGTACGATTTGCCGTTGGAGTTTCCGGAACAGGTACTTACCGCATCCAAACGTGTGCCTAAAAATATTAAAAGTGCGGAACTTGAAGGCAGGCGTGATTTGCGTGACCGTTTGATTGTTACCATTGACGGCGATGATGCTAAAGACCTGGACGATGCTGTTTTTGTTCAGCCTGCCGATAACGGTGATTTTACACTGGGTGTTTATATTGCCGATGTAAGCTATTACGTACACGAAAATACAATTTTAGACCGTGAAGCACAGGAACGGGGGACAAGCGTTTATCTTGTAGACCGTGTGCTGCCGATGCTGCCGGAACGACTTTCCAACGGCATTTGCAGCCTTAACGCAGGTGAAGACCGCCTTGTAATGTGCTGCGAAATGCTGATAGATAAAAGAGGGCGTATTAAAAGTTACGATATTTTTCCGGGCGTTATTAATGTGCGCCACCGTTTAAGCTACCGCATTGTGCGCGAAATATTGGTTAACAAAAATGCAGAGCTGACCGAAAAATACAGTGATACATTGCCGATGCTTGAAGAAATGGAAAAACTCTGCGTAATTCTGCACAAAAAACGCGTAACGCGCGGAGCCATTGATTTTGACCTGCCGGAGCAGAAAGTAATTTTGGATGAAACAGGCAAACCGGTGGAAATAGTGCAGCGTGAACACGGGCTGGCAGAATCAATTATTGAAGAATTTATGCTTGCTGCCAACGAAACCGTTGCCCGCCATATGGCGCTGCAAAAATGGCCGTTCATTTACCGTGTGCACGATAAGCCGCAGGAAGAAAAAATGCGTGACCTATCACTTTTATTATCACGTTTTAACATAAAAATGCCTGTTGCTGCCGAAGTTAAGCCGCTGGAACTGCAAAAAGCGCTGATAGCCATGGAAGGGCGGCCGGAAGAACGCATGGTATCTGCTGTTGCCCTGCGCTCGTTAAAACAGGCTGTATATCAAACAGATAATATCGGGCACTTTGGCCTGGCAGCGGAATATTATACGCATTTTACATCGCCAATCCGCCGTTATCCGGATTTAATCGTACACCGTCTGCTGCATAAATGGCTTGTTGACCCTTATATGAAGGAACAAACCAAAGACGAATATATTAACAAACTTGACCATATTGCCGAACATTCTTCAATACGTGAGCGCACGGCTGCTGAAGCGGAACGTGCTACCGTAGATTTGAAAAAAGCAGAATATATGGCAGAGCATATTGGCGAAGAATACGATGGTATCATCAGCGGCGTTACAGCTTTTGGCATGTTTGTGGAACTTGCCAACGGCGTTGAAGGCCTGGTGCATATTTCCAGCCTTTTGGATGATTACTATGAATTTGCGGAAGAAAGCTATGCGCTGATAGGCACGCATACCCGTAAATGCTACCGTTTGGGCGACCCTGTGCGCATAGAAGTATTTCAGGTTAATATAGCCGAACGGAATATTGATTTTATCATTGCCGGTGAAGATGCCAGCGTGCGTGAGCGCATTAAAATGCAGCTTGCGGAACAGCGCAAAGCCTTGCCGCGCCGCAATGATATACCCGATAAAAAGGGCAAAAAGAAAAAAGGCAGGAATAAATTTGCCAAACGTGGCAAAGGCAGCGGTAAATATACCAAAAATTCTAAAGGCAAACATAATAAAAGTAAGAAAAAACAGAGGAATAAATAGTGGAACAGAAGATTAAGATAGTTGCAGAAAACAGAAAAGCACGCCACGATTATACAATTCACGAAACTTACGAAGTCGGTATTGCCCTTACCGGCACAGAAGTAAAATCGCTGCGTGCAGGCAAAGCCAATATGAAAGACAGCTATGCACAAATTACCAAAAATGCGGAAGTTATAGTATCCAACCTGCATATAAGCCCTTATGACCAGGGTAACCGCTTTAACCACGAGCCGCTGCGCGACCGCAAACTGCTGCTGCACAGAGCGGAAATACGCAGGCTTATCGGCAAGGTTAAGGAAAAAGGATATACGCTTGTGCCGCTGAAAATGTATTTTACTCATGGGCTTATTAAAATGGAAATTGCGCTTGCCACTGGTAAAAAACTTTATGATAAACGCCAGGATATGGCCAAACGTGATGCCAAACGTGAAGTAGAGCGTGCAATGAAGGAAAGAAACCGCTGAGGTTTTGACAAAAAAATTAATTGTGTTATAATAATAAAACAACACTTATCACGGGGATGTACTGGTTTCGACGGGGATAGGTGTGGTATGATAAGCGAGCCGTGTTTCCGTCAGCACGTTAAACGGCGGACGTTTAAAAATAAACGCTAAAAACGATTACGCTTTAGCAGCTTAATGCTACGTCCTTTCGTCCCTTTCCTGCGGGGATGATATGGACGCCAACAGCAGGATACTTTTAAGCCGTTTCCCGTAGGCTTAGAGGGAAACTTTTCGGGATAGCGACCGTGCAGCCCGCCGTCAGGCGGCAGGGAAGCGAATAATAAAATGACGCGCTGCGCTCGGAGAAAGTTATATTGCAATATTTTCGGACAGGGGTTCGACTCCCCTCATCTCCACCAAAAAAACAAGGCTGATTACAGAATTAACTGTAACCAGCCTTTATTTTTTAGCTTTTATTTTACAATTTCATACGGCCAATCCATAATGCCGCCGATATGTTCAACGTTGGTGTAACCCATATCGGCAAGTGCCTGCGAAGCACGGTGGGCGCGTTTGCCGCTGCGGCAATAAACTAAAATTTCAGCATCTTTATCTGGTAAAACTTTAGCAACTTCAGCAGATTTGGCTTCAATTAAATCTACCGGCAGCAAAACAGCGTTGGGCAGGTGGCCTGCTGCAAATTCTTCCTGAGTGCGTACATCAAGAACAACGATGTTTGCGTTTTGTTCAATGCGTTCTTTAGCCTGCTGCGGTGTAAGCGTTTTATAAGCAGCGGTTTGGGTTTGAGCGGTTTGCGTATTGGCAGCATTGGTTTCTTCCTGTGCAAAGCAAACTGCGGATACTGCCAAAACAGCAGCAAAAATGAGCATTAACAGTTTTTTCATAAAATCATCTCCTTTAAATTTATTATAAAAATTAACAAAGATACTTGTCAAGTTTA
>ERZ779889.2032-NODE-2032-length-17823-cov-12.195801_pt1 | contig 17823 bp, 22 predicted proteins | sample MGYA00511030_ERZ779889 | MGnify/ENA primary metagenome ERZ779889 (study PRJEB29588, sample SAMEA2160616) | human gut metagenome | biome: human gut; feature: human-associated habitat; material: faeces | place: Denmark | collected 2008/2010 ...
GGGCAGCAGCCTGCCAGACAGCCGATACCGCCGCGACAGCCTGTGCAGCAACCGGCTCCTTATCCCGGAGTACAACAGCCATACCACGCGCAGCCTTATCCCGGTCAGGGAGGGCAATATCCGCAGCCGGGCGCATACGGACAACAGCCGGCTCCACAGCCGCTACAGCCGGCAGCAGGCTTTGACGGGGACATGCCGCAGTATGACGGGTATTCGATGATGGAAGACGGACCGGCCTCCTACGGGCAGGACGAACCGGACTACAACCCGGAAGAGTATGCGAACTACCCGGATTTCCCGATGGAAATGCTGAAAGGCGGAAACAGATACCAGACAACTAACCAACAAATGTAAGATTATGCCACTCGAAGTAAAAGGAATGACACGTTCATTCAAGTTCAAGAAAGGAACGGAGTATGTGACCCTGGCTGATCCGGGTACGGATTTCACGCCGGACATGGTCATGAGTTATTATTCGAACATGTACCCGGAACTGACGACGGCAACCGTCCACGGACCGGTCATCAGGGAAGACATGGCGGAATACGAGTTCAAGACCACCATCGGGACGAAAGGGTAAAGGATATGGGAAAGGACAACCCTAAAAAGAAGAAAAAATGTGTACCATTGGACGAACAGCAGTCGGAACAGCTTTCAATGCTCATCATAGGGCAGACAGAGCGGGGCTTCCGCTACGGGACGGACAGGAAAGAAAGGATTGCGGCTCCAAGCGGGGCCGTAATTCTTTTCTGACCACGCCCGTCAAGGCGAAGGCGATACAGTCGCTGGTCAAGGAATGGGGCGCGGAAGGACAGTATGAGCTTATCACGCAGGAGAACTACGAATTCCTGCGTGATTCTTATATCCGCTATGTGAAACTTCTCGGCGGGGAACCGGAATCCATTTCCGGCAAATCCGTTGGAGAACGCATTGCCGCCCTGTATCATGCAGTGAACAGGCTCATCGGAGATGAGACAGGAGTGAATATCGAACAGGATGCCGGGAGGCTCCGCTTCAGGCTCTGGAAATGGCATAAATGGGGGCAATGTACCCTGTACTATTTCCCGGTCAAGTTTATCGAAGAACTGAATCCGAGATTGAAGCGCATTGTGGTCTCCTTCATGCACGACCTGATGCGGGGGAACGGTATGGACACGATCTTGGACTGCAACGAATTTGATTTTGCGATAGACTGCCTTTCTGAGCCGTGTGAATCATCCCCCGCAGAAGTGGAGACATGGGACAGACTGCGCCGTTCCTACGAAGAAGGCAAAATCCACAGGCTTCTGAGGCAGGTCTGCTGCAAAAGATACTACAAGCATCTGGACTGTACACTTGACAGGTACGAACCCCGGAACGGCTACGAGGAGGAACTGACCGGCCTGATGAAGGAGGGACTGCAGTTCCTGCATCCGGAGAAACCGCTCATGAGTTATGCGTATGACCCCTATTACAGGGAGGATCCGGATTTCTATCCCATAAGCCTTGAATCACAGGTCATGATTGTCTATGATGAACGGGATCCGGTATCGGAATTCCTTGAGAACTATTTCAACTCATATTACGGGGAAACATACGAAATTGTCCCGATGGAAACTCTTGACCTCTCGCCGGACATGGAACGGACATTCTCAATGAACGACGACTATCCGGAAAGGTTCTTCAAATGGGCGGACCGCTTTATTTACCATATAACCTGAGTATTGTTATGTTCGAGACAAACCAACTTACAAAAGAGATTACCGATATGCTGGTGCCGCGTGCGGCACTGATAGCATATTCGACAGAAGAGAAAACCCATGCCGGCGACCGGAGATATTTCCTCGAATTGAGGGAAATTGACAGCCAGGGAAACATGACCGAGGGCAAGCCCGTAACGGTGGAATTCATGAACGAACTGGTGCGGAACTATTCGGAGACGCACAGCAGTACGCCCCACGGCAGGCTGCCGTCCAACCTGCTGTATGCGGATACCCGCAAGGGAAGCGAGAGATATGTCTGGTACAATCCTCCCGGAAAACGGATGATGTACTTTGTCGGCGGCCTCGGGATAGAGAACGCAGAATACCACCTGCCGGGAATCATCTATGAAGCCCGTGGCACACGGCTGAACGTCTACGCCTACAAGGAAGACCAACCATGCATGGAAACTGCGCTCTATGCGGCGCCGCTTTTCAACGTGACAGGGTCAAGCGTCTGCCTCGGCTCGGCAAGGATAGAAAAGCCAAGGGAACTGACCTATGCGAACCTGCTCGAATACTGGGAGAGGAAATTCTGGCTGACGGAGTTTTCCCATCTGGGAGGACACGGAAATCCGACGAAGTCAAACCTCGTGCTGGTGACAAAGGCGGCAAGGGACAAGCCTTTCGACCTGAAAGAATTGAAGCCGTTGAAGAATCTGAAACTTAAAGACATACTGGAATGAAAAGAGTACACTATATCGACAATTACCTGATAAACCCGCAACATCCGGTGACGGTGAATGTCATCGGCGCGGGCGGGACAGGCTCGCAGGTGCTGACCTGCCTGGCACGGTTCGACACGGCGCTCAGGGGGCTCGGGCATCCCGGGCTGTTCGTGACCTTGTATGATCCGGACACCGTGACGGAAGCCAACATCGGACGCCAGCTCTTCAGCCCTTCGGACATAGGCCTGAACAAGGCACAGTGCCTTGTCACGCGCATGAACAATTTCTTCGGGAACGGCTGGAAAGCGGTTCCGGACATTTATCCGGCCATCCTGAAGGATGCCAGGCGGGACAACCTGGCCAATATCACTATCACCTGCACGGACAACATTAAGTCACGGCTCGACCTGTGGAACACGCTGAAAGCCGTGCCGGTTTCGGAATACAGAAGTTACGAGACGCCCCTCTATTGGATGGACTTCGGAAACACGCAGACCTCCGGCCAGGCCGTGCTGGGAACGGTACCGAAGAAAATCAAGCAACCGGTTTCCCGGCTTTACGAAACTGTAAGCTCGCTGAAAGTCATCACACGGCTGGTGAAATATGCGAGCGTGAAGGAGGAAGATTCCGGTCCGAGCTGCTCGCTGGCGGAAGCTCTGGAAAAGCAGGATCTGTTCATCAATTCCACATTGGCGCAGTTGGGCTGCAACATCCTGTGGAGGATGTTCCGCCACGGGTTGATTGAGCATCACGGACTGTACCTCAATCTGGAAACGATGAAAGTCAATCCGATACCTGTATAAAGTCGGAATGAAAGCTAAATTTATGTTCCAAAGCATATATGCGACGATTTTTATCCATAATTGCCGCTGCAAGCCGAAAATTTTCTATACCTTTGTATTTGGATAAGTATATCATAATGGATTATGACGGCACAAAACAGAAAGACAGGCAACTATTTCTAACAGAGAGTATAGCCTGTGCTGCCATTCCGGAACGGAGTGGCAGGGTCTTTTTTATGAGTCATAATTTATTGTCTATCAATGCGCAAGTAAGTATTAAAATAAACAGGGATACGGCCATATTTCTAAATAAATGTTTGGAAAACCGGAAAATCCGTATAAACACACACACACACACACACACACACACACACAAGGGCTCGCGCGTCAAGATATTACAAAATATTTAATTATCAAAGGATTACGGAGGACAATTCCGTCCGGCTATCCCCGACCTTCGATAATCATTCATCAGAAATACAGTATTCCTCCGTGTTTTCAGGAACGAAGCGGAATGGAAGTTTTGTCTGGCGATATTCATCCAACGGGTTTTCCGTGTCTGAATGTCGCCAGATTCTTATATACAGGCTATATAAAAAGGCCACCATATTGTTTAAACCTAAAATGAAATCGTGCCATGAAAACTATGCCCGTAAATAGGCCGGAGATGCCTCCGCCAGACCTTGAACAGCTTTTTAATGCTGCCATCCGGTATATGCAAAGCGGGGAATATGCCTTTGCTTACCGCTGTCTTGGCATGACGAACAAATTCGATATAGCCATGTCGTACAACAAGGCTTTGTGCTGCTACCAGGTATCGTGGTTCAGCGAGTGCCGCAACTTGCTCATGGAAGCGGAAAGGCAGCTTCCGTCCCTGACGGACATCCGCATGGACGATTTACCCGAGGCATTCTTCCAATGGGAGTATGAGAGCAGCCCCGACTTGTGCCCGATGCCGTATGGTGCACCGCTATCTATAGCTGCCATCCAGATGCTGAAGCTAAAAGTGTACAACTCGTACAAGCTACACCTGTACGGCGAAATGAGGGATGCAGCCTCCCGGCTGGGCGGAAAATATAAACATATCAACGAACTCATAAAAGAAACACATCATGGCAACATGTAACGATATCTATTCAATGTACCAGACAAGAAAGCCGGAGGAAGAAATACTCCAGGTTTTCAGGGAGGTTCCGGTAGACGACCGGGGCGACCTGTACGACAACTGTACGCCGCTTCACATCGCCTGCCTCTTTGCCGACGAGGGAGCCGCCCGCATCTGCGTTTCACGCGGAGCCGATGTGAACGCGAAAGATGACAAAGGGCATACGCCCCTGTTCACGTTGGCCAATGTCCTGTGTGAAAGCCTGTCCGAAGAAGACCGCAGAGCCTCTATAGCAATCCTGCTGCTTGAGCATGGGGCGAGGATATCACGTTCCGCCCCCAACACGACCGCCCTGATAGAAGCCGTCCGACGCAGGCATTTCCGGATGGCTTCAGCCATCGTCCGCTCCGGCTGCCGGATAGACCAGACAAACAACAGCGGCGAAAATGCGTTGCATACAGCCTGTGAAGCGGCCAACGTGGAAACGGACCTGCGACGTACCTTGCAGAACCTGCAGGAAATCCGTTCGCTCACCACCATAAGCGAAGAAGTGCGGAAACAGAAACTGGCCGAGTGCGAGGAAAAGGTGGCGTATTATGAGAGCAAAGAGAAGGAGTCGTTGGATTTTATCCGCCTGCTGTTAGCCAATGGCCAGATAGACCCGGACGGGAAATCAGATTCAGGGAGCACCCCGTGGGATTGCGCCGTCAACAGCAAGTCCATGAAGGCAGCCGCATTGCTCTCCGGCAGCGACCCCGACCATGACGAGCTTGCCGCCCTGCATGGCAACATGGACATCTTTCAGGCTATGTGGCACAATAACCTGAAAGCGTTGGATGCTTTGTTGCGTTCCGGTGTGGAGTTACAGACGGTCTGCGAGCACAAGGAAATGTACGACTTTTACGACAAATCTCCGTTGGCATGTGCCCTGATCCGTTTCACGGAACACCCGGAAATGGCGGACATGCTGCTGGACGCAGGCGCCGATCCCAACTACCGCTTTGGGGAGGAAAGCACCGCCTTTGAAATTGGTGTCCGAATCAATCTCCGTTCCTCGAAGACGGAACACTATATTCTGCTGCTGGAAAGGATGCTTCGCCACGGCTGGGACATTGAAATGCCGGCAGACAAGGAAGGAAACACGGCCTTGGCCGTCGCCTGTCGCCATTCAATCGGTAATTTCGGGAATGCAGCCATCCCCCTCCTGCTGAAGAATAAAGCCGACGTGAATGCGGTCAACCACTGCGGGCAGACCCCGCTGATGTTGCTCTACGGCGGTCGTTTTTGGGACGGTAAGAGCCCCTACAAGCCCTACGAGGGGCGTGTCTGCGGCGATGAAGAGGCGGAGTTCCTCGAAATGATTTTAGAAGCAGGAGCGGACACCGACAGGAAAGACATCTGGGGCAACACGCTGCTGCACTACCTTGCCGGAGGCTGCGGAGAGTCTGGGGCCAAGAAAGCAGCGGACCTGTTGGCCGATTTCGGTGTGCCGGATGTGGCTATAGTGAACAACGAGGGGCTTACCGCATTGGACATTGCCACCGAAAAAGGCAATGAGACGATGGTGAAGTTCCTGATAAAATACGCCTAATGATATGGACAACAACTTGACATTTCTCAATGCCTGCCGTAACGGGCAGAAAAGCATCGCCCAGATATTCCTGAAAAAGGGAGGCATAGACGTAAACAAGCGGGATGCGGAAGGCAACACGCCGCTGTACTACGCCTGTCTGAAGGGCTACCGGGATCTGGTGCTCCTCTTGCTGGACAGCGGGGCCGACGTGTCGGTGACGAACAACCGCTCGGAAACGCCGCTTCATGCGGCGGCAAGAAGCGGCAACAAGGAAATCATTGAAAAACTTGTCGCGAAGGGTGCAGACCTGAACACTACGGACGCAGACGGCAGGACACCGCTGCTCTGCCTGCTGGACAACAGACGCACGGACGCCGCCCTCTTCCTTATTGGCCGGGGAGCCGACACGGAGATTGCCGACAGCGATGGACATAAGGCCATAGACTATGCCACCGCAAACGGATTGCGGGAGGTGGTGTCCCGCCTTTCAGCGGAGAACACCAGTGACGTTTCCGGCAATACCCCGCTCCATCAGGCTGTATATAACGGCCAAAGCGAAATTGTGCGTACCTTGCTGGCTTCATCAAAAGCAATGCTGGATGCCACCAACGATAACGGGGAAACACCTCTGATCATGGCGTGCATGAACGGAAACCTCATGGTCGCTACCCTGTTGCTCAACGCCGGAGCCGACCCGGGCAAGGCTTTGCTGAACGGGAACGCCCCATTGCATTATGCCGCCTTATCGGGAAACAGGTATCTCGGAGAAGCGTTACTGAAAGCGAAAGCCAGCCCGGACGTGCGGAACAGCAATGGCGAGACGCCGCTGATTGTTGCGTCAAGACAGGGGCACAACGAGTTTGTCGCCCTGCTGACGGAACATCATGCCGATGTCAATATCGCGGACAACCTCCAACACACGGCCTTGTATTACGCCGGTGAACGGGGGTATAATGAGATAGTAGAAATGCTCCTTGAAAATGGAGCGGAAGGATAATGACGATAACATATTAACCATTTGATACAAAAGAAAGATTATGGCAAAAGAAGCAAATAACCCGATGAGCCCTGAAGAAATGGCAAAAGCCAGTCAGGACGCTATCAAGGCAGCGATGGAACAGGCTCAGGCATTGTATGGCAACATTCCCGGATTTCAGGCTTTTGACCTTGCCAAGATGCAGGAAAAACTGATGGCTGACGCAGTAGCCAACATTCCCGGCATGGAGGGGAAAGTACAACAACCGGAAATGGAAGATACCTCCGCAATGAGTCCGGAAGAGGCGAGGAAGATGTATTCGCAGGGACTGGATTTTGTCGGCCACGCGATGGCACAATGCGACCCAGATATGATAAGCGATGACGTGAAGAACATGTTCGGCAACTTGGACGAAATATTTGATTTCGAGTGGGAAATAGAGAGGAAAAATGACGGGAAGCTGACACTCCCACAACAACGGCTGCTGGCTTTCGGTGCCCCAATACTTGTGCTCAGCAATGATTATGTGGACTCCATAGAGACCTCGCACGAGATGTCCACTCTGAAGGAGATGCTTGAAGACTCGTGGGATGTATCGGACAGGACATCCGCATTGGAAACCATCGACTGGTTGTTAAATGAAGGTCATCATGCGGAGGTGGACAAAGTCCTGGCCGAAATTGCCGCTAAAGGCATGGAGAATATATCCGAAGAAGAACTGCAGGACGAGGAAACGAAAACGGGCGAAGTCTGCACCACCGTCGGGAAAATGCTTGATGAGGACTATTGTTCTACCGAAGACCTTCCCGTCACGGCGCTGGCATGGGACCTTGTCCGCGCGACAAACATGGCCCGATGGACTTACCTATGCGGATATATCAATGAACAGGAGATGTGGCAGACCATGCAGGCGGTCGCAGCGTCGGCTGAAGAGCATTTCGCGTCGTGGAACGCATACGGACTGAGCTTCGTGCTTGGCCGTGGCGCATGGCAGGGAGACACCGACCAGTGCGAAGATGCCTATGAGATCGTGTCCACCCTACAGGAAAAGGCAGAATCTCCGTGGATGCAATTCGAGTTCAACCCCTCTAACGGATGAGTGTCATGGCAGCCATTATCATAGCTTCCGTTTTCGGATTTATCGTCCTGCTGGCGGTGATATGGGGTATTGTGACCTCAAATAACCTTATCGCGAAGAAGAACCGTGTCAAGCAATGCAAGAGCGGCATCTGCGTGGCCTTGAAACAAAGGAACGACTTGATTCCCAATCTGGTTGCATCCGTCAAGGCATATATGGGGCATGAAAACGAAATACTTACTCGCATTGCCGAATTGCGTTCCAAGGTTTCCAATGCATCCGAATCGGAACAGATCAAGGGAGGTACGGAGATTTCGTCCCTGCTGGGGAAACTGAACGTGGCGGTGGAAAACTACCCGGAGCTGAAAGCCAACGAGCAGTTCCACCATCTCCAGTACCAAATTGCGGAAATGGAGAACGAGATTCAAGCCATCCGCCGTACTTACAATGCGGCTGTGACCGACTACAACAACGCCATTGAGATGTTCCCGTCGTCCATCATAGCCTCATGGAACAAGCATGAGCAGCAGGAACTGATAGAGTTCCCTGAAACCGAAATGGCGGCGGTAAACGTAAAGGAAATGTTCAAATAGCGGAAAGTATGGAACAGAACCTCATAGACTTCAAGACCCTGTCGCAGTATCTGCGGAAAGGGTTGACTCGTGTCCGTCGGTTGCGGCGGGTGGTGCGGTGTCTGACAGTCATTGTCTATACCGCCACCTTGTGCTGGTTTGCCTTCTGCCTTTTCGGGAGCCTGCTGTTCAACTACGAGACGGCAGACTACGAAACCTCGATGAACAACTGGAAGTACATCATGTTCGGCTTCATCGCGTTCTACATCTTCCATTACGCCTTTATGAAAAGCTTCAACGCCCTGAACCGCCAGGAAAACGGACTGATGGCCGGCATCCTTGCCGCCCTGTTCCCCTCGGCCCGGTATGCGCCGACCGCAAGGATGAATCCGAAAGTTTTGGAAAACAGTCGGCTGTTCGCCACGCCGGGTTCGGACATTCCAATTAGCTCGACCTGCTACGGCTACGTGGAGATTCCGTCCGGCGACCATTGTATTACCGTGGCCGATGTGGGTGTCACATCCTCTAATAAAAAGGATTTCTCCTTCTTTAATTTCCTTGAGGTGCCGTACCAGTATTTCATCCGCCCCATCTTCGGCAGCCGAATTGAGAGCACCATGCACAGTTTCCGGGGCATGTTCGGGTGCTGTGCACTCCATCGCACCTTCCGAGGATATGTGATGTTGCTGCCCGACCATCTGGAAGGTAAAGTCGGGTATCTCGCGCAGACGGTACAGGGTTTCAAGGACAAATACGGTGCGAAGTTCGTGCATCTGGAAGACCCGGAGTTTGAAAAGATCTTCGTGGTCTATGCGGATGACGAGGTGGAAGCCCGCATGATACTCACCCCGGCGATGATGAGGAGGCTGACGGCACTGCGGAAGTCATTCGACCGCGATTTGATGCTCTCTTTCAACGGCAACATGCTCTATTACGCCTCGGAAACGCCGGACGGATTTCTGCGTCCCGGACGGAAGTCGCTGGATGACGAACACCTGCTGGAGCAGCTTTACCGGGAAGTGAATTTCTGTCTCCGTATAGAAAGTGAAATAAACAACAATAATATTATTAACAAGTAAAAAGAACTGTAACATGAGTGAACTTAAAAATTTATCCGCCGTCCTCGAAGGAGGAACTATCCCTACCGGATATGACGAGAAAGCCATCGGCAAACTGTCAAAGACTTACCTTAAACTGGAAGGTCGTAAAGTTGTAAATCTTTATCCTATCCGAACCGTGATGTATGAAGACAACCGCTATTGCCTGTATGCCTGTCCGTTAAAAGGCACAGAGATTGACGAATCGACCTTGCAGGGCATCAAGGAGGAAGTCGATATGCTGGAAATCGGTCATATCCGATACGATTCAGTACAATCCTGCGGATATGACTATTACATTGTCGATCCTGATACCGGACGGCACATAGTGAAAAAAGAGGAAGACAAAGATGCCGTGATGGAGATAAGCGACCACTTCGACGGCATCATCCTGTTTACCAAAATGGTCATGTCGCCAAGAAAGGCATATCAACTTGACTGCCATCATGCTTTTGTCGGATTGGAAAAACAACCTAATCAATTCAAAATTGAGGTTATTTCAAACAAGGTGATAGGAGAAGCACCTACCATACTGGATTTTGAAGCGCCACAGGACTCTCCGGCTGCCGAGAAATACAAGTCTGCTATGACAGTACTGTCCGTCATCATCACTATCGGAATACTTATTTGGTATTTCTTCTTTAGGTAATTACAATAAGATATAAACTGTTCGTGAGATGAAAACATTCAATTATTCATCCAAGGCATCAGTCAAAGGCAACCTGACTGAAATCATCACAGGAGTGGTATTGATAGTAGTTCCGATAGTTTTTCCTTTCGGCATAAAAATCGGAGCGACCCGCATACTTAGTCCTTTACCGACAGCGATCATCCTTGCCCTTGTCGGTCTGTATATCATGTTTAAGGCATGGCGAAAGATACGGCAAGCTGGCAAATTGTCTGCAAAGAACAGCGTGATTACAGTGGACGGAAACAAGGTCTCTTATCCGGAAATCTCAAAAGGCAAAGTTGAGATGCGCTCTTTCCTGCTGTCCGAAATATCCAATATCGATTATAATTATGGCAAGGGTATTTTGACCGTATCGTTGGCAAACGGCTCCTCAATCAAGTTTGATTCGGACTTTTTTGACGGGCAACCACAGTTGAAAGAGTTTGTCGAGTCATTGAAGAAATGAACGGTCCCCGCTACAGCCATCCGGCTGTGGCGGGTATTCTATTTTGTGGTAGAACTGACGATATACTTGTATTCCAATCAGGAAATAGCCGTTATAACTATCAATAACATTAAAATAAATTCAATCCGATATGAAGAAGATTTCTATAATAATATTGCTCCTGACCATCGGGCTTCACGCAAAGGCACAGCTCAACATCGTGCCTCAAAACGACGAAGTGAAAGAATACACCGTACAGAATGCGCAGCCCTACGACAGTCTGACGAACGTGGACAAACGAAGTTTCGCCTCCCTGCCGGGACAGACCTTGTACATGCATGGGGCAAGAAACGACCAGGACGGCTACTGGGATGCCTTCTTCACCGCCAACTTCCTCACCAGCGACGAACGTACAGTGTACAAGGCGGTGAACATCAGCGTCACCCCTGCCAAGGAAGTCGTAGGCAAGTACTATGATGTACTGAAAGTCTGGACGAAGACGGATTACTTCTCATACGGCTGTTGCCTGCTGTTGCGTGAGAAAGAGAGCGGCAGCGAGATGTATTACAATCCTTTCAAGTATTCTCTAAGCATGACTTGCTTAGGTTACTACGAAAAGCTGAAACGCTATATAGGGCAGGTATTCTTCTCACTGGGCAAGCGCGTTGAGACCGAGGACGGCCAGATTATCACTCCTGCCGAAGGTGCGGAATACCACTGTGTGGATGTCGGCCTGAAGATGAATAGTGACGGGGCGTTTCTGCTGATGGAGGGTGCGGACGGTGTTCGTATGGAAGCATTCCCTATAGGGGGTGATGAAGTGTACGAATTCGTGAGTGCAGACCGCATCGCCTCGCTGACGGAACGCTACGGCAAGAAATACGGGAAGCAAATCGCTTTCCGCAAGGTCGATACCGGCATGACGGGAGAAATGGTCATCACCGCATGGGGCGAGCCATATCACAAATCGCAAAGGAAAATAGAAGGAAGGACACTGGAAACATGGCGCTTTTCCGATGACCGCCATGTAGACCTACTTGACGGCAAAGTGTATGACATACGAATTTATTAGGACATGGAAACATACCGAGCAAAACCCCGAATCAGGCTTTCGCCTACCGTCAGGTACGGCAGGAAGTTCATCGAAGTAGCCTTCGACCACGACGGTCTGCGCCTGCCCTTGTCGAAGGAGGAAGGTGCGCAGCTTGTCGGCGGCAAGGCTTATCTGCCCGAAGATAGCTTCGTGCTTGCGGAGTTCTTCGACCGCTATGTGAAGATGGCGTTCATCGACTATTCCGGCATAAAGGATTGCACGGACCGGAAAGAAAAGGAGGACAGCCGTCCGCCTCTGCCGGACGGCTATCAGGAGAAGCTCCAGCAGGTGCGATACAGCAAGCATACGGTGAGGGTATATACCAGTTACTTCCGGGATTTCCAGGAACATTTCAGGGATCGGGATGTAAAGACCATCACGTCCGATGAGATAAACGGCTACCTGCTGCATCTCATCCACGAGAAGGACATATCCTCCTGCCAGCAGAACCAGCGCATCAATGCCATCAAGTTCTACTACGAGAAAGTGCTCGGTCAGGAGCGGCGGTGCTACAAGGTGAACCGTGCCAAGCGAGAGAAGACCTTACCCGATGTGTTGAGCAAAGAAGAAATCAAGCGGATACTCGACGTGGCGGCGAAAGACCTGCGCTTCTTCTGCATCTTCTCCATCCTCTACTCTGCCGGTCTGCGCATCAGCGAACTGCTGGAACTGAAGCCGGGAGACATCAACGAGTCCCGGAATCTGATACGGGTACGGCAGGGAAAGGGCAAGAAAGACCGCTACACGCTGCTGTCGAGGCCGCTGATGAAGAAGCTGGCGGAATACAACCGGCTGTACAAGCCGAAAGTGTGGCTTTTTGAACATAGGCCGGGCGAACCCTTTACGGAAAGCATCGTGTCGAAACGGCTGAAGGCTGCCGCGCGGGAGGCGGGCATCACGAAACGGATTTATCCGCACCTGTTGCGTCACTCCTTTGCCACGCATCTGCTGGAACAGGGGACGGACATCAAAATCGTAAAGGAACTGATGGGTCATAAGAACATCAAGACGACGGAAGTGTATGTCCACATCGCCGACATCTATAAGAGCAGAATCAAAAGCCCGTTGGACGACCTGTTGATGGAGGAAGACGAGGTTTGATACTTAAAGAAAATAACAGCGGATTTCGCTGATAGTATAATGTTATAAACCAGTAAAAAGTAAGAAAATATGATTGAAGCATTAAAAAAGATAGGATTCATCGTCACGGAACGATTGGAAAGAAAAGAACTAAGTCCTGATTTCCTTAACCGGTATTCAAATCTTCCTGCCGATTATCTGGAGTTCTTACAGCAATTTCAAGTCATTACGAATGAATGTGAAAACGTATGGTTTAATTCCATAGAGGACTTTAATGGGGATAGCAATAGCGAATTTCGTTGGAATGAATTTGAATTGATGGGACTTGAGACATTTGATGATGATGAAGAGGAAACTGAAATAATACGTTGCTTTTGGGACACTCATGTACCTATTGCTTTATCTGTAAAAGACGGATACCGATATTTGAGCATAGATTTATCATCAGAAAACTATGGTAAAATCTATTGCGGAGTTGAACCCGAATTTGAAGAATCGGCGGAATTGGTTTGTGATAGCTTCAATCAATTGTTGGAAATGTTGTCTTCTAATGAGAAAGAGGATATACTGACAAATTTCAAATAGGTTTATAACAAGCGGCTTAACCGCCCCGAAAAGGTCGGTTAGCCACCAAACATTACCCACATAATATAATACAAATATGTTCAGAGTACAAGTTGAAATATTTACTCCAAGAAGTTACGGAAATTTTCCAAGTTTTCCTGAAGACGGTTATATGGCTGAGGATATATCAGAATCTATAGTTCAGCAAATAATTGGGGAAAAACTCATAAAGCACATACAAATAAGAGATTATATATCTGACGCTGCTCTCGAAAAATTGGATTGCATATTCATCTCCCGTCCGGATATTTCTTTTCGAGTATATGGAGGTGCCGGTAATACTTTTGGAAGCATGAACGGTTTCAATGGTTGGAACTTGGATTTTCTTCGTCATCTTCCAAATGTACAAAAACTTGTTATAGAGAATTTTGAGTTTAAGAACACGGATTTATCCATTCTATCAAGTTTGCCCAACCTTAAATCATTAACAATAGAAATTTATGATTTAAGAGATTTCTCTTTTGTTAAAATGCTACCAAGCCAGTTAGAACATTTGAGTATAAATGCGAATTTGAAGAGTGGGCAACCAGTATTTGATTGTCAGTGGCTTTTGCATTTCAAAAACATGAAATCGCTTTTTCTCGGGAAGTTAGATAAAAACCTTGAAGCTATAGCAAGCCTAAACCGATTGGAGAAGTTAGTATTAAGGTCTTTCAAGAATAAAGATTTGTCTTTCTTGAAACAAATACCTATTAAAGACTTATCGATTCTATGGTGTGATGGGTCAAAGATTGATTTGACGACATTAAGTGATATTAGAAGCATACGCCGGTTGGAAATCTTTAGAGTATCCAAATTAGATGACATTTCATTTGTAAATACACTAACAGGACTTGAAAAACTTGAATTAGTCTGGCTGCCACATATCACTAAACTTCCGGATTTAGCCAATTTGGTTCAATTGGAAGAGGTAAAGATTGAAGGCTTAAATGGATTGACTGATATTTCAGCTCTTATCAATGTTGAGAACTTGAAGAAAGTAGAAATGTTGAATGTAAAAAGTATGACAAAAGAATCCATACATGCTGTTCTTGAGAATCCAAGCATAGAAGAGTTGGTATGCTATGGAGGAAGAGCAAGAATTAGTGGTATTCGTATTTTTCGTAAAAAAGAATAATAGTGTGGGTAACAAGTGGCCTAACCTCCCCTGAAAGGTTGGTTAGCCACCAAACATTATTCACTCTAAAATAAATTGGCATGGAAATTATAAACAAACTTCATTTTTATTCTTTTAATCCTGCAAAAGAAGTGGATGAAAAAGATTTTCGAGCTTTAGAACTTATAATCCAAAGATCATTACCATTATCATATAAAGAATTTTATATTGCGAATAATGGAGGAAGAATTAAAGAAAATTTTTTCTACAGAAATCCAGATGATGAATTTGAAACATTTATTGTGAATGATTTTTACCACATTGATAGTGACGAAGAAAATGACAAATACGGTAATAACATATTTACGATAATAAAAAAAAGGAATTGGAAAAAATGGGAAAAATGTAAGATTCTCCCATGGGGACACGATGGCTCAAATAATCTGCTATATCTTGATTTCAAAGATGATGAGCCTAAAGTATATGCTGATTTTTATGACGAGGGAGAAGAAGGTGTTTTACTGGCAGATTCAATTGAGGAATTTCTTCTGAAATTAAAAGAAGATCCCGATGGTCCTATAATTTGATCAATATTGTATTTCCCTGAATTCTATAATTAGAAGATTACAGATTTGTATGGAGCATCAATGCAATGTTAATCAACTGATAAAATGAGTGAATAACAAGCGGCTCAACCTCCCCTGAAAGGTCGGTTATCCGCCGAACATTAACAACTATAAATTATGAATAAAATAATTATCAATCTCAATAAAGTATGGGGAAAAAATGGCTTTTTCAACTTGTTAAAAGATGAATTAGCGTTTCCTGATTATTTTGGGAACAATTGGGATGCAGCAGATGAATGTATTAGAGATTTGTGCTGGCTGGATAGTGATACAACCATTTGTTTTCGTAATGCTGAGAAGCTCAGAAGCAGGAATAACTTGTTGTATGACGAAATTGTATCATTCATAAGAAATAGCCAAGCATATTGGGAAACGGGAACTGCAAATAAAAAAATAAGAATAGTAGTAGAATAGTTGTTAACACGCTTCTCAACCGCCCATAAAGGTCGGTTAGCTGCTAAACATTATCAATGTACAAAATAAAAATGAGAATATATGGAACTGAAACAATATCTTAAAACAAATTGCCATTGGGAGAATCGGGTAATCATAAGCCCGGATGAACTTATGGCAATTTATACTAAAGCAAACTACCAACCCACTTCAAAGTTGATAGATTTTCTTATTTATTTCTATAATCAGGAATTTCAGTTCCCGAAAGTTGATGTGCATTTTAATCTAAAGAAAACATTAAAAGATAATCCGCATTACTTATTCTACGACCAATTTTGTGAACTACTCCATGTCTCAGATATTTGTCCTTTTGGAGAATATGAACATGGATATATGGTCTTGCTTGTTGATAATAAAAATAGCATATACGGCGTAATAGATGATTATGTCGAACGATTTGGAAATGATTATTTTAAAATGCTAAATCAACTTTATAGTCGATGAAACATTGATAACAAACAGCAAACCGACTGAATTAACGGAACGCTGCCCAACATTATGTATCATAAAAAATAAAGAAATATGAATGCAGAAGAATATGTAGAAAACGTGCGGAAAGAAGTATTTGAGATTTGCAATTATTATTTTGAGAATCTTCCTAATCCGTTAAAAGGAACAGATAAAAATTGGATTGCAATCAAAAAGCTATATGACAGTCTTAATGAAGAGCAAAAAACGCAATTAAAGATATTTATAAAGATTGCGATGAAAGATGTTGTCTCAACCATATTTAGTAAATTGGATAATGTATCATCGTACGCAAATCAGGAAGGCTGTTTTGAGCTTAGATTAGACGGCAAAGTAATAAGCGGTGATTTGCAGGAATATTTTTTTATGAATGAAGAAGAATAGATACATAACAAGCGGCTGAACATCCCTGTAAAGGTAGGTTAGTCGCCAAACATTACCCACAAAAGAATAAAGAAAATGGAAACAGGAAAAGAATTGTTTGAATCAATAATGAACTCTTGCCCCAAAAAGAAGGTGGTGAGTTTGTGTAAGAAATTAATAAAGAAATGTTCTTTTAATAGTGGCGCAGATGCTGAAAATCTATGTCACCTGGCTTATCGACTATTTGTGTACGGGTATATTGAAGAAACTCTTAAGGTTTGTCGCTATACGCATGACATCCCCTTTCCGGGAAAAGGGATTTATCGTGTATGGGATTTCATATTATATATATGGGGACTTGAAGTATTTCTTTTGCATAAGCAAGAAAAACATGAAGAAGCTAATGCAAGAGCAAAAGAAATAGATTCTATTAGAGCGCAACCAGTAGATGGCGTATTCAATACTCCGGAAAAACGCAGAAAATTTGTAGATAGCCTATATCAACGTGTTGTTTATCCAGATGTGCTGCTTCAAGAGAAGATTGAAAAAGAAGCAAGTGAACGGAATGCCAATGAATATCGTTTTTTAGCACTTATCAAGATGGTAGGCTATGGCGCAACCGGGCTTTATCCCAATTTATCAGCACATTGGAATGAATTACAGCAGGATATAGATAACTATGTTTCCATTCTCTCAAAAGAAAAATGAATTATGTGGGTAACAAGCGGCTCAACCTCCTCTAAAAAGGTCGGTTAGCCACCGAACATTAGCAACCTGAAAATTAACATTAAAGAATAAGTCTATGATAGATTTTGATACATACACGGAATTAGAAAATGAATGGTACAATCAAAAACAACCATTAGTTGAAGCCGGGAAATACGAAGAAGCCATTTCTATTACTGAACATTATTTAGAAAAGTTGTCTGGGGATTACGGGCAAGAATGGTCGGGCAAACTTGGGAGACAATTGCTTATGTCATTAATTAATATCTCCCATAAAATAAAAGACTATGACTACGCACTACAAAAGTGTGTAGAGCTAAGCAAAATTGATTTTAATAAAATATCAGGTTATGACGGAGGTTGGGCAGAGTTCTATTTAGGAGCAACCTATTACGAATTAGGAGATTTAGATAAAGCTAAAGAATACCTTCTGACGGCAAAGAAGAAGTCCGGCGGAAGATGTATGGAACTCTTAGGAACAGATAAATACAAACTGTTCATTAAATCTATTGAGCCATCTAAAGAACAGGTCAAGATGCAAAAGGCTTTTGACAAGTTATCCAAACTCTTTAAGGATGAAGAAATAGCG
>ERZ779889.2034-NODE-2034-length-17803-cov-4.646495_pt1 | contig 17803 bp, 17 predicted proteins | sample MGYA00511030_ERZ779889 | MGnify/ENA primary metagenome ERZ779889 (study PRJEB29588, sample SAMEA2160616) | human gut metagenome | biome: human gut; feature: human-associated habitat; material: faeces | place: Denmark | collected 2008/2010 ...
GGGCCCGCCGCGAAGCGGTGGGAGGGCCTGGTCTTTTCGACTGCTGGATTTTCATTAACGTAATTATATACAATCCTAACCAAAGTCTGTATTTAGGTCTGTGAGTGGATGTTTCTACACCAAAAGTCATATTTGTAGACATTCGCAAGACCTTTATACAGCTTTGATTTTCCTCTTATCTGATAGTTATCTAAATAAAAGTAACCTAAGATATTGATTGTTGGACATTTGGACAATTCACCGTTTTTCCGTAACTTCATATAAAAATCGGTGAAAAATGAGTGAAAATTACAATCTTTTCTACTTCTTCAAACAGTTTCCCGATGAGGAATCATGCAGGAGGTATCTTGAGAAACGCAGGTGGGGCGATGCTCCCGTCTGTCCGCACTGCGGCAACGCGCAGAAGATTTACCGCTACAAAAACGGCAGGACTTTCAAGTGCGCACACTGCGGTAAACAGTTCAAGGTTACAACCGGTACAATTTACGAGAACTCCAACATCCCTTTGCAGAAATGGTTCCTTACTTACTACCTTATTTCGTTATCAAAGAAAGGCATCAGTTCCATTGAACTGTCGAAGGCTATCGGCGTGACGCAAAAATCGGCTTGGTACCTGCTGCACAAGATACGCTATATGTTTGAGCATCGTAATTCCGATAACCAGTTACGGGGAACGGTCGAAGTGGATGAGACGTATGTCGGTGGTAAGAAAAAAGGGAAACGTGGTCGCGGCTCTGAAAACAAGACACCAGTGTTCGGTGCGGTACAGCGCAAGGGCCGCTTGTCAATCACACCAGTGGAGAACACCAAACGCATGACACTGGAGCCTATTATCCGTAAACGGGTAAAAGGAGGTTCCCATATCATGAGCGATGAGTGGTGGGCTTACACTAAGTTGGATAAGGACTACAAGCACAGTGTGGTGAAGCACAAACACAAGGAATACGTGCGTGGCGATGTCCACACAAACACCATTGAGGGTGCATGGTCGCATCTGAAAAGGTCGATGATGGGCACGTACCACAGACCGAGCAAGGAGCATCTGTCCAAATACTGTGCGGAGTTTGAATTTACTTACAACACCCGAAAGAAAACACCGATGGCAAAATTCAATCAAATCATAGACAAGAATTTAATCCGTGTCGGTTATACGGATATAGTCGGCACATAAAATCAATTAGACATTATGGAGAAAATTTCAGTGAAACTCGTGATGTTCAAACAAAAGACCATGCACGAGGAGGGAGAGTATTGTGGCTATTGCCCTGCATTGGGCGCATTTCACGTTATGGATTCGTTTGAAAGGTTACGTGCCTATATGCAAAGATGCCTTGAAGAAGACCTTGAAGGGCGTATTCATTACAAACATTTGAAACTTCGTGGTTGGGAAGTTAGTGAAAATTCGGCGAAACCGCCTATCTTTGCAGATGAGGAACTGATACAACGTACCGAAGAACTGTTTGAATTAAAAATAAAAGAACCAATTATCGTAGAATTATATGCCGAACTCACACCGCCAAGAGACCCGTACTCCCACTTGTTTCCACACGAGAATGGTTGAGGACTTTTTAGGGATACATGGTTTTACTCCGTCAATTCTTGTGGAGTGTACCTTATTCAAAAAAGGAGAACTCCAAGTAAGAGTTCCCCATTTGAAGAAGCTGCCCAAGAAAAAAGTCATGGAATTACTTATTGATGCGGAAATGCCGTTTAGTGAGTTCGAGGCATACTACAAGCATTTGCAAGCGATGCAAAACTTTGATGCGCTTGTGGAATTGTCGGGTGAAACCTTGAAAAAGTAATTACTTCGCATCAAGCGGTATCTTGGCCACAATATGACCGTTCAGACTCAGGTAGTAAGTCTCCTCCTTCACGGAATACCCTACTTGTTCTTCTTTTCCGATATTAGGCTCTACAACTGTAAAGAAAAACATTCCCGGAGCGAAGTCGTCAAACATAGGCTCGTATATCCCGGATTCCTCAACTTCTACTTTCTCGGAATCGAGAAGTTTCCATTTCGCATTGCTGATGAAGAACTTTTCATTGGAGTTGTTCTTTATGCGTACTGTGAAAACGAGGTTAAGACCGTTGTTGGGAATGCGGTTTACCTTAATGTCCTTGAAGATGATTTCCACATTGCCGTTTGAATAAGGTAAATTGATAGCATCGCCTTTTGCAAGCACTTTGGGGTCTTTCGGTGTTTCCTTTGTTGGTGTTTCCTCTTTGTCGGTTTGCGTTGCCGTTTCGGTGGTGATTTCGGACTTGTCCGATATAGACGCTCCGATAATTCCGCAAATTAAAAATGCACTTAGGTAAATGAGTGCGGCTTTGCCACGTGAGGAACACTTGACTGTTTTAGGGCTGAACATACCCACAACGAATGCCACGAGGGATAATGCGGCGATAATCATTAAGACTGTTTCCATTCTACAATTATTTATGTTAAACAATAACCTGCAAAACGGCAACGGTATGAACGAGAACGGGTAAACGAAAACGTAGAACCACTGCCCAACGTCGTCATGGCCTACCACAGCCAACTTACCCATAGGAGCGGTTCTACGTCTATGACGCAGGACACACTTCACCCATCGGGTAAGTTGATTTCAGCCTCTCTTATGGTCTGTTGTGGTAGTTCGACGACGATTAGGCTGTATGTCCGAATAGAGTGCAGGCACTCTTATCCGGACGCAAAAGTAGTTATTTTAATTCAGATAACCAATCAAACAATTTGTAGTTATGAGACAATCAATAAAAAACAGAATCCGTTATTTGGTTACTTTTAATAGAGTAACTAAATTTGTGGCAAAATTATTCGGTATGGTTAGCAAATTCCAAAACGGAGAATACGTACAACTAAAATTCAATAAGCGTAAGAAATTCTATGTTGTGTCAAACGTAATAATTGAGGGTAAAATCCAGTTAGGGTATTTCAGTGACGACACTCATCGCATAGAAGAAGATGCCTACATTGAGCCGTCAAAGTTAGAATACTCCGTTGAGGAACTTATGCGGAGACATAAGGAGTTTAACCATAGGGATGATTTTTTAGACGCATTCTAAGTTCTTATATTTGGTGCAAATAGTATATAATTGCGTTCATTAAAATGGGCGCAGGTGTACCGGTGTGGCTGGATTTCGGTTCACCTGCGGTGTGCCTGTGGCGTGTGTTAATACCAGACAGGGATAGGGCGTGTCCGGGGATCAGAAGGTTATGCTGCCAGGGTAGGACAATAACAAGCCAAACTAGGCATAGTGTATGTACACGGCAGCAGATAGGAGGGCAGATACGCCTGAGCCGGAAGACCTGACTAGGCGTAGTGTATGTCCACGACCTTGCCGATGGCCTTGAGACTGGACGCAAGACGCTCAATCAGTTTAAGCTTCAGTGTGGTGTCTATGGGCAGCCCCTCATGGGCCTTGTTGACACCCTGGCCTACGAAGAAGGTGATGTGGGTGGCATTCTCAAGCAGCATCTGAGCCAGGAGCGAGGCTCCGTCCTGTTTTGTGAACATCTTGGGGGTCAAGTCATTGGGCGAAATGTACTTTTCAGTAAGCTCCAACAGGCGGCGCAGTGTTATCACTCCCTCGGTCGTCAGGTCTATCCCGTCGATGTGACCGATGGGCGGAACTTCCTTGTCAGGAAAGTCCAGGCTCGTCGTGACCTTCTTGCCCAGATAACGGGCGACAATCTGGGAACTGGTGCCTCCGCAGACCACTTTCTTGCTGTCGCCCTCCATGAACTTGGCCACGTAGTAGTCGTCGTTCTCCTTGTTGACCGGCGGTCCCACCATCAGGTTGACGTGCAGGGCCTCGCGCATCTTCAGGGCAGCCACCGTGGTGTCATCGCCCGGCTTGTCCATGTACAGGTCATTGCAGGCGGCAGCCAGCAGCCAGGCCACGCAGCGGGCCGACATCTCCGGCCGGATATTGCGGTCCATATGCTCCATGATGTCCTTGCGGTCCCAGCCGAAATTGAGAACGCGGCCTATACCGGCGTGTATCGTACCGTCCGACATCACCAGCACGATATCCCCGTCGCACAGATTGATTTCCGAATGATACACCTTCTTGCCCAGGACATCCAAAGGCTTGCGGTCAAAATCCACACAGTGTCCCTCATGGTAATATACTGCCTGAGGATTGTCGAATTCAAAAAGATATCCATGACCGGAAGCATCCACGTGTATGACAGAAAATGTCGAATACGCCACCCCGCGCACCTTGCACACCGGCAAAGTCTGGATCATGGTCTCGATGCAGTCCTCGATGGGGATGTTGTTGGCCACCATCGTACACAGTATCTTCGAGGAAAGCGTAGACAGAATGTTGGCCTTTACGCCGCTGCCCAGGCCATCGGCCAGAACAAGAGTAGTGTAGCCGTCCACGGTGACACTCTCCACTTTGTCTCCACAGAGCTCTTCCCCGAACTTGTTCAGGGACACATAGCCGTACTCTATAAACAACTCTTTCATAGGCTGCGGATTATGAGTTTTCTGAGCGTTCCCTCTCCTCTTCCTCCTGCATGAGAGTCTTCTTCAGTTTCAGCAAGGCGACTTTCGTCTCGGCCGTGGTCTCACCGAGAAGCGAGGCGATCTCCTGCGCCACTCTCATCTGCTTCTTGATTACATCATCTGTAGTGGCCAAAGTCTCCATCCTCATCTTTCCGAACTTCTCGTTGTAGTGAACCTCTTCGGTGATATCCTTCAGGATGCCGAACAGCGCATGGTTCCCTTTCAGGATGCTGATGGACATCTCTATGTGGCGTTTCGTCTCAGCCACGTATATCTTCTTGCGCACGTACTGGCGGCCGGAATTCTGAGCGATAAGGAACTCGGTAGGGTTGAAAAAGTCTATGGCCGGAAGCCCCTTGAGATTGACAGCGGTGATACCCAGCAGCTCCTTGGCCTTACTGTTGATATCCACCACATTCATATCACTGTCCAGCACCACGATGCCCTCCGGGCTGTTGTGGATGATCTCATAGGACATGGACTCGGCCCTCTCACGCATGTACGGCAGGCAGATGTCTATGTCGGCATAGCCGTTGAACACAGCCCATGCCTTTTCCCGGCAGGTAGGATAACCGCAAGAGCCGCAGTTGAGCTCATCCTCCGGCTTGAACTTGCCGGTACGGTGCAGTATCTCCTCTATCTGTTCCTGCGTAGGAGTCTTGCTCTTGCCCTCTATCCTGGGATATACCGCAGAAATATCGACATCACAAATCCTGTCCCCGGCACGCTCACGCGGCAACACAGCACATTCTTCCCTGACATACCTCTTCACTTCTACTGCCGCCCGGACCTCCTCTCCGTCATCCACCATGCTGCACGGTCCGCTCACACAGGCATTCTCGCACATGTTCATCTCAAAGAACACCCCGGAGACCTTGTCGATATTCTCCAACGTATTCACACAGTTCTGCGGACCGTCCACCGCCACATAGTCATACCCCTCCGGACGCTCTTCGAACGAATGGATGATGCCGCGGCGTATCGGATAGGACTTGCTCCTGTTGGCGACCCCGTCCCCGGTAATACCCGTGCATGAGAATGCCTCGAACTCGTCAACCGCATCCGGAAGAGGGAATGTGACCCCCCGCTCAATCATAAAGCGCCGCAGGTCTTCGAAAGTCAGCACACCGCTGATCAGACCGCTTTCACGGGCTTCGCGCTTCTTCGCTATACACGGCCCGATGAAAACCACCTTGCATCCTGGAAAACGCTGCCGGAGTATCTTCACATGGGCGATCATAGGAGAATCCACCGGAGCCAGATATTTCAAGGCATTGGGATGATACTCCTGTATAAGACGGCACAAAGCAGGACAGGCCGAGGTGATGAAATTGGGGAAATCCCCTGAAGCCATGCACCTGGCATACTCCTTCGTCACCGCATTTGCCCCCACCGCCGTCTCCTCCGCATACGCGAAGCCCAGCTTGTACAGGACTGTCTCCATCTGGGCGAAATTCTTCAGGCGGAAAGACGATATGAACGAAGGCGCCACGCTGGCCACGACCTTGTCATTGTCCAGCAGGAGGGAGTCCACCTCGTCCTTCTCACTGTGGACAATCTTGGCGTTCTGAGGGCATACTACTGTGCAGCGACCGCAGAGGATACACCGTTCCTTGATGATCTGTGCCTGATGGTTCTTGACTTCAATCGCCTTTACAGGACACTCTCTCAAGCATTTATAACAATCCTTGCAACGGGCTTTCTTAAACTCGAGGTACTCTTTCATAAGTCTGGTTTATGTTGTCACATCACTTTTCAGGAGCGGGCAGGCCCAGCTTCGGATACACCTCGCTGAGGAACTTCTGCTCCACATTGTCCTTGTTGACTCCCCTTATAAACACGTCCTCGAAACCGTCCAGAGACTCCTCGGCACGCATCACCACTCCGTCCGCGCACTGTCCGAAACAGAAACTGGCCTGAAGCTCCACCAGTTCCTCCACATCGTACTTCTTGAGGATATCCCTCATCCCCTGCACCACATCGTAGGAGCCCTTCAGATGACATGAGCTGCCTATGCATATCTTCACTATCATCGCATCGCCTCCACCTCGTCAGCCGTAATAGGCAGATATTTGCCCAGACGGCGGTTGCCATTGTCCAGTATCATGTAATCCCGCTCTATCCTGAAGCCGCCGAAATCCCTGAACTTCTCTATCTCGTCGTAATTCAGGAAATCCTTGAACTTGCCGGTACTCCTCCACAAGTCTATCAACTCGGGGATAAAATAGATACCCGGCTCAATGGTCAGCACGTAACCGGGCTCCAGCTCTCTGGCCAGACGCAGGGACTTGAGACCGAACTTTGTACTTCTCGGATGACCGTCATATCCTACCCAGGCCTCTCCGAGAGCCTCCATGTCATGCACGTCAAGGCCCAGCATATGACCGAGGCCGTTGGGGAAGAACAGGGCATGGGCTCCCTCCTGTACAGCCTCGTGTACATTGCCTTTCATAAGACCCACACTCTTGAGATCTTCTGCCATCACCTCACATGCCCTCATATGCACATCCAGGAAAGGCACTCCGGGCCTGAGGGCCTCCACTGCAGCCGTATGGGCGTGAAGCACTATGTCGTATATCATCCTCTGCCTATCGGTAAACCGCTTGCCTACAGGCGCGGTGGCTGATATGTCACCGGAATAGTGCATCCTGTTCTCAGCACCGGCGTTAAGAAGGAAAAGGTCGCCCTCCTGCATGATATTGCCGTACCAGTGATTGTTCAGTATCTGACCGTCAACCGTGGCTATTACCGGAAACGCCAGACCTATACCTTTTCTCAGCGCGATACCGGTAACCACGGAGACCACCTCCTTCTCCGACATGCCAGGATGTATCATGCTGATCATGGCCAGATTCATGTCTGAGGATATGTTGACCGCATCCTCTATCTCCATTATCTCCTCGGGGGACTTGTGGCTCCTGAGGCTGATCACCGCCTTGATAAACGGTATCGACACACTGTCGTCAAATGCCCCGCCCGGCAGCCCCGCCAGATTGAACATCTTGACATAATGCCGTCCCCTGTAAGGAGGCAGGAAATGCACCATCCGGCCCTTGTGCTCAGCCTTCATGAGCAGGGACCTGAGCTCGTCCATGGACCCCGTATGCTCCACGCCCGCCCTACTGCACAGTTCCCTTACAGGCAGGCTTCCCTTCCATACGATATTGTCTATGGTCAATTCGTCTGTATATACGGACACCTTGCCGTCCTCCATGTCGATAAGGGCCGCAAGACCCGGAAAATCAAGGCCGAAGAAATACAGGAACGTAGAATCCTGACGAAAAGGATAGGGATTGCCCGCATAATTCATACCGGACTCGTCATTGCCAAGGAACAGCAGAAGCCCGGACTGGTGGAGCCTCCTCATCTCTTCCACGAGAGCGGCTCTCCTTTCTATATAAGTCTCTTTTGAAAACATGGCTAAGGTTTTATCAGGTTTTGACTTCAAATTTAAACAATTTTATTCAAAAAGGCCAACAATTATTTATCTCTTCCATACTGCGAGACTTATTATCGCCTATATTTGCGACATTTTAAGAATCATTTCATATGAGACATATTACTGCATTCACACTGTTCTTCACGCTGGCGGCCATGGCGGCATACACTGCTACGGCCCAGAGCGGCAGGCTCACACTGGAAGACATATACAAAAACCACGAATACGCGGCAAAAGGCATCACAGCCTTCAGATGGACCGATGACGGCCACTCGTTCCTGACCCTGGAGAAAGACTCAGCGACAAACGGACAGAATCTGGTCCTCAACGACATCAGAACCGGAGAGAAGACTATCGCCGTAGCTGCGTCAAGTCTCATTCCAGAAGGATGCGGAAATCCATTGCCAATAGACGGATACAGTTGGTCGGCAGACCACTCCATGCTGCTGATATACACCAACTCCCAACGTGTGTGGAGGACAGCCAAAAGAGGCGACTACTGGCTCTACATACCCGCTTCCGGAGAGTTGCGCCAACTGGGACGGTCTGACTTCGAGCCTGCATCGATGCAGTTCGCCAAGTTCTCTCCCGACGGGACAATGATCGCCTACGTATATAAGAACAACCTGTTCGTGGAAAGCCTGGCCGACGGTTCCGTGCGCCAGCTTACCTTCGACGGCAGCGATGAGATCATCAACGGACAGTTCGACTGGGTCTATGAGGAGGAGCTGCACCAGCAGGACGGCTGGCGCTGGAGTCCCGACAGCCGCAGCATCGCATACTGGCAGTTCGACACCCGCGGTACGGGCACATTCTATATGATAGACAACATCGACTCGGTATATTCCACTGTCATTCCACTGCCCTATCCCAAAGCCGGCACCACCAACTCCGCTGCCCGTATCGGCGTAGTGGACGTGGACATTGACGGGCCTCAGACCCGCTGGCTGGCCATTCCCGGAGATCCAAGAGACAATTACCTGGCCCGGATGGAGTTCGTTCCGGGTACTGACAGACTGATGATCCAGCAGCTCAACCGCCTGCAGAACACAGACAAAGTCTACTACGCTGACATAAGGACCATGGAGCTTGACAATTTCATGACCGAGACCGACGAGGCATTTCTCGACGTCCACGACGACATAGTCTGGCTGAACAACGGAAAACACTTCACCTGGACCAGCGAACGGGACGGATGGAGACACCTCTACAGAATATCCAGTGACGGCAGCGAAGTCTCCCTCATCACCAAAGGAGACTTTGATGTCATAGATGTGGTGAGAATCGACCCTGAGAGCGGATGGGTGTACTACATCGCATCTCCGGACAGCCCGGTAGACAGATATCTCTACCGCAGTCGCCTGGACGGCCGTGGCAAGACCGAGCGGATTACTCCAGCCGACGCGCCCGCAGGCCATCACGGCTACATGATATCCCCCGATGCCAAGTACGCCATGCACACCTTCAGCAACAGCGAGACCCCTACCGTCTACGAGATAGTCACACTGCCCGGACACAAGACTGTCCGCACCCTGGAGGACAACCATGAACTGGCAGAGAGATTCGCCGCCGTCAACCCCGGGGCCAAGGAATTTTTCCGGGTGGACATCGGCGACGTGGTACTGGACGGATGGATGATCAAGCCGGCGGACTTTGACTCTACGGCCAAATATCCCGTAATCTTCTACATCTACGGCGAGCCCTGGCAGTCCACCGTACAGAACTCTTGGAGCGGAGGTGACCTGTGGAGCCGCTTCCTGGCACAGGAAGGCTACATCGTCATGAGCATCGACCCGCGCGGAGTGGCCACACCGAGAGGCCGCCAGTGGCGCAAATGCGTCTACGGCAAAGTCGGCATCATACCGCCGGCGGACCATGCGGCAGCCGTGACCAAGCTCCTTCAGACCTACAGCTTCATGGACCCGGACCGTATCGGCATCTGGGGCTGGAGCGGAGGAGGCTCGTCCACCGCACATCTGATGTTCAAATACCCCTCTATCTACTCAACAGGGATAGCCGTGGCCGGAGTATATTCCCAGTACCTCTACGACACCATTTACCAGGAAAGGTACATGGGGCTGCCCTCCACCAATCCGCAGGGATTCCATGACGGCTCTCCCATCAATTTCGCCGGAGGGCTGAAAGGGGACCTGCTGCTGATTCACGGCACGGGAGACGACAATGTCCACTACCAGAGCTGCGAGATGCTGGTCAACGAGCTCATCCGCCAGAACAAGATGTTCGACATGCTCTCCTACCCCATGCGCTCGCACAGCATCAACGAGAGGGAGAACACCACATACCACCTCTATCAGTATATGTTCAGATACTGGGAAGAACACTTATAACAGTCACTCTCCACCAGACATAAGATTATGGAAGATTACTTTAAGAATGTGGAATGCGCCGTTACTGTGTGCGACACCGAGTGCGTAATCGTATACCAGAACGAGAAGTCCGTGGCAGTGAACGGAGACATGCGGGGCCGCTGCATGCTCGGCTGCCACAATGACCGCTCCCGCGGCATAATCGCCCGCATCCTCACCGAAGGCATCACCAACTCGTACACCATCAGCAAGAAGGGACAGCGCAAGATCATCCATCAGACCCCATGGTACAAGGATGCCGCAGACGGCTCCGGCAAGACTGTCGCAGGCATCATCGAGCTTTCCATCGTCATCCCCGAGCAGATGCCCCACTACGACCGAGGCTGAATTTGGAAATAATCCCTACATTTGCGGTTCAATACTCCTGGAGTGTTGTCCGTATTTGAAAATATTTTCCTACCTTTGCCGCGTTGAGAAATCAACGGACATATTGACGAAAGTGTTTTCGCACTGTCCTTCTAAGAGAATGTGGCAATTTTCGGACACGGGGACAACGGACAACACTCTTTTTCTTGTTTAGATACATCATGCAGTTGACGGCAATATCCGTGCCCGTGGACTGCCGCATCTATACGAGTGTGGAGTATTGGGAACGTCTATCCGTGTCAGGTTCGCCACAACCTTCTTAGAGACAGACGAATCGGCTCCACACTTTCTTTTATTATAACCAAACTGCCTTCAGGAGCCGGCTGGCACACCTTAAGCGATGAAACTTACATCTGCCGTCAAGGCACTCATGCTCTTAATCCTGTCTTCTCCGTACATGACATCGGAGGCCGCTGCACGTGAACGCGGCGGCGCGTCAGACAAGCTTGTGCCGCAATGGGTCCACAAGCAGCCTGTCGCCCGGAACGCAGGTATAGAATATGTTCTGGTACCGTTGAGCACCAGCGGTTCCACAGTGCTGTCCGGCAACTCCCCCGCAGCCCTCAATGAACTGGTGCGCTATCTTCCCCGAGACTGGAACATCTCAAGCACAGAGAGCATGAACAGCGTCATGCATTCCAGAGAGGGAGGCTCGGGCAGTCAGTTCGAGAGGGAAGACATAGTTACTGTGGACGTAGTGGCCCAGGGTTCTCCAGTGGAGCTGAGCTGCAAGCTGGTGGACAGTTATTGGGAACGCAAGGCTGACGGCACTGTACAGAACTACTGGCTGTACCAGGTGGCTTCGCCCGACTCACCGGCAAGATTCGAGGAGACTTCCGTGACTACCGCCTACGGCGCGCGGGGACTGTGGCGCTCGGCCATCATCCCCGGCTGGGGACAGTTCCACAAAGGCAGCTACCTGAAAGGTGGCCTGATTCTGGGCGGCTGCGCGGTAATGGCCGGAGGTATCGCGGCTGTGGAAAGCATCCGGCAAGACTACGTAAGAAGGGTCGGAGAGACCCACAATGCCGACCTGCGCCGGTCATACGCCTACAAGGCGGACCAACTGGCAACAGTGCGGAATGTCTGTATAGGCGTGGCCGGAGCCCTGTACCTGTACAACCTCATAGACGCGATAGCAGCTCCAGGAGCAAAACGGATCAAGGTCTATCCCACATCCCCGGACGGCGCGTCACTGGCGATGGCTCTGAACCTGACATTCTGAAAGAGACTGCAAAATATTGTTTAACAGCTAATAAATTGTTTATGAAAAATTTACTTACAATGCTACTGTCCATGACAGCAGTTGTGTTTATCTCCTCATGTGAGAAGGAGCCGGCATATGACTTTTACGGCAGCATCTACGGCATGATCACCGATGCCCAGACCAACGCGCCTGTCGTCGGGGCACAGGTCATGCTCTCCCCGGGCAACTTCACGACAGTTACAGGCAGCGACGGCCATTATGAGTTTCAGAACCTGGATGCAGGACAGTACAAACTCTCGGTCTATGCCTCCGGCTACAGTGTGAATACCCGTCAGGTGACAGTGGTCTCAGGCGAGAGCGTGATATGCGACATGCAGCTGACCGAGGAACAGACAGTCTCCGGGATGGAGCTGTCCACCAACATGCTGGACTTCGGCTCCGAATACGACGAGCTCACGTTCAGCATACGCAATACGGGAACGTCCGGAGACATAAGCTGGTACATTGACAATATCACTGTCGGGTGGATCACCGTATCGCCGGCTGAAGGAACCACTGAGATGGGCAAGTCCAGCAGCGTGAAAGTGACGGTGCAGCGCGGGCAGATACCTGAAGGCGGCTCCACGACGTTCAACGTCAATGCCGCCGGCGGCTCGCTGTCGGTAATGGTGACGGTAGCCCCGGGTGAAGGAGGCCAGGGCGGAGACAATCCTGGCGGCGGTGAAGACAATCCCGGAGGGGAGGAGGATTACAGCTCCGCCACAGTTGAGTCCGGAGACAGCCGTATCACGGCCGAGATACTCAGCTGCAAGCGCAGCGGCTCTTCCGTAACCCTTACCTATGTCCTGAAGAACGAGGGTCTGGGCAGCATCAACGATTTCAGAATCTATACGACAAACAGCAACAGCCTCATTAACGGAGCCTACAGGACCGTCATCACGGACGAGAACTACAACAATTATGTGGAGTCCGACTATACGTTCAACGGTGCCTCCCAGTCCCAGAACTACGTCCTTAACTCCACATTCCCCGAGGGTACAGGCTGCAAGGGAACAGTGACAGTCAAGAACTTCGACCGCTCATCCGAATACCTCACGGTCATCCTCGGCATCTGGTGCTACGACCTCTATCCCGACTCTCTCGCCGACCCCCGCATCTACTTCGAGAACGTTCCCGTCTACTAACCGGATTCTAAAAATATCAAAATAATTATTGCTTATGGAAACGACTGCCATTTCTGAGAGCTCTGCCGTGGCAGTTCCGGTCAGCAGATGGCAGAGGGTGACATCGAGGGCATGTTGTTTGCCGATGCAAGTTTTCTGGTGTATCTGATGGCTCTGCAGATGACTGAGTCCGTGATGGTTTCCGATACTCTGGGTACGGCTTTAAAGCGTTTTGGCCTGCTGCTTGGCTTTACGCTGGCTTCATTTGTGATAGGTGCCGTCACTTCGGTAGTGCTTGTCGCGATAGTGGTGATACTTGCCGTACTGCTGGTAATCTATGTGATACTTAGTGTCGCTTCGGGGTCTTTGTCCGCATCCGGTTCCTCGCGCAGAAAGCGCGGATGAGGAGGAGCTGACAATAAAGGACGAGCATGGCTATGAGCGTAAGCTGAAGGATGTCGGTTTCGGCCGCTATCAGGATGACAGGGGCGACTACTGGAAGAGTGACGGATGGAACTCCGTCAGCCGGGAATAGTTCATCTGCAAATAAAAACTCTTATGTGCAAAAAAAATTTTCTTTGCTGACACTATGAGAAAGTTGTATTTATACTTCATTGTTCTTATTTCTATGGGGCTCGTTTCGTGCTCGCAGACAGTCATGACAGAACAAGGATGTTCCGTTATCCGGAAGTCAGACGGGAAATATTGTCTTAAGACAGCGGAGCGCGGCAAAATCAAAGAACATGCCGATTCCATTACTTGGAATTATGGACTATTCTACAGGTTGCATCTTACTGACGGAAAGCAGAAGATCTATGTCCCTGCGACCGATTTCCTGTCGGATTCCTACGATGATATCCTATTTGCTGGGGAGCAGTTCGTCTGTGATGACAAACAGCTATGGTTGGATGTATTTATGATTGACGGCTACCCAGTGCAGTTCAGTCCTACTACGCCAGATAGAATAGAAGTCTTCTACAATCAGTCGATAAAAAGGTCCATGTATCTCGTGGAGGAGGATGGAAGAGTATCGCTTCGGGACCATAAAGGTGACTACACCGCTCCTTTATGGGAATATAAGGACATATCGAGGTACAGACCCTCCTTGCAGGAGGAGATAGAGCGGTTGCGTGCAGGGTCTGTTCCTAACGGATTCGATACCGGAAGTGTTTCAGATTACCTTCCGTTTGACTATTATCATTATTTCTCCTGGATACGGCACAACGAGCCGGTTACCGTAGTGTCGGGAGGCAAAGGTACTGTAGTTGGAGGACTTCCTGGCCTTACGATTACGGTCAAGGACGGAAAGAAGGGCCTGCAATACAGAGGTGAAGAGCTGATTCCTGCCAGATATGACGAACTTGGGATTATTGATGTCAAGGATTTTGACGAAATTAGGTCTGATCCCATGAAAGTAATACTGTGCACGGCACAAAACGAGGTTGTAACCTATTATTACAAGATTTCCATCCGGTTGTTTCTTGATAGCGGAGCTCTTGTCCGGGTGACTGATTTCGAGTACCATCTCCCTACGACAAATATTAACTCCTAACAGATAAGTATATGACGAAGAATGTTTTATGGTCGCGCTCTCTTAAGACGCTCTCTGCGGCACTTTGTATATATGCCGCAGCTGTTTTCATCGGAGGCATGTTCCGCAGTGCAGAATACCCTGCAACAAGTCATCTCGGATATTTTTTAAAAGGGCAGTATGGCTCCACTTTTGACATAAGTGAAAGTTATGTTCTCGATATGATTGCAAATTGCGGTGATTCGGGAAACGGAATAACATTAATCGGCGACGGTATGCGTATGAATATTTGGAGATTCTGGGAGTGGTCAACTTGTGCCGTGGCTGCATTTGGCTGTCTGTTGGCGGTGTTTGCTCTGACACGTTTCCGCAAACAGCAACATAGTGACGCGGATAAGCGCAGTGTCAATAAGATACGGCTTGCCTTTCTGTTGCTGGCGGTTGTTGAATGTGTGAGAATACTGAGTGTGCTGCTCTACCTTTACAATTTGCAGACTCCGTCTGATAGCGGCAATTATGCTGTCAGATTGGCATCATGCTATGCTGGAAGATTCATCGAACTGCTTCTTATCGTTTTTGCGCTGCTCCTGATGAGGGAAGGATGGCGCGGACTTGGAAGTTCCGAAGCACTTTTCCCGGAAGCAAAGGAAGGAACGAGGACTATGCTTCTTTGCAGTACATGTCTGTTGGCAGCCGGCATTCTGGGAAGCTTTCCGTTCTTCTGGGCGGTTGTCATTTTCGGACCGATGCTGGAAGGACTCGTTGCCGCGGTGTCTCTGTTTTTCATGCTGCGCGCCCTGCGCATGATGGATGCCGGTGCTCCGCAACAGTGTGAAACGGAAGGGCAGAGGATTGTCCCTGAAAAGCAATACAATCAGAGTCGGCTGATATTCTGGGTATTGTTCATTTCATTTTTGATCAGCTTGTTCAATTCATTCCCGATAATAGGTTTTGTATACGACGGGCAGTTTCTTCCGAACGAAGAGATTTATGACTCTACTTTTTATACAAATGATATAACATTCACGATGCAGCAAATCGCTGCGATAGCGTACGCCTTGCTCTTCGGTTATCTTGCATACGCCGCTTTAAAGAAGCAAAAATACGGAATCCGCACCATAGGCTTTGCCGGAGCAGCCATACTTGCGGTTACAGCTATAATAAGTGCTGTTTTGACATTCATTCATCTGTATAATTTCTATTACTATAGACACGAAATGAATAGCGTACTTCTCGGTTTGGCCGGAGCTTTTACTCTCATCGGATATTCTGTGGGTTGGATATTGTTCGCTCTCGGTACCTCGATGTCTGTTCCGCTTAAAGTGCTAGTAGGATTGCAATTCTCTGTGACAGTTGCTCTTGTACGTATTACCGTTCCAGCTGTCACCAAGACGATGTATAACAACGGGACATTCGATGGGGGATTGGAGCAGTACACATATATTTCCAATAATTTCGATTTGTTGTTTTCTTTCGTATTCTTCTTGATTATCTGGTTCCTGCTGTGGATGAACAGCAGGACTTGCAAACCAGGATTATATCAGTTGAGGAAATAGTGCCATCTGTTTATTCTCTGATGGCAACTGGACAGAAGCTTAAACTGTATAACCTCGCCTTACTGAAGCCGGAATAATCTCCGGCTTTTTTATTTCGGGATAATGGATTAACTTTGTGCTGCCGACATAAACCGAAGGAGGAACGCGCCATGATGAAATACCCGATAGGAATTCAGAGTTTTGAAAGAATTATCAAGGAAGGCTATGTCTATGTCGATAAGACAGAGCTGATTTACAAATTGATAAAAGAAGGCTCCATTTACTTCCTGAGCCGCCCGCGCAGGTTCGGCAAGAGCCTGCTGATGTCTACCATTGAGAACTATTTCCACGGAAGAAAGGAACTGTTCAGTGGACTGGCCATGGAGGCGCTGGAGAAGGAGTGGCTGGAGTACCCGGTGTTCCATATCGACTTCAACGGCGGAAATTTCAAGGAAGCGGGGATTCTGGAGAGTGTTCTAGAAGATACAGTCTCGGCCTGGGAGAGGAAATATCCCCCTGCGGACAGATACACCGGCGCGGGAAGACGCTTCCAGGAAGTATTGCGGATTGCGCACGAACGCACTGGCCGCAGGTGCGTGGTGCTCATCGACGAATACGACAAGCCCCTGCTGGACGTGCTGGAGACGGGACTCAACACTGTCATTGACGGGCAGGAAAGGCTGCTGGAGGAATGGCACAAGGATGTTCTGAGAGGCTTCTACTCGGTGTTCAAGGCCGCTGACGCCGACCTGCAGTTCGTGCTGCTCACTGGAGTCACAAAGTTCGCGCAGGTAAGCGTCTTCAGCGGGTTCAACCAGCCGAAGGACATCAGCATGGACAGCCGGTACGACACGCTCTGCGGAATCACACAGGCTGAACTGGAAAGTTATTTCAAGGAACCGATAAGGGCAATGGCCGCGGTTGAAGGAATCAGTCCGCAGGAAGAAATTGACGTACTGAAGCACCGTTACGACGGATATCACTTCAGCACCGGCATGACGGACATTTACAACCCCTACAGTCTCCTCAACGCTTTCGACAAGCTGGAAATCAGGAACTATTGGTTCGTCTCTGGCACCCCGGAGTACCTTATACGGCTGCTGTCACACAGTGAGGAGAATCTGGAAGATCTTGTCAATGCAGAGTATCCGCCGGAGGCTTTCGCCGACTACAAGGCCACGGCGGAGATGCCGCTCCCCATGATTTACCAGAGCGGCTACCTGACCATCAAGGGATATGACCGGGAGACCGAGCTTTTCAGGCTGGACTTCCCGAACGAGGAGGTACGCCGGGGATTCCTCGCCATGCTGGCTTCAGGATACATCAGCAGGTCCGACGCAAGGATGGTAAGCTGGGCCGCAAATGTCCGGAACGCACTGAACAAGGGCAAAATCGATGGACTCAGGGAGCACTTGGAGTCCCTGCTGTCCGATATACCGTACAGCATCCGGTGCAGCAGGGCTGACGGGGAAAGTGAACCGTTTTCGTGGAAAAACCCGGCACTTTCCCCGGAGGTGGAAATGCCAAGTGCGGCCAGAGAGGTCTGTGGAGCCGATACCCCTACAAGCTGTGGGGGAAAGTGAACCGTTTTCGCGGAAAAACCCGGCACTTTCCCTGGAGGTGGAAACGGCAAGTGCGGCGAGAGAGGCCTGTGGAGCCGG
>ERZ779889.2038-NODE-2038-length-17776-cov-5.269511_pt1 | contig 17776 bp, 17 predicted proteins | sample MGYA00511030_ERZ779889 | MGnify/ENA primary metagenome ERZ779889 (study PRJEB29588, sample SAMEA2160616) | human gut metagenome | biome: human gut; feature: human-associated habitat; material: faeces | place: Denmark | collected 2008/2010 ...
ATGCGGCCCCACTAAATCTATCCGGTGCGGATGGCTCGCCATGCAGAGCTGTACTGATTGCTGACGAGAGATAAATTCCAGTTTGCCTGACTGAATAACCTACATAGCCAAACGCTAAAAGCAGGAATTTGACGAAGGGGGATATTTTATGAAAAGGTTCATCGCATTGGTTTTTGCATTGTTCGCGTTGATATGTATGCTTGCGGTTACAGGTTGCTCTGTGTCTTGGACAGAGGAAGAAATCAAACATGCGAAATCCGTAGAGATCACTTGTTATGATAATCATGGTAGCAGTGACGCAGTTGAGATTTACACGATTACCGATGAAAAAGAAGTCAATAGTATTTGTAACACTTTCTCATTACTTGTGGTCAAAAAAGCGAAAATAACCGAGCCTACGATGATGTCATATTCCGTTCGATTTTTAGATGGATCCGGTAATACAATTGAAACCGTTAATCTGCTATATGGTCACAATGTAATACAATGTGATGGATTATATAAAATCACCGGCGAAATGGATATCAATAGGTATATCCGGCTGAATGTCTTAAACGGCCTTCAGAATTGATGCGACCAATTACAATTTGTTCAACCGAACCCCATACATAGCCAAACGCTCCTCAGCCGAGCGTTTGGCTTATTTTTATGGAAAGGAAGGATGGACGCTAAGAAACTTGGATTCGAACGTAATATACATAAGCTCGTTTACAAGCATAGCTCTGCTAGCCCGGAAGATCGCGGTCACTTGCAAGCCCCTGTTTCACCAAGAGAGAAGTGTTTCTTCGCGGTGCATCTGAATTGGCTAACACAAAATCGGCATCTGAATTGACCTGTAAACACATGATGACAAGTCAATTTAGATCCGGACGAGAAAAAACGAGAAAACGGGAGATTTCGATAGATTTCTCCCGTTTTTTCGACCCTGCATTTTTTCGGAGTTTCATAGATCCCTTTTGCCCTTTTCGATGCTGTGTCCGGACTCGGACTCACGAAAAGGGCTAAATTTGATTGTTATCAGTTTGTTGAGAGCATTTCTTGCTCGGCGGTGTTCCTTTCAAAGTTTCTTGCGCGATTGAGATTGAAAATCGGGAAGATTTATGATATAATAAGTTATCAACAAATCGGGATTTGTGGGGGAAGTAAGTATGCTAAACAACATAGAGTTCGACCTTTGGGCTGATGGCTATTACAAAACTGTCGGCATTTCTGATGAGGAAAACACATACCCTTTTGCCGGTTATAAAAAGGTACTTGGGTTCATTTTTCAGACCATAGTGAGAGCTGAAAATGCCGTTGTGCTGGATATTGGATTCGGAACAGGCACATTAACGGCAAAACTATACGAGCGAGGCTGTTCCATTTATGGGCAGGATTTTTCATCAAGAATGATTGCGTTGGCATCTGAGAAAATGCCAAATGCGCATTTATATCAAGGGGACTTTTCAAAAGGGCTTGTCGAACCATTGCGTAACTTTCGTTATGATTATATTGTTGCGACATACTCTCTGCATCATTTGACGGATGCGCAAAAGAGCGACTTCCTTTTAGACTTGCGTAACTACTTAAAAGAAAACGGTAAAATTATAATCGGCGATGTTGCCTTTGAAACAAGAAAGGATTTAGAGCAGTGTAAATTGAAGGCAGGAGACACATGGGATAATGATGAAATCTACTTTGTCGTTGAGGAACTGAGAAAAGATTTTCCAGACCTTTCATTTACGCAAATGTCCGATTGCGCAGGCGTCCTGATTTTGGACTGACAACTTCCAGTTTACCTAACTGAATAAACTACATAGCCAAACGCTCCTCAGCCGAGCGTTTGGCTTATTTTTATGGAAAGGAAGGATGGACGCTAAGAAACTTGGATTCGAACGTAATATACATAAGCTCGTTTACAAGCATAGCTCTGCTAGCCCGGAAGATCGCGGTCACTTGCAAGCCCCTGTTTCACCAAGAGAGAAGTGTTTCTTCGCGGTGCATCTGAATTGGCTAACACAAAATCGGCATCTGAATTGACCTGTAAACACATGATGACAAGTCAATTTAGATCCGGACGAGAAAAAACGAGAAAACGGGAGATTTCGATAGATTTCTCCCGTTTTTTCGACCCTGCATTTTTTCGGAGTTTCATAGATCCCTTTTGCCCTTTTCGATGCTGTGTCCGGACTCGGACTCACGAAAAGGGCTAAATTTGATTGTTATCAGTTTGTTGAGAGCCTTTCTCGCTCGGCGGTATTCCTTTCCAAGTTAATTGGTAATATAGATTGAAAAGTGGATAGATTTATGATATAATAAGTTATCAACAAATCGGGATTTGTGGGGGATCGGTATGAAAGCACTGTATTTGATTGGCGGTACAATGGGCGTTGGCAAAACAACAATCTGCCAACAATTGAAAAAAGATTTACCTAACAGTGCTTTTCTGGACGGAGACTGGTGTTGGGATGCCGATCCGTTTCAGGTAACGGAAGAAACAAAAGAAATGGTCATGCGCAATATCTGCTATCTACTGAACAGCTTTCTTCATTGCACTGCTTACGATAACATTATTTTTTGCTGGGTCATGCATGAACAATACATCATTGATAGTATAATCAATGAGTTAGACACGAGCGCTTGCAGAGTCATAAAAATATCCTTGATGACGGACGAAACAAATCTGAGAAATCGGTTGTCATCCGATATTGCCCGCGGAATCCGCACTTCCGATGTCATTGACAGAAGTGTCGGAAGGATTCGTATGTATCGGTTACTTGATACCGTAAAAATTGATACGAGCAATAAGACTGTTCGTGAAATTGCTGATGAAATTTTGAAGATTTGATTCTGACAAATTCCTGTTTGTCCAACCGAACCCCATACATAGCCAAACGCTATTCAGCCGAGCGTTTGGCTTATTTTTATGGAAAGGAAGGATGAACGCTAAGAAACTTGGATTCGAACGTAATATACATAAGCTCGTTTACAAGCATGGCTCCGCAAGCCCGGGAGATCGCGGTCACTTGCAAGCCTCTGTTTCACCAAGGGAGAAGTGTACCATCGCGCTGCATCTAAATTGGATAACACAAATTCGGCATCTAAATTGACCTGTAAACACAAAAATCCGAAAGTCTTGGCTTTCGGATTTTTTATTTGTACCATAAGGCACAACATCTTTTGTGTGTCACACGCAGTATCATTTAGCCGAGGGATGACATCATTTTTCCGCAAGGCGGGCACATATGAACAATGTTGTGGCTTTGCCCCAAATGAAGTGGGCTCACGCCCCATGATACAGGCTTCTCCGGGTTAGAAACCGAAAGACTTATGCTGAAGTTTTGAACATAAAAGAAATGAACGGGGCATTCAGATAGGCTGACATGATTTCTTCTTTATATCCGCCTTCTCCTTATTAACCTTCAATGGGAGATATCTTTACAAACACGTTTTTTTATGGTATACTGTGTTTGCTTGCCCGGTAGTTTCCGAAGTTATAGGTGATGTAAAGAAGTAAATCTGATGGTTGAAAATCAGTTGCATTTGCAGTGTAATGATATACACTCGAACCGGAATCTGCCAAGTACGCGGGAAAGAGGGGGAAACATGGTCGAATCAAAGATCTATATAGGGCTGAATGATCTGACTACGAATACACAGCTCTTTGAAAACGAAAAATATATCAGGGTGCTTCGCAATGTGTGCTATTCATACAAAGTGCCGTTTTCTTTCAATTTGCAGGAAGGCGGATATATTTACGACAGCGGAGAATATGCCAGGGAAACCAGCCTGGTTGTTACCCTTATTGATGTTGAAAAAGCCGTTGTAAATGATATTGCAAAGGATCTGTGTGCTTTCTTCCGGCAGGAGTCCGTTCTGATTACCGAAAATCAGATACAGGCATATTTTGTCCGTGAAAAATTGGAGTGAGACAGCGGACCTGGGCAGGATAACGATTGAACAGAAGGTTTCAGCTTCTCCGGTCCGGATTCAGGCGTTATGTGATGTATCTTTATTGCTTTGAAAACTTTTAAGGGATAATGTACAGAGGATTCAGGCTGATTGTTTTGTTGAAAACAGCGAAACAATGCTCGGAAATACAACGTTTTTTTTATTGAAAATGTCCCTTGATTTTTTCGGTTGAAAATGTTATAATATTGAAAGCAGTTGAGTAGCAGAAATGCGTAAGTCCGAACTTTCGGACTTACGCATTATTTTTTTACACGGAGGAATATTCAATGGAAGAATCACAAAACCTTCTCGCCACGGGGAAAGTGGGGAAACTCATGCGAAAATACGCGGTTCCATGCGTTATATCACTGCTCGTAGGGGCTTTGTATAACATTGTAGATCAGATTTTTATCGCAAACGCAGACTATTTGGGTTCCTATGGAAATGCCGCGAACACAGTTGTGTTTCCTTTGACGGTCATTGCGCTCGGAATTGCCGTCTGTTTCGGTGACGGTTGCTGTGCTATGGTCAGCGGACTTCTCGGAGAAGGAAGGAAAGAGGAAGCCAGGTACTCCGTCGGAAACGCGATCCTGCTTACCGTCATATCCGGATGTTTTCTGACAGTCCTGTATCTTGTTTTTGACGATGCTCTGATCACTGTTTTCGGAGGACGTATCAACGCTGAAACTTTTGACATGTCCAAAGAGTATTTCTTTTACATCACCCTCGGTATCCCTTTTTATATGTTCGGTCAGGCAATGAATCCGGTCATCCGTGCCGACGGAAGCCCGAAATTCGCAATGATTTCCACTTTGGCCGGGGCGGTTGCAAATATAATACTTGACCCCATTTTCATTTTTGTTTTCAAATGGGGTATGATGGGCGCGGCGGTTGCTACGGTCATCGGGCAGGTGTTGACTGCGGTTCTGGCAATCTGGTATTTGTTTCATACAAAAAGCGTAAAGCTTGACAAAACCTCATTTGTCCCGAAAAAAAGAGTCGTCGGACGGGTCGTTTCCCTCGGACTCTGCAGTTTTCTTGCACAGATTTCACTTGTCGCCGCAATGGCCGCCATAAACAACATGCTCCGTAAATACGGCGCGCAGGATCCCGTGTTCGGGCAGGAACAGTACTCACAAATTCCGATGGCGATTGTAGGGATTGTGATGAAGTTCTTCCAGATCGTGATTTCCGTCGTCATCGGCATGGCTGCCGGATGTATTCCTGTTGTCGGGTTCAATATGGGCGCAAAGCGTCCTGACCGTGTAAAAAAACTCTTCACAGCGTTGCTGATTTCTGAAGCCGTCCTCGGTGCGGTTGCGCTTTGTACAGTGGAATTTTTCCCGGACGCACTTATCAGTATTTTCGGAGCAAGGAACGAAAGCGCGCATTATACCGAATTTGCGATCCGGGCATTCCGCGTTTACCTCTGTATGATGATACTTGCCTGTGTCAATAAAGCTACTTTCATTTTCCTTCAGGCAATGGGCAAAGCTGTGGAATCCACAATTCTTTCTATGGTACGTGAAATTGTTTTCGGTGTCGGATTTGCGTTACTTCTGCCTCTGTTCTTCGGACTGGACGGTGTTCTTTATTCAATGCCTACGGCAGATTTTCTGACAGCGGTCATATCTGCAATCATCATTTTGAAAACATATCGGCAGTTAAATCAAGCTTGTAAAAACGGGATTTCCGAGGCTTGAGACGAGACAGAATGAGTATAGTTAAAGTCTGTTCAGCCGGGCGTTTGGCTAAGCAATAATCCGTACCCGGAGCGGTGATAAAACTTTCATTTTAATTAATTGTTGAAAAAATCGGATATTTGTGGTATAATACGGACGGTCGGTCTTGCTTCGCAATCCTCGGCGGCAATGCCGCCCGTGCCCTGTCGGGTAGTTGCTTTATTGCTGGCATCGCAAAAATGTCTTGCGTGTAAGTATTTTTACTCCTGGCATAATGAGGTTCAAACAGATTAAAAGTGTAGGTGTCTTTATGGAATACAGGAAAAGGAAACAGGAACGTTACGGAACAGCAACAAAGGAAAAAATGTCGGACGCCGAACTGTCGGAAAAGGTGCGGCATTGTCAGGTGATGTCCTCAGTCTGGTTTTTTGTTGGACTCATCGGTGCTGTCGGCGGAATTGTTTCATATTTTGCCGTGAGGGATGCAGTAATTAAGTCCGTGCTTGTGGCAGTTCTGTTCTTCGGCGGTATTCTGTGCGCAACATTTTCCGGCGATAACGCACGGAAGCGTTCAGAGACTCTGTTGCGGGAACAGCTCGGGAATTTCTTTGATGCGGAGTTCGAGAAAGAATTCGGTCCCGATCTGCGTACGCCTGAAATGAATATTGATCAGTCCCTTATAAAAGCCTTTCATCTGCTGAACGGTCAGTGGGAGGAATGTTTAATCATGAATCTCCATGAGGGTGCCCGGCGGGGTGTTCACTTTTCTGCCGCAAATGTGAGTCTTGATCATGTCAGTAAAAAGAGCGTCCCCCGCGAAGGGTGGAAGATTTACCGGGATACGGTGTTTAAAGGTATTATTCTTCGTTGCAGAACACGTATTTCAACCACGACCGATATATGCTCAAATGTCCGGGCGGAGAACAGTCAGACAATTCCTCTGACTGATAATGATTCATTCGACGGACGTTTCTTCGTTACGGCGGAGTCTGAGGTCGAGGCTCAACGTTTCCTTACGCCTCAGTTCATGGAAATGCTGAAGAATTTTGAATGTAATGTGGAGGGGCGGATCATAGGCTTTTATTTGCAGGATGATGTTTTTTCTCTGGCGCTGGAGACCGATTTCGGGTTTGCCGATATTGCCGGCAATGTGAATTTCTGCGATATAGATTCTGTGCGGCGCAGTTACACAAAATCATTGCGGGAGATGGGTGGGGCCATTGACCTTCTTCTGAAGAATGACGCACTTTTTGAGGTAACGGATTGAAGCCGGAAATGGAACCCGGAATAAATATTGCAGATACAAACGATTTTATATTCTTTTGACCGGAGTCGGTAAGTGAAAAGCATTAATCAGAAAATAAAACACGATGGCTACATAAAAAATCAGAAAATTCGCTTAAGGCGGTTTTACGGTTATATATCGGCGAAAACTATTATTATTATTCTCCCTATGTTGACTATGATGATCGCTTTATTGGGGATTTTTACCATAAACCCTCCACCGGAAAAGTGGAAACAGAAACAAATCGTCTTTTTAAGTGTATCTGAAAAGAGAACTGCAAAAAGATCGGTTTATGTGTTGAATACAACGGACGGAGAATATGTTCTGGGTGTAAGGGCGAACAGGGCGAGAGCTTTGTCGGCACAGCTTATTCCATATGGGGAATATAGCATTGTATATTGTGAAAATGCCCTTACCAAAATAGTAGAAGCACTGTACTCCGATAGCTGTGTTTATATTGATCTGGATAAATCAATCAGGGAACGGGAGAGGTCTCTGAACATATTATACATCGTTGAACCCGTTATGTTTTTTACGATGATTTCCGGATGTCTGCTGATTTATACACTGCGGTGCAAACGAGAACGCCTTGAAATAAAGAAAATAAAATCCAGAATAAGTGAAAGATCCGTAAAGATCGGAAATACGGAAGAATGAGATTATACTGCTGTAAGTGAGGCGGACGGGGTGAACGCAGAGTTTAAAACAAAGGGAAAAATCATCGAGACCGCCCGGCTTATACTGCGACCTTTCAGATCGGCGGATTTAGACAATCTCTATGAATATGTGTCCGTCAAAGGTGTAGGGGAAATGGCAGGATGGAAGCATCATAAAAGCAAGGATGAGACCCGGAAAGTTCTTGATGTTTTTATGAGTGAAGATAAGGTTTTTGCCATTTGCTTCAAGGAAAACAACAAGGTTATCGTTTCCCTCGGTGTCGAAAAATACGGCAGAGAAGAAGATCTGGCTGAGTTTGACGGATACCGTGATATAGAGATAATGCTTTACTACGAAAAAAAGGAAATTGTAAAACTGGGCGAACTTACGCCGAAATGGTGGATATGACAATATAAAACAGATAAGGACAGTTATTTCCCGGAAATGTCACATTTGTGTCTGAAAAATACCTGAAACATCGGAAAATCGAAAAAAATATGGAATTGCATTATTGTATTGACATTCGAAAAGATTTATGCTATAATTTAAACAGGGACAGGATGCGTGCATCTGTTCCTGTATTACCGTGAATATTTGGCAAAACCGTCGTGAGGCGGCGACGCAAAGCCAGGGAACTTTTTGAAAGTCAGCCCGGTTGCAGATTTACGCTCGGATACGTAAAGGTGTTCGAGTATAATTGTGCGACCGGGTTTTTTGTCGTCCTGAATAGGATGAATTTTCTGCAAAATATTCTGTCAACTGTGGGAGGGAACAATGAGTACACGTAAACGTGCCGGAAAAATAGGCTCTTTTCTCGCCGTAAATACCGGAACGGTAGAGGGGTGCGTAGCCAATGTGCGGCTGAAGGTCGATTCGGCGGCATCAGGTTTTGTTTATGAAAATGCCGGAACGGTAAGGCAGTCTCTTTCACTGAAGTGTGTTCGGAACAAAAATTCCAGGGGGTTCTGGTATATAAATTCCGGGACGGTTGACCGTTGCGGATATATTGCCGGTTCAAAAACAAAAAAATCTGACGGTGAAGGCAACACTGTTTACAAATACGGAAATCCCGAATGCTATATCCGTGACGGAATGTCTGAGGCAAAGATATTCCGTAAGCTTGAACTGGATAAGGTATGGAAAAGATCCGAAAAGAGCAATTGTCCTTTGCTTGAGCCTGAAAGGAAGGCCAACAGGACCGTTATCTTTGATCCCGATTCCGACGTTGTGGATATCAAAACTGCGGATGATCTGAAGAGAATCATTTCCGCTGTCAATTCCGGTGACCGTGCCGCGGCACGTTGCAATTACAGACTTACGGCAAATATAAATCTGAAGGGGGCAAAGATTGATCCCCTCGGAGCATCCGAATCCACTCCTTTCATGGGAAAATTTGACGGCAACGGTAAAACTGTCCGGGATTTCAGGATTGACTGTTCCGGAATTGAATCTGGAGGTTTTTTCGGCGTAACAGTCAATGCCACCGTAGCAAATCTTATTGTTGATTATATTCTGGACGGCGGCAAAGGTATCGTTACCGGCGGGCTTGTCGGAACGGCAACAGGCGGCAGCTTTGATAACTGCCACGTTCTTCTCAGCATGACCGCAGGACACTGCGCCGGCGGCTTTGCCGGAAAAAGTTCCGCGGAAATACGTAACTGCTACGTTTGCGGGACAATAACTCTGCCTGCGGCAATTCTTCCGTGGATACTTGCCGGGATCGCTTTGTTGCTCATACTTCTCAGCCTTGCCACGGTTATTCTGGTGCGGAAACTCCGGAAAGATCCCTTTACTCCCGAAGTTATAGATCCGAATCAGACTCCTGTAACGGCTCCCACGGAGAAAAATGATACACCCCCGAAGGGAACTAACAGGATCAGTCTCGAACTTAACCACATTATATACATAAAAGCCTCCACGATGGTCGGGCAGATGGATTACGTAAACCCGTCAAGAAGTACCCAAGATGTGGTTATCCGCCTTTGCGTGAGCGATGCGGAGCTGACGGAAGCGGGATATGATCTGGTGGCAGACGGCATAAGAACAAAAAAGGAGATTAATGCTCCCGGATACAGTGCCGAAAACAGTTTTACAGAGCTGTACCGGTCAGGCAGGATACAGATCGGATATAAGCTTACCTGGTGTAAGCTTTCTCCGTTGCCGAACGGCGAAGACCTCAAAGTCGGTAAATACAACATGGTAATGATGATAGACGCATATGACCCGGTGACAAATGAAAAGTCTCTGGTCAATGCAAGAGCTCTTACAACGGTTCAAATTCTGGATCAGTAATCAAAGGAGTACTGAAGCCGTTTGAGAGGGGGCGGTAGATTGAGTATTTGGTCAAAAAACACAATTAAAAAATTCATATCGGCGATACTGACCGTAGCTTTATTGCTTTCTCTGCCGGTACCGCTCATGCTGAAAGCTGAAACGGCGGATGTTACATTCAGCAGCGGAGCCGTCCTTATTGACTCCACCTACAATGGGAAGAATATCCATATACAGAACGGAGTGTTCTCCGTTACGGTTTCCGGCGCGGAAAATGTAAACATACTTTTCGAGGACGTAGTAATTGACCGCAGGTATACCTCCGACACCTCCTCCGCAGGGCTTAACGGACAGTACATAGAGAATCTTTATGAGACAAGTTCCGCCCTCGGTTGGATCTCAAACGGGAATCTGATAGCTCCGGTATGCCCTCTGATGATAACGAATAATTCCAGTGTCTCTGTGGCTTTCCGGGGAACAAACGAGTTGTATGCGGGCACAAACTGGTCCACTGTCAGCACTTCGGGGGTCTACACCGCCAAAAAGGGCGGCGGAGGTTTTGCCGGAATACAGGTTGATTCGGGTTCTACCCTCACAATTGTGGCAAGCCAGGGCACGGTCAGTGCTTACGGCGCGTTTTATGTTGAGGGGGACAACTCCGAGAACTCAAGCTACGGATATAACAGCCCCGACGGCTCAACTCAGAATCAGCTCGCCGGCGGTGCCGGCATAGGCGGCGGAGTGTCCTATAACACATCCACCAGCGCATCACAGTACTATACTTCGGGTACACCCGGTACTATTATCATCAACGGAGGCATTATCAATGCCTACGGCGGTCATGAGGCTGCCGGTATCGGCGGAGGACTGAACAGCGCAGCTACTTCCTCTTCAATTATCATTAACGGCGGAACTGTCAACGCTTACGGCGGCAGATGGGCTGCCGGTATAGGGGACGGAGATTCCCTTCAGAATGACTGGTCGGAGTCTTTTACTGATTCATATTCCATTGTCATCAACGGCGGGACCGTCAGTGCCGTCGGCGGAGTCGGATGTCCCGGAATAGGCGCGACGGATGAATTGTCTGCGGGACAGACCCGCAAAGATACTTCCGGCATGGAGATCCATATAAACGGAGGCCGGGTCTCTGCAAAATCAGGCTATCCGGACGGATTTGATCCTTCGGGGTCAAACGGTTATTCCGGAACGGATGCCGCTGCTGCCATAGGCGCGGGCAACAGAACAAGTCTGGCGTCGAATTCCATTTCGATCTCCTCTTCGTCTCAGATTATAGCTTCCGGCTTCGGACACTATTCCGTGACCGAAAACGGTACGGACTATTCCGCCCGTCCCACGGTCAACATAGATTCCGACGGGTATATGTTTCTTGCCCGTTTCCCGACGCTTTCCTCTTCCAAAAACAGAACATTTCACCTTTATGAAGCACAGAGGTACGACATAGAGGTAGACGGCAGGGTCCATCAGTTCATAAAATATATGACACAGACCACGGACGGTTCTGCCGGAAAAATATACTATTTCAGCTCAACGGGGATCCTTCTTGATGAAAATCTCCAGCAGGTGGAACCGCCGGATGGGCAGACAACGGAACAGTATGTAAATTCCGTTCACCTGACCCTTTATGTGGATTCTGATTCTGTAAAGATAGGGGAAGTATCCGTTCTTGCCCACTTCCGCTCCGTCGCCATAACCCTGCCGGACCCGGCGGATCACGGCGGTATATACGCACTTACGGTTCCCACTGATGCGGTTGAGGTTTCCGGGGTCGTGCTTCCCTCAAGCGGATTTGTGGTTGCGACTATCGGTGCGCAGGAACAGGGGATAATATCCGGTATTCTTGAGTATCCGCAGCAGAATAACGTTACCCTTGATGAAGTCACGGAGTCTTTCACTGACCTTGATGTCTATATCGACGGGGCGTACAGCGACGGCTCCCCCGGACTGATCGGCGACAGGTTTTCCGAAAACAGCTTTGCTTACACTGTCTACATTGAAAGTTCTGATGACACCGCCTACATTTATGCGGCATTTCTGCAGGAGGAGAACACCTCGTACGACATTACGGCAGACGGTGTTCGGACCACCGTTAACTATGACGGTTCAAAGGGCTGGATCAACTACACCGTGGATATGTCCGGTTTAACTCGCCGGGTGGTCCGTATCCGTAAATGTGATACCGTGAACGGGCATGTGACTAATCCAATCGTTTACAAAATTACGATCATAAAAAAACCTTCGTACCGGATAGAACTGAAAGAACTGAGTAAAGTTTACGATGGAACGGCTGTCTCTCCCGAGGTAAAAGACATTCTGACTGAGTCCGGCGAAAGGTATTCCGCGACTGCGGACGAGCTTTCAAGTGTTACTTTTGCTTATTATTACCTTACCGATTCCATGACATGGATGGGCATCGGGACGTCAGCTCCCAAAAATGCGGGACAATATATGGTGGTTGCAAATATTACCGCCGATACTTATAACGCAACATGTACTGAGGCATTCGTAATAAGTAAAAGGACCGTAACCGTAATCGGTATAGAGAATAATCTGACGTATATTCTCTCCTCTGAGGTCGGCAGCTGGACCGCGCCTCATATCATAGACAATCCTGGACAGTTGATACTTTCTGGATTGATAAGGGGAGACGATGTTACGGCATCCGCTGCGTCGGTTTATTACAATGATGTTTCCATCGGATATTCGTCCTCCAAGATAACTCTTGAAGGTGTCAGTCTTGTCGGCTCTGATATGGGAAATTACACTACGGCAGACCTTCAATATGTTTTCGGACAGATCTCCTATTCTCTTGACGGTACTATCTTCAGGAAAAGTCCTCTGGAATCATGGGATAAATTTTATCCTGTAGACAGTCTGTACCCGGTGGGAAAGGGCACTGATCCGGACTACCGTTCGCCTTTGAGTGAAAGCGGTTTCTATGACAGCCATTGCGATTATGTCTACGCCCGGACTGTCGGAGAAGGGGACGGCGGAGCAAAATATGCAGTGGATATCGAGTACGGCGCAATGTATTTCTCTTTTCTGAAGACCCAATGGGATGTGTCGGAACTGAGGTATACGGAATTCGACCTGGAAAACAGCTGGACAGGCTTTGACGGAGTGAACAACAGGATAACGGTCATCAACCGTTCGAATGCCCCTGTTTTGTATACTCCGGGTTGCAGTATTGACTTTTTGCATTCCGCCATAGGAAACAGCGACAGCGGTATAAAAGGTAAGATAACTCTTGTCAATTCTTCCTACGGGAATTCCGTGACGGGTATTCCTCAGGTGGTGGACGCCGCAATACCGGGTAATATCCGGAGAAACGGAACATCAACCAGATCGGACTGCTATCTCATACTTTCAGGAATCCCCCAGTTTGACGAATCCGACAGCTATATTTCGGTAGGTTCGGTTTCAGTAACCATATCCAGGGTCTACAGGCAGTGATATAATCCGGGAACGGACCGGTTTATATAAATTAATTTTTTTAAACGAAAGGAATAAGGAAATGAAAAAGATTTTTTCCGTAATTCTCGCAGTCGTTATTGTTGCATCAATGGCGGCGATAGGTGCTTCCGCTGAAAGAATAGTTGGCGGAAATACCGGAAATATTACCGACGGTGTAGAAACTTTTGACCCCACCACCGGTGATTCACAGGATATTTATGTTCAGGTAACCGAAATCGCTCACAGATATGCGGTAGATATTACATATTCCCTGGACGACCTGACTCTCGGCGGAACGATTACCTGGGATGTCAATAGCCTGGAGTATGTTATCGTTGCTAATGGTTCTCTTGTTGATACGACCCGTACCATAGAGGTCTCCAACCGTTCTGACCTTCCCGTAAAGGCTTTTGCTACCGTTACGGATGCCGATGCCGCGGATCACATCAGTGTAACTGCTGACTACAACAGTGACGCAACGGCACTTACCGTCGCAAAGGCTAATATCAATGCGGCTACTGCGGAGAATATAACTCTCACCGTCAGCAGCACCAACTGGACCGAAGCTGCAATATACTATGCACAAAAATATACAAATGATCTTGGAGCCGGCCGCTACAAGATAGCTTCCGTCACCGTTACCGTTTCCAAGGCTGACTGAGTCTGACTTCTTGTTGATTTTTCAGGAAAAACGGGAGGACAGGCCTGGTCTTGTGCCGGTTCACCCGTGTGTTCCTGGGAGAATGATGTTTATCGTGAATGGAGTTTCAGAGAAAGGGGCATGCAGTATGAACAAACACAACAGTCTTTCCGTTAAGGGTTTATTTGCCCTTGCTGTCTGCGTTTTGCTTCTTATTGCATTGCCTCTCAGTCGGACCGGCACCAGTGCGGAGATTGCCTCCGGGGAGGAAACGACTTCGGTGTACAGATATGCTGTAAGTATTGAATTCGGTGCCCTGACGTTTTACTACGATTACGGTGACTGGGACGTTAATTCGATGCGCTATATTTCGGATGACTCCAGTAAATGGCCCGCCGCGGATACTGTCGAAGGATTTCCCGGATGGTACGGATTTGATGGATCGGCAAACAGAATCAGTGTCAAATACTCCAATACTTCCGATGAAACAGTAAATCAGGGGATTAATGTCACTCTATCCTACAGACAGCTGTCCTCCTCCGAAGGAGTGATAGTGGACGGGGTGGAAATGACCCTGTTTTCAGATAGCGGCTTCCGCAAGGCCGTTTCACCATCTTTCAATGTTCCGAATACCTCTGCGGAAAGTGAAGAAAAGACTACGGTGTACTTTTCTCTCAGCGGGGAACCTTCCGAAAACGGCGAAAAGTTTTTATCGGAAGCATATTCTCCGATAGGGATGCTGACTATAACTATAGGTGATTTTACCGATTGATTCAGCCGGAGGAAAAAATGTATTCGTTCAGCAAAACTAAATTCAAAAGGAATTTTCTCATTTTTTCGGCGGTGTTTGCCGTTGCCGCAGCGATACTTTCGTTTTTTCTTGTGGCGGTTACCGTAAAGCCCTCCGTCCTGGATAAAGATCAGATCGAAGGCGTTCCGGGAACCGTTTCAGACAGAAAAAGTTACATATCCTGCGGGTCGGACAGCGTCTGCATAGTCGGTCTTGACTGTATTCCGGATTTCGACGGGAAAAAAGCCTCGGTCTTTCTCACAAATCCTGCTGACAGCGGAGTCCTTGTCCGTGCTGAGATATATACAGTGAAAGAGGAAAAGGATGAGGAAACGGGATCTGTTTCGGCTCTGCCGGATAAACTGATCGGGCAGACCGGTTTTGTCAGACCCGGCTGTTATGTTGAAAAGGTGACAGTCAGGGGCATAAAGACCGGGTCCGGTACAAACGTTCTTATCAAGATTGCGACAATGATCGAGGATTCCGGAAAAAGCAACGGTATTTTTTACGTGCGGGGCGTCCTCAACTGACTGATAATTCTCTGAAGCGTTTTCCGTTAAGGCGGATGACGCTTTTTTTTTTGCCGGATAATGCTTTACAAAAAGTATAAAATATGCTATACTGATAAAAATCAAATATTGCCTGAACCGAAATCAGAGTCTGAAAGGAGAGGCATCCAATATGTCCAATATCTGGCATGACATTTCCCCTCAGCGGATCACTGCGGAAGACTTTATCTGTGTCATAGAAATACCGAAGGGCAGTAAGAAAAAATACGAACTGGACAAGGAAACGGGATATATCATTCTTGACCGTATTCTGTACACCTCAACACATTATCCGGCAAATTACGGTTTTATCCCCCGGACACTGTGTGATGATGGGGATCCTATGGATATACTTCTGCTCTGTGCTCAGGGGCTGGACCCTCTGACGCTTGTAAGAGCGTATCCTATAGGGATGATCTCAATGATAGACGGAGGCGCGAATGACGAAAAAATAATCGCTATACCGTTCAACGATCCCACTTACAATCATTATACGGATATAAACCAGCTTCCGGCTCATATTTTTGATGAAATGAGACACTTCTTTTCGGTTTATAAAAATCTTGAGTACAAAGAAACTGCCGTTCTTGAGGTCAGCGGAAGGGAAGATGCTTTCCGGGCGGTTCAGTCTTCGATAGAAAAATATAAAATAAAGTTTTGCAAGGAGTAAATTTTGAACAGTTTTGTTATTACCGGTGCTACGGGTCATATCGGGAATAATCTTGTCCGGCTGATAAATTCCGTTGAACCTGATGCAAAGATAAAGGTTCTTTTACGGCGTTCCTCTCCCGCAGAGCTTGACGGAACGGTCTGTGAGGAGATCGTTGGTGATATCACCGATATGGAGTTTTTAGCGGCTAACATCGGCAGTGAGGACATAGTCATACACCTTGCATGTCTGATCGATATGACCGATAACCGCAGGGAAGAGACGTTCAATGTCAATTTCGGCTCAACAAAAGCTATATGCGGCATCAGCCGGAGCAAAAACGTAAAAAAGTTCGTATATGTGGGATCAGTTGACGCCATTTACCGTGATGGTTCGGAAGATATAATATCAGAACCCGATCGGTATTTCCCTGACAAGATAGAAGGTAATTACGGGAAGAGCAAAGCCATGGCGTCGGCATATGTGCTTGACTGTATGCGGCAGGATCCCGGATTCAATGCGGTCATGGTGCTTCCTTCCGCCGTTATAGGGATAAATGACAGAAAGCCTTCGGCGGCGGGCAGAATAATTCTTGACTCTGTCCGTGGAAAACCTGAATTCGGAATCGACGGCGGATACAATTTTGTTGATGTGACTGATGTCTGTAACGTGATATACCGGCTGTCACTTTCTGATTTCGGCGGACAATACATAATTTCTGGACATAACGTGTCCGTCAGGCAGATCTACGACTATATAAACCGACATGAACATCTGAGACGCAGACCCGTTATTCTTCCGGTACCCGTTATTCGGTTGTTGCTCCCGTTTATAAAACAGCTTAACAAAGTGACCCTGAGGGCTCTTCGGGAAAGTCACAATTACTCCAGCGAAAGGGCTCGCCGGGATCTGGGCTACACTCCGCAGCCGACAGAAAAGACTTTTTCTGATACAATAAACTGGTTCAAGGATAATCTTGCTCTGTTCGGTTAAGCGGAAAAATTGTCTGAAGCAGCAATATTTACAGTTTTCCGGTATAAAGCATCCTCCTCGGAAATATGTTATTCTGAGGAGGATTTTTTATGTTTCTGAATATTTTTTTTCTGATACTCCATATCTCCGGATCAGGCTCTTTCCCCCGACCTCTCACCGCCGCTCAGGAGCGGGAATATCTGCTGAAATGCCGAGAAGGGGACAGATCCGCCAGGGCAACGCTTATTGAACATAACCTCAGGCTGGTTGCGCATATCGCAAAGAAGTATTTTCAGCCGGCTGCCGGAAACGGGCAGGACGACCAGGACGACTTAATATCGATCGGATCCCTCGGACTGATAAAAGCAATCGATTCTTTTGACTGTGAAAAGAAAATCAGACTGGCAACATATGCCGCAAAGTGTATAGAAAATGAAATTCTCATGTATTTCAGGAACAGAAAAAAATTTGCAAACGACGTGTCGATCAATGAGGAAATTGACAGCGATAAAGACGGAAATACCCTTTCGCTGGTCGATATTATTGCCGAGGACGATAACGTCCTTGAAACCGTCTGCGGTAAAATCCGGGTCGAGCAGCTGGCTCAGGCAATGCGGACCACGCTTGATGAAAGGGAACGAAGCATTATCAAACTGCGATACGGGCTTACCGAACCGCCTCTGACACAAAAAGAAACGGCAAAAAGACTGAATATTTCACGTTCGTATGTTTCCAGACTTGAAAAAAAGGCTTTGGAAACATTACGCGAGACCCTTGAAAAGCAGTAATAAAGAAGAACCTGTACAACCAATTGTACAGGTTCTTCTTTATTGTATAACGAAAACCACGCGATAGTCGCGTGGTTAAATAAAGGTTAACCG
>ERZ779889.2040-NODE-2040-length-17766-cov-2.710011_pt1 | contig 17766 bp, 14 predicted proteins | sample MGYA00511030_ERZ779889 | MGnify/ENA primary metagenome ERZ779889 (study PRJEB29588, sample SAMEA2160616) | human gut metagenome | biome: human gut; feature: human-associated habitat; material: faeces | place: Denmark | collected 2008/2010 ...
TGTTATCTCTGTTCTCAATTGCTTGTGAGTCACAGATCCATTTCTTTTTTCTTGTTCCCCATTATACGAATTCATTTTCCATTATGCAATAGATTTTTACCAGTTTATTCTTTTTTTCCATTCTGTTTCGAAAAATTTAATAAGTTGCAACTGAAATTTACAAACTGAATTTACCTGTTTTTTTCCTATTGCACTTTTGAAACATATATTATACAATGAGAAATCAAGACATAATGATATTTGATACCACAAAGAACAGGATGTGATCATATGAAAATTGAAAAGATCAGCGATATTTATGAGGTATTGAAAGGATATACCCGTAAAAAGCGTTTAGTGGTTGCTTTTGCTAATGATAGTCATTCTATAGAAGCTGTTTATATGGCAGTAAAGGCCGGATTGGTGGAAGGAATATTGGTAGGGGATACGGAGACTATTCAAGGAGTGTGTAAAGAAAACGGTTATGATGAATCGTGTTTTAAAATTGTCCATGAACCGAATGATGTCCGGGGAGCTGAAACGGCTGTCGAAATGATCCGAACCGGTGAAGCCGATGTTATCATGAAGGGATTGGTGAGTACCGATAAATATATGCGGGCGATCTTAAATAAGGAACGGGGATTGGTAGCGCCCAATGCAATTCTGTCGCATGTAACGGTGATGGAATGCTCGTCTTATCATAAATTATTGACTGTTAGTGATGTGGCTGTGATTCCTTGTCCTGATTTGAATCAGAAAATTTCTATGATCAAATATGTGACGATTACTGCGAGAGCTTTGGGAGTTGAAAAACCGAAAGTAGCGATGATCGCTCCGACGGAACAGGTCTTGCCTAAAGTGCAATCTACAGTCGATGCTGCCATCTTGTCGAAAATGGGAGAGCGGGGACAGATCCCAGGGTGCATAATCGAGGGGCCGATGGCTTTGGATGTAGCTGTCGATAAAGAAGCTGCCGAAATAAAGAAAATGCAGTCGGTAGTTGCCGGAGATGCGGATTGTTTGATTTTTCCCAATCTGGAATCCGGGAATGTATTTTATAAAACCAATACGAAATTAGGGCATTCTAAACAGGGAGCAGTACTGGTCGGAGCCAAAGTTCCGAGTGTATTGTCTTCGCGCGGAGATAGTGTTGAAACGAAATTGAATTCGATTGCTTTGGCTGCTATTTTGTCGGAATAATTTTTTTTGACACGTTCTCTGGCTTTGCAAGCCACAGGTGCGAGTTCTTCGGGAATTTTAATTATAAACCTCCGGTTTTGATTCATACTTATTGATCGAAGCCGGAGGTTTGTCGATTTATATTGGACTAATCACCCAAAGTCAAATTTTTGACTTTGGGGATCACTTCTTTTTATTAAAAATTCAAAAGAATTAGTTGAGTTGTCCGGATTCAGCTTTCTTGATCATGTCGGCATTCGCCGTGATATATATTTCTACTCTCCGGTTCTGTGCCCGTCCTTCGGCAGTGCTGTTATCGGCCACAGGCTGATCGAATGCAAGGCCTTCGGTCGTCAAACGGGAACGGCTGATTCCCTGGCCTACCAGAAAGTTGGCGACGGCATCTGCACGTTCTTTAGAAATGCGTTCGTTTACTGCACGGGTACCGGTATTGTCGGTATGACCGTAGATGGTCACGTCCGTATCCGGAGAATTTTTCAGGGAAGTGGCGAATTTCGTCAAGGCTTCTCTGGAAGCCGGACTAAGTTCGCTCTTATTGGTGGCGAAAAGGATACCATTGTCAAAGGTTACCTTTATGGCTTGCAGGTTATTGACATCCTGTACAGACTCGACTTTAGCTCCTTCGATCGCTTCCAGTTCTTTTTTTTGTTTGTCCATCCGGCGACCGATTAAAGCTCCGGTTCCTGAACCGACGGCAGCGCCTACTGCAGCACCGATGGCAGCTCCTTTACCCTTTCCGGCGAGAGCTCCGATTCCTGCACCTAAGGCAGCACCACTTCCGGCACCGATGGCAGCACCTTTACCTGTATTACTCCAGCTGGCACACCCTGTAAAAACACTGCCTGAGAAGATCAGACTTCCACCAAGCAATAACATAACAAAAAGATTTCTGATTTTCATGTGTTCTCAATTTAGAATCTTGGTTATTATACGTGCGAAATTAGAAACAATCTGTTAAAAATAAAATTGATTTCAGCTTGAATTTTATATTTTTGTCCGAATGAATTGAAACATACCTAAGGGGGAGTTTGTGGTAAGATAAAATTATAAGTTGAAACATGGCTGTATATTTTATTAGCGGGATCGATACAGATGCCGGAAAATCGATCGTTACGGGAGTAATAGCCCGGACGTTGTTACAAAAAGGAGTGCATGTGATCACTCAGAAGTTTATTCAGACCGGATGTGTCGGTATTTCGGAAGATATACTGAAACACCGGGAAATTATGGGGATTCCTCCTCAGGAAGTAGATAGAGACGGTACGACCTGTCCTTATGTCATGACCTACCCGGCTTCGCCTCATTTGGCAGCCGAAATCGACCGGGTAGAAATCGATGTAGAGCGGATTCATCGGTCTACGGAAAAATTAGATGCCGCTTACGATGTCGTATTGCTCGAGGGGGCCGGTGGGTTGTATGTGCCTGTCAGCCGGCAGTATCTGACGATCGATTATATCCAGGAATATAAACATCCGTTGATATTGGTGTCATCGTCAAAATTAGGCAGTATCAACCACACCCTGATGAGTCTTGAGTTGTGTCGTCTGCGCGGTATCGAGGTAGCTTACGTCGTTTATAACGACTTTCCCAACGATAGTGAGTGGATCAAGAATGACTCGATTACCATTATCCGGCAATATCTGGATGAATATTTTCCGGATTGTCGTCTCTTGGAATTGCCTGTAGTTGAAGGGGATAAGTGGCCTGAACTGGAATTGAAATAAATCGCATCGCTTCTACAGGGAAGGAATGAGCCGTTCTAGTCGAAAGAGGAACATATGCAAAAAGTAGAATTATTATCTCCGGCCAGGGATCTTGTTGTCGGTAAGGCCGCTATCGATAATGGGGCCGATGCGGTATATATCGGGGCACCTGCTTTCGGGGCCCGTAAAGCTGCAGCCAACAGTCTTGAAGATATCGGGACTTTGGTGGGTTATGCCCATCGTTTTTATTGCCGGGTATTCGTTACCCGGAATACGATATGGTATGATTCGGAGTTGGCCGAAGCGGAAAAAATGATCCGGCAATTGTACGCGATCGGGGTCGATGCTTTGATCATTCAGGATCCGGGCATATTGAATATGGATCTGCCCCCGATTTGTTTGCATGCCAGCACACAGATGCACAATTATGAACTCGAACGAATTAAGTTTTTAGATCAGCTGGGATTTCAACGGATTGTATTGGCCCGGGAGCTTTCGTTGGAGCAAATCCGGGAGATCCGGAAAGAGGTGAAAGCCGAACTGGAAGTGTTTATACACGGGGCTTTGTGTGCCAGTCTGAGCGGACAATGTTATCTCTCTCAATATATGTGCGTCCGTGCGGCTAACCGGGGCTAATGTGCGCAGCCTTGCCGGATGAAATGGACTGTCGAAGATAACAGTGGGAAAAAGTTGATCAAAGATAAATATGTATTGTCTCTCAAAGATTTGAATCTTTCTTCTTATATCGATGATTTAATAGAAGCCGGAGTCGATTCGTTTAAAATAGAAGGGCGCCTGAAGGATGAGAATTATGTGGCGAATGTTACGAATTATTATTCTTCGCTGATCGGGAAACACCCCGGCATTGTGCGGAGTGGTTCCGGACATATCCTGTCGGCATTCGAAGCAGATCCTGAGCGGAGTTTCAGCCGGGGAAGTTCCGATTATTTTATCAGGGGACGGCACAGGGGATTAGTCAATATGGATACGCCGAAATCGATGGGAAAAAAGATAGGGATAGTCAAAGAAACAAAGGGAAATACTATTATTTTGGATGCTATCGGGGAGTTGGCGAACGGAGACGGATTATGCTATTTGGAGCAGGGCGGATTGAAAGGGATAAAGGTCAATGAAGCTGTGGGAAACCGGATTGTTTGTAATGAAACGGTAAAACTCCGGCCGGGGACCGAATTGTTCCGGAATTACGATCATCGCTTTAATATCCGTTTGGACAAAGTGAAATCCGTACGGAAGATCCGGATAAAAATAAAAGCATGGACAGCGGATCGCTGTTTATGGCTGGAAGTGACCGCCGAAGATGGCGTACAAGTGATTTTACGCTCGGAAGAAACTTTTGAAAAGGCACAGAATCCTCAGCAGGCAGAACGCCTCAAACAACAACTCCTGAAATGCGGAGATTCCGATTTTGAGTGTGAGAGTGTAGATTTGAACGGCGAAGAGGTCTTATTTATTCCGGCAGCAGCGGCCAATGCATTACGTCGGAAATTATTGGAAGAATTGATAGAGGCCAGAGAAGCCCGGCGGGAGAAAATGTTACCGGGACATAGGAAGCCCCTGACTTCTGTTCCCGTTGAAGCCGATTGGCACTATAATATTGCTAATCAGGGAGCGAAAAATTTCTATGAAGCTTGTGGGGTACCTGTTGTCGGAGCATGTTTTGAGAAATCGGGATTTCAGTCGGGGGAAAAAGATTTAATGCATACCCGTTATTGCCTGTTGTATGAATTAGGACGTTGCCGAAAAATGCAGAAAAACAAAGATTTGGAATTTCCGCTTTTTCTGGTCAACGACAAACATCGGTTCCGATTGGAATTCGATTGTCAGCGCTGCTTTATGAAAGTAATAAAACATGTATAAAGTTTAAAATGTTGTAAAAAAATGTTACTACCCAACCTACTTTGCTATCGATATTATATTTTTGTTTCCGAATTTATGGAAAATAGAAATAAGCCTAAGGGGCTAAAATAAAAATTTATGTGTGGAATAGTAGGTTATATAGGAACTAAAGAAGCTTATCCTATTCTGATCAAAGGTTTGCATCGTCTTGAATATCGTGGATACGACAGCGCAGGTATTGCCTTGATTTCGGATAATCAAGAATTGAATGTTTATAAGACGAAGGGCAAGGTGGCTGATCTGGAGCGTTTTGCCGAGTCGAAAGATATATCGGGTTGTATCGGTATAGCCCATACTCGTTGGGCTACTCACGGGGAACCTAATGATGTAAATGCACATCCCCATTATTCCCAATCGAAAAATCTGGCCCTGATCCATAACGGTATCATCGAGAACTATACGGTGTTACGGGCCGAATTGGAAAATAAAGGATATATTTTTCGCAGTAATACGGATACCGAAGTCATCGTGTATTTAGTAGAGTATATTATGCGTACCAACCAGGTGGATCTATGTACAGGTGTACAGTTGGCTTTGCATCAGGTGATCGGTGCTTATGCGATTGCATTGATGGACAAAAGCAATCCCAACGAGATCATAGCTGCCCGTAAAAGTAGCCCCTTGGTTGTCGGAATCGGTATGGATGAGTTTTTTTTAGCTTCGGATGCTACGCCTATTGTGGAATATACGGATAAGGTCGTTTACCTCAATGATGAAGAGATTGCGGTGATTCGTAGGGGAGAGCCTTTGAAAGTAGTGGATTTGAATAATGTGGAAATCACTCCTGAGATAAAAAAGCTGGCTATGAACTTAAGCCAGTTGGAAAAAGGAGGTTATCCCCACTTTATGTTGAAAGAGATTTATGAACAACCTCGTACTTTACAGGATTGTATCCGGGGCAGAATCAATGTAGGAGGAAATAGTGTGGTACTTTCCGGCGTAATCGATAATCGGGATAAATTCCTGAATGCCAACCGGATTGTAATTGTTGCCTGTGGTACTTCCTGGCATGCTGCTTTGATCGGCGAACATTTGATCGAAGATTTGTGCCGTATCCCTGTTGAAGTGGAATATGCGTCGGAATTTCGTTACCGGAATCCGGTGATCCATCCGGGAGATATCGTGATCGCCATATCCCAGTCGGGAGAAACGGCCGATACCCTGGCTGCGATAGAACTGGCGAAATCGAAAGGGGCATTTATCTACGGCATCTGTAATGTAGTCGGTTCTTCGATTGCCCGGGCTACGGATTCGGGTTCTTATATTCATGTCGGACCTGAGATCGGCGTGGCTTCCACCAAGGCTTTTACCGGCCAGGTAACCGTACTTTCGATGTTGGCCTTGACTATTGCTCAGCAGAAAGGGACTATTACCCAAGCTCGTTTCGAAGAAATGGTAAAAGAGTTGCAGGGTATACCTGAAAAGATTTCTATGGTTTTGAAAAATGCGGAGCCGGTAAAGGAATTATCTAAGATATTTACTTATGCCCGTAATTTCATTTATCTGGGACGTGGCTATAACTATCCGGCCGCTTTGGAAGGAGCATTGAAATTGAAAGAGATTTCTTATATCCATGCCGAGGGATATCCTGCTGCCGAAATGAAACATGGACCTATAGCACTTATCGATGCAGAAATGCCGGTAGTAGCTATTGCAACTACCGATAGTATATACGAAAAGACCATTAGTAATATACAGGAAATCAAAGCCCGGAAAGGAAAAGTAATCGCTATTGTCAGTGAAGGCGACCAGTTGGTACACGATATTGCCGATTATTGCATCGAAGTACCTCATGTGTTGGAACCTTTTGCTCCTTTAGTAGCTTCCATCCCTTTGCAATTGCTGGCTTATTACATTGCCGTTAATAAAGGACGCAACGTGGATCAACCCAGAAACCTGGCGAAATCAGTTACGGTTGAATAAAACGGATAGCGGCTTTTAGCCGGTAGATAAAACGGTGCCGACAGTTAAAACAGGAGTAACGGTTTAAAACTGGATTGCATCGTTTTATTCGTTGTTGCTGTTTTATCTGTCCGGCTCCCTTTTTACCGGTAAGGCTATTCTACGATTACAGAAGTCTGTTTTTTGCCATCCATATAGACCGTTACGGGTTTGGCAAACCGGACGTGGCGGACGAATTCTTTTTCTTCGATCAATTGCTGATTTTGAATAATGTCGTAATTGATGAAGGAGCTGTCCGATTCGTAAGGTACGGCAAAGTATCCGACATTCATGGAAGTCACATTGTGAAAGAAATGGGACCCCAGCGAAGCGTCCAGGGGGAAATCCCTTAATCCTTGTTCGACGATAATCCTGGCTTTAGAAATATCCGACCACAATACAGGAATGCCGGTCAATTTGTCCCGTGTTCCCCAACGTCCCGGTCCGATCAGGATATAGGGGGTGTCGGTGGCTTTTAATTTTTCATTGAAAAATTTCACTTCTTCGGCCATCTGTTCGGTGCGCAAGCGGTCGAAATGTCGGGGATCGACATAAATCAGATCCTGAATGTCGGTGATTTTCCCGTTGCCCATTCCTTTGTCGGCCCGTAAGATCGCTTTACTCATATCGATATTTTCTTTGTCGATATCCATATGATATTCATTTTTGATCAGGGGTTTGATCTGCAGGACATAAAATTTCCATTCTTTGTTTTCCCGATTGACTGCAAATTCCATTTCGACGGGAGCTCCCATCGCCTGGGAGAAAATATCCAGCAGTATATCCAGAGGAATATAGTCGTATTGCAGTATGTCCGGAAAGTTGACAATCCGGGGGCCACGTACACTGAAATCGAAACCTATGCGGTCGTTCATAAAATCGTAGACCGAAGCACAATGCTGTAAATTACCGTCTTCTTCTATCGCTTTCAAGTCATAAGATCGGATAGCGGCATCTTCACCGTCTTTCACCAGATTGTAGTCCGGATGGATCATGTCTATGGCATAAAAATATTTTTGCGAATCCCGGGCCATATCCTGGATAGAGGCCAGTTGCAATTTGGGATAACGGGGACAAAAACGATAGGTCTTTTCTCCCCCCACCACATATGCTCCAAGGCCCAGTGCTATGACTGCAAATCCATCTTCCGGTTTAATGTAAGAAAAAGGATAGAAGTTATAGGATTGGGCGACTCCACTGATGTTGGGATAATATTTTCCGTTGTATTCGTTTCCTACTACCTCCTGGAGGATTACCGCCATTTTTTCTTCTTCGATCATACAGTCGATCGCGTGAAAGTAAGCTCTCGAACTATCGGTGAATATCGATGAATACACCAGTTTTACGGCAGTTTCGAGATCGTCGATCCGGCGTTCGATATCGGGGTGGTTATTGGGAATCAAATACGTAGAATAAACACCTGCAAAAGGCTGACTGAGCGAATCTTCGAACAAACCGGACGAGCGTACGGCCAAGGGTTTACGCATCACTTCCAGGTAGGAGCGGAGCTTGTCCCTGAGTTTTTGAGATAAGGGAGCCGCTATGAAGGCCGCTTTCACTTCTTCGTAACTTTCATCACTATAAATAATCCGACTCAACCCATTGTTATCTATGAAGTTATCAAATTCATCCACACCGATGATCGCCGTTTTCGGAATTTCTATCTTTAGTTTCGGGATCAGCTTCTTAAAATCGACGTTTTCGATAAAATTGGACAGGAAAGCCATTCCCCGGCCTTTACCTCCGAAGGAACCTTTACCTAAACGGGTGATGTAACGGTTCGAATCGACTAATTTGGGGTTGTAATTGATGATCCGCCCTTTGATTTTTTTCAGTTCTGCCGCTTCGAATACCCGTAGGATGAATTGCCGCATTTCGGCCGGAGTAGGGAAATCTTCAAACCGGTATCTTTTCAGATGTTTCGCTAAAGTAATTTCCCGGTGGGCCATTAACCAGGTGGAAATACCGTTGCGAATGGAGTGGTATATCAAAGATTCATCCGGGATGCTCAGCAGTTTTTGTTTAAATTCTTCTATCGAAGTGGCTCTGTCGATCGGTTCTCCGTTTTTGTTCCGGAAAATAAAATCTCCGAATCCCAGATATCCTTTGATAAAATCCTGGATATCATGAGCCAGAGTCGGGGAATTTTTATTAATAAAAGCAGCATGCAACTCTTCTGCTTTTACTGTATTTTCTATCTCCTGGCTTTGAAGCATACAGGGAATATACGCTCCGGTTCGCTTGACATAGCGGATCAATTCGATTCCGGCTTCTTCATCTTTCTCTCCATTCCGTTTATAGCGCACATCCGATATGACTCCGATCAGATTTTCCCGGTAATGATCGATAACGTATACTGCCTCTTCATAGTTGGTTGCTAATATTACTTTCGGTCTTACCCTTATTTTCATCACAATACTCATATCGTTGTCCTGAGGTTCTGAGAAAATGAGTTCCTGAGTTTGTGTCATGACCTCAGTATAAAGTAAAGGCAAATAACGGGAATAATACCGGATTGAGTTTTCGACCAATAGGATTACCCGGATATCTCCCAAATGGGTGTCCCGGTCGAGGTTCATTTTATCCTCGATGTATTTGGCCATGACCAGGAATATCTTGGTGGAACCGTTCCAGACGAACAACCTTTCGATAGATTCGTACAACCGATCTTCTATAGTATGAAAATAGGCCAGGTCCGAATTGTTGTTTACCAGCATCAGCTGACAGATATTCGGATACAAATCTTTCAGATGACGGCTGATGACCAAAGGAGTTTGTTTGTCCAGACCGGCCATCAGGATGATCAGGTCGATATGCCTTTCGGACAAAATCTTCAGGGCTTCTGCTTCGCTGGCGACAGAAGTAAAACGGGGGGCGGTATACAGGTTGACCTGTAAATATTCCCCCACGATTTTATCGGTGAATTGCCCTTCCCGTTCGATGGTATAAGCATCATAATAATTGGCGATCAAAAGAATTTCTTTGATTTTGAAGGGCATTAATTCCTGGAAAATGTCCCGGTCGCTCTTTTTACGTTTGTAGATTTTGTGTAGTTCGATTGACATAAACAGATCATTCAATGGTAATAGACTAGCTATCCTGTTGTACAGAATGATGTAAAATTACAAAAGTTTGGCGACTTGACAATGGTTAAATATACATATTGATCATTGCTTCGTATAGTTCTTGTTTACCGCTGGTTTGTTTGGGTTCTCCGTGAGCGATCGCATATTCCCGCAGATCTTCCAGCGAAAGTTTACCTTCTTCGAATGGCCGGCGAGAGTGGCATGGTTGACTTCGATATTTACTTTAAAATCTTTATCGAGGCCGTGTGCTTTAAGAAAACCGATTACCGTTTCTGTATCTGCGTCGTATTGGTGTTTCATCGGTTCCATCGGTTTGGGTTCGATCAGGAATGTTCCCTTAAAACCTTGGCTACGGGCATAATCCCGCGCTTTGGCCAATAGGAGGGCGAGGTGGTTCTTTTCACGCTTCTGATCGGTATTCAGTAGGGACATATAACCTTCACGGCCTCCCCAGAAAACATAGTTTTCACCTCCGAGGGCGATAGTGGCATCCAATGCGTTTTTTATTTGGACAGCAGCCCGTGCCACGACATCGAAATCGGGATTGGTAGCTGCTCCGTTCATATAACGGGCATGTCCGAAGACATTCGCTGTTCCCCACAATAGTTTGCTCCCTGTTTCAGCCTGTTTCTTGCGGGCATAGGCAACTATTTCTTCGTAGGCTTCGATAGAAGCGAGCAGTTTCCCCTGGTAGTCGGAAATGATCCGGGAAGAGAGTTTTATGAAAGGAAAATTCTTTTTTCCCAGGTACCTCTGCATGGAACGCAGGCTGGAGGCGTATACCCGGGCTGTTTCCTAATGACCGCTTTCACGAAGCTCTCGGATTTTCCGTGAAAAATAGAAATAAAAACCGGCTTCGCGGGTTAACACGCCGTAAGTCCTGAACACGTCCTCTATTTCGTATTCCCGGGATTTCTTCTCTATCATTGAAATACACTTTAACAGTACTCTTGAGATACTTTCGCACCTGTGGTTGATCCTCCGAATCGACTCCGGGGTGTTTTCCCCGCCGTCGATAACCCTTCCTTTTACGGGATCAAACAGGGTATCCGGGATACTGAATCCTGTATAAACAACCTTTTTCCTTCGCTTGTGAAGAACCTGCACGACTAACGGGAATTTGCCGGACCGGTTGCTCCTTCCTTTTACCAATACTGTTTTAACTGTTGCCATAAGTTTTTTATTAGTTAGACATTTGACACTTCCTTGTTTCCTGGAAAGGAAGCTGTAATAAGCAAATTTAAAAGCAGCATTTTTTGGTAAAGTTGCTTAATCACTTTTTGGTAAACTTGATCACCACTTTTCAGTAAGCTAGGAAGTAGCATATTTTAGTAAAGTGAGATTAATCGTTTATCGGTAAGCAGGGTTAATCACTCAACAGGTTCAGTTTTATTCTTATCCTTTTTAAAGATTGTCTTTCTGTTTTCCAACCTGTAGCTTGTACCGGTCAGTTTGACTACTTCACACCGATAGAGAAGCCTGTCGAGCAGGGCCGAGGTCAGGACTTCGTCATCCAGCATCTGTGTCCATTCCGTGGGAGCCTTGTTTGTTGTGATGATGATGGATGTCTTCTCATGCAGGGTGTTTATCAGGTTGAAGAAGGCGGTGGCTTCCTCTTTTTTCACGGGGAAGAGCATAATGTCATCGATAGCCAGCAGACCGGCATGTACAATCCGGTTGTAGGTCATCATTGCGGAGGTGGACAGTTCCTTCATTTTCAAGCATGTCACTATGTCCTCCATCGTCATCATGTAAGCCTTGTGACCGGCCTTTACGGCCTCATAGACCAGTCCTGCCGCAATGAAGGTCTTCCCTGTACCGGAAGGTCCCATAAGTACGACATTGCAGGCCTGCTCCATCCAGTGCAGCTGGCGTAGCTCCTTCAGTTGGTACTGTGTGATTCCTTCCGCGAAGTTGAAGTCGTACAGATCAAGATCATGTCTTTGCGGCAGACGTGCGGCGGAGAGTCTTCTCTCGTAATCCTTTTTTTCACGACACGTGATTTCTCTTTCTAAGAGGCCCATCAGGAACTCATGGTAAGTGGGCTTGTCCTGCTGAGCGACGTGCAGCAGTTCGTCCATATGGTTGCACAGATGGTACAACCGTAGGCGTTTGCCGTATTCTTTCAGTTGTTCGTTTCCTTTCATTTAAATATGCTGCTATATTGGTTTATATTCGTTTTTTCAGGCATCTCCTGTGCTACCGTCGGGATTGTGGCGGTTGACATGGGTGGCAGGTCTGCCGGCTTTTCTTTCTTCCTTTTCTGGATACTTCTGGCGGTATCTGTCAGCATCAGGGCGTTATAGGCTCCTCTGTCCAGACATATCTCCATAGCCTCATGGAATGTCTCCCGGGAGAAGGTTCGCATAAAACGGAGGATGTGGTTAAGATTGTCCCAGTAGTAACGGGGTTTGCCGGCACGCAGACCGTTCATCCACTCACTGGCTATGCTGTCACCACCGGCATAGTCCACGATACGTTTCTCCATATCCTCACGGGGAACGTTTCTGACACGGTGATGGGCCATGTTGGACACGGTCTTGCCCTTTTCCTTGCATAACGGATGGCTGGTTATCTGCTTGCCCGTCTCCTTGTCGAAGATCTCCAAACGTTCCTCTTCCGATTCCTGAACCCATACACTTGTATCGGCTCCGGCATAAGACAATGGCATAGAAGTAGACTTTGACCGGATGATGCTCCTTATCATACATCCATCGTTCGCCAAAATCAACTTGAGCGTATTCTCCATAGGCTGTGTCTGGTTGCTTCTCGTATTGACGGTTACCATGCCCGACACGCTTGGAGATATGATATTTGCGACGGATGTACTGCACGTAGTTGTAAACTGTCTTTTGCCCTACATCGGGGAAGTCTTCATACTGTTCACGTAGCCAGTCTCGTATCTGGCTACTCGACAGATAAGGATGAGAGTCCAGACTCTTATGTACAAAATCCTCATACGGGTCCAGTTTATGGTTATAATTACGACGATAGCTCTGGCTGTTCATAAACTCGCTCTCACTCATCGACTGATATTTACGAACGGTGTTACGGTTAATTCCCAAACAACGAGCTATCTGCGTTTTGTTTAGGCCTTTTGATTTTAATTCTTTAACTTTGTACCACATTACAAGTTTCTTTAGGGAACCTGTGAGTTCTTCGGCATCCATATTCATTGAGCTTTTCTTATCACAAAGGTATGGATGCCTTTTTTCTGTTCTTCCGAAAGTGATTAATTTACTTTGCCATTTTTCGACACTGCAAAGTTACCGATTACAAAAGGAAGCATAAACTTATATGCATCAAATCGGAAAAAGACCAAAAAAGTTCAGTAACCAAGCGGGAAAATTGCACGAAAGACGGGAAGTCGGTTCCAAACCCGTCGGTAAGGAAACGGTACGTCTTGTATGTATAGGATTTTTTTCAACTTGCCAAACATGAAAAATGGAACAGGGTGAGATGGTAAAGCATGTCCCAATACATCCCCAAGTAAACCACGGGGATTAAGCATGGCAGATGGGATTTTTTCGCTGCACAAGAGAAAAAAGGCGGCCCCACCTGCCGCCTGTAGATTGATAAAGAGAGAATTCCATCCTACGCGAGATGATCAAAGCCATATGGATCCAGCTTCCACATCCCCCGCCTGGTAGGTATAGGAGATGAACTCCTCAAGCGCCTCCTTCCATGTAAGATTGAAGGTTTTCATGATGGAGTGTAGCGTGCGGTTGCTGTCTTCATCCAAGCTATCCTCCCCGATTAGGTTCACATCTGCCTCCGGGTCCACATCAACAAACTCCTCGCGGCTCCAAAATACCACTACCGGGATGCTCAGGTTAATATCCCATGTTCCACGCTGGATCAATACCCCGGAGGGCTTGTAGAACGGGTCAAAGCCGTTTGTCTGCGGGTTCTTTTTAGAATTGTAGCCGTGATACAGGCGGAGTTTCAGGTCAAACTCCTTGCGGTCCTTCAGGAACCGGATAACTCCTTTTAATCCTACCGGGTTAGTGCCTCCCGTAATTTCCGCCTCGTTGTCATGTTTGGTCTTGTCCCACGGCGTGGTATCCACATAGAGATAATCCACCAGTGCCTCCGGATCATTGTCGTCAGCTTCCGGTTTCCCGTCAAAGGTAGGTCTCACGTTCTCCGGGGTGAAGAAATGCTGGTGGATATTCTCCTGCCCGTTCTCCACGAACTGGCCGTTCATCAACTCTCCTTTGGAATTGTAGTAATAGATAAACATCAGGTAAACCGGGGCCGGGGTAAAGTTGTTTCCATTTTTATATTCGCCGTTTTTCTGAACGTAAAACTTGCCCTGGCTTCCTTCAGCAAGGGTCCATCCACTGCCGGCCTTCAGTTCATAAGTGATCTCCTGGACACGTTTCATATACCTGGCCGGGGATTCCGGATTTTGGTGGGGACCTCCGGCCTTCTGTATCTCGTTCCAGTCAGCGTGCAGGTGGCATTCAACGAGGCGGACGGTCATTTTTGCCGGGTCCTCATGCAGTTTGTTCTTCGTCTCGTCTTCTGGTATTACAGGATCCTTGCTGCAAGAGTTCAGTGACAGGACAAGGGACACTCCTACCAGAAGTGCCCACACGGTTTTACATGCAATTGTTCTCATTTTTCTTTTTATTTATTAGTGTTGATTATAGTTCTTATAAATTAAAAAATCCAGTTTACACCGCAACGCACATCACGTCCCATATCATGCGCATAGTAACGCGAGCGGTTGGTGTATTCCTTGTACTCACGGTTCAGGAGGTTGTCTGCCGACAGCATGAACCGGACCTGGCGTCCCCGTTTCACGGGAAGTTCAAGACCAGCGTCGAACCCGAGGAGATGGTACGCCGGGGGAGTATACGGGATAAGATCCGTGTCCGGATCAAACTGCCTCTGTTTTGCGGTGAAACGGTGCCTGATGTTCAGGCGCAGCCTGAGATGCGATTTCGTCTCGTGGATCCACGCAAGTTCATGGCTGAAACGGAAGGAGGGAATATAAGGAAGATAATTACCCTTTGTCCGTTCGTTTGCCCGTATAAAGGAGACGACGGCATGGTAGTCCCATGAACCGCCCGGAGTGAAACGCAGGTCAAAGTCCATACCGCGGAAGAAAGCCGGGGTCTGCCTGTACTGGAAGACCGGGTATGCTCCCGAAATCACGGTGACTGTCTCTTTCTCCGGCCCATCATAGATATAGCCGTCCACCCATTGCAGGTAACCGTCCAGACAGACGCTGAACATCCCGTCGCCGTAACGGAGGGAAGATATCCATTTGTAGCTTCTTTCCGAGTGCATCGCAGAGTCTCCCCTGACAAACATCCCAGACCCGAGCTCGTTCCCGTTGCTGTACAGTTCATACACGTGAGGGGCACGCCAAGCCAGACCGAAGTTGGAGGTGAGCCTCCAGCGTCTGGAAAGTTGATAGTGTCCTCCCAGGCTGTAGGACACGTTGTTAAACTTTCTTGTCCCGCCATAGGGGCTTCCCGTCCAGTCATAACCACTGGCACGGGTTTCCTGCATATCCAGGCGGAGGCCTGCTTCAACGCCTCCCCTGGCCAGGTGATATTTCCCGATTCCGTATATCCCTGCCTGTGTCTCCGTGTAGTTCGGGATAACGGGCACGAATCCGGTACCCGCGCGGCTGTGGTTCTCGATGAATATGACCTGACCTCCCGCCTCGACCTGCCAGGAGCGGTAATCCCGCTTCCAGCGCAGAAGATGCTGGAATGAATTCAGGTGCAGTGAAACCGCCGGAATGTTAGAATCCAGCCGCCGGACACGGTTTTCCTGCCTATCGTCCTTCTGCCAGGTACTCTGCCAGTGAATACTTCCCCCCTTCTTCATGCCGAGCCGCATCCTGCCGAATGCGATCTGATGGGTGACCTCTTGGCAGGGAGGCCTGATACCACGGGAGAAGGGATCCGTGTGCAGGGGGCGACCAAGCCGGATACGTTCCGCCAGCAGGTCCTCGCTACCCATCTGGGCGCTGAGCATCACCCCTGTCCGGCTGTAGAAGCGGCTGTAGAAACCTTCCACTCTCAGACGTCCGCGGTCATAGCCCAGAGAGGCGGAAGCGTGATACTCTCTGGTTCCCGTGTTGTTCAGAAGATAGTGCGCAGTGGAACGGTCCCCGGAATTTGACCAGGTTCCCTGCAGACGCCAGGCGAAATCACCGGGAAAAGCACCTTCGAGCTGTCCGGTAGCCACGTAGCGACGCCCATTACTTCCGTAAAGTACGGAGATTCCCCCTTGAAGGGAGCGTTTTCTGAAAGGAAGCGGAGACTGCTCCATGACGATAATCCCTCCAAGGGCATCCGAACCGTATCTTACCGCATCGGAGCCCTTGATTACCGAAACGGAGGAGCTGCCGTTCATGTCCACTTCGGGAGCGTGGTCGGCCCCCCATTGCTGCCCGGTCTGGCGGGCACCGTTATGGATGATCAGTATCCGGTTCCCGTACATTCCTTGGATAACGGGTTTGGATACAGTGGTTCCCGTGCTGATGGAACTTACCCCGCTGACACGTTCGAGCAGGGTGGCAAGCGAGGTTCCCAGTGCGTTCCTGATTTCGGGAGATGAAAGGCGCCGGCTCACCACGTTGGGTGACACCCCGGCATGTTCACCGGTCACGACCACTTCCCCGAGTTTTTGTATGTCCGGGGAGAGACATACGGTATGTATGCTGCTTTCTTTGAATACCTCGTTCAAAGGCACACGCCGGGAACCGTAACCCAGGCACTGCACGAGGACCGTATCCATGAAACACGTTCCATGACCGAAAACAATCATTCCACGGGGGGAGCTGACAAGTAACCGTTCCCCGGTCAGGATATAGGCCCCTTCAATGGGAAGCCCGCTTTCCTGGTCAATGACCAGCAGAGTATCGCGTGTGCCCGTCGATTGCCGGTCAGCCTGTACCCGTGCTTCCATGGGAGAAGGGAGGGTACATAGGCAGACAACAAGCAGGCACACATACTGGAGATATGCATGAAATGTCATACTTGAAAAAATATAAACGGGTTATAATCTGTTAAGACGGGACATGAAAAGCCCCTGCACGCAATCACAGTGATGGCATGCGAATCCCTCAAGGGAGTTATGACAAACACACAGGGGGTGCACGGAGGAAATGCGGGAAAAGAGTGACGATGACATCTGTTTCCCCGGAGATAAGATACCTGACAGGTCTGCCAGTCGGAATATAATCGTATATAAAAATCCCTGCCTCGACAAACGGGGAGAGCGTAAAGAGACAGATGGTACAATTTTCAGGAGAATCGTGACGGGAGTGCCCCTGTTCGTTATGGGATACGCACGAATGTTCCCCGTGAACATGAAAAGCTTTCACGAGGAAAAAGGGCATCAATGTCAGCAACAACATACATGCTATGACAGCCCGCTGTCTCTGTCTTTTTTTCGTACGATCCATTAGTTTGCAAAATTAACTGTTTTAATCATCACTCGCAATACCTACAAATAATGATTTGCAAGCATAAACACCATGTATATTTGTTACGGATACCAGGACAGACCGTTTTGGTGCAAGGTGTAGCAATGAATAATATACTAAAAATCAATGATTTACATTTTTAGTAACAAGAATAGGTGCAAATTCTTTTTTGCACTTATTCTGTTACTTACACTTTTCTTGTTTTTCCGTTTACACAGAAAACTAAAAATCTCCTATTTTTTTCTTTTTCGGTCAAAATCCCTATATTTGTATCAGTTCTAAAAGTGAAGCAAAGCAATGCGCTGAAATTAGCACCGCTACCAAATCGCTACCAATTACCAGGCTTATCGTTCTTTACGCTTTATCAATCAGCCGATTAAAAGAAAATCTTAGTTTTTTATGAAAAAACGGCGTTTTATTTATATTTGCAGGGAGAAACAGATCAGGTCGATGGAAAACAGGAAAAGGCTTTGGATATTCAATCCGG
>ERZ779889.2047-NODE-2047-length-17747-cov-3.266957_pt1 | contig 17747 bp, 17 predicted proteins | sample MGYA00511030_ERZ779889 | MGnify/ENA primary metagenome ERZ779889 (study PRJEB29588, sample SAMEA2160616) | human gut metagenome | biome: human gut; feature: human-associated habitat; material: faeces | place: Denmark | collected 2008/2010 ...
CGCGGGTTCGACTCCCGCCAGCTCCACTAATTTTCATAAGGAGGGACCCGGCAAAGCCGGGAGGATTCCTTATGAAGCACGCAGACGCCTGCGAACGGAGTTCGCTTTTAAATGCGTCTGCTCCACTAAAGTTAAACATGTCGAACTCTCCGTTCGATATTATCGTATACGGAAATATATGTTGTTTAGTATACCGATGAAAGTAAAAATAACGGCAGTGTATGTTGTATAAGCGACATGCAGTGCTGTTATTTTTTTGTGGTTTGCGAGATTCTTCTATTCGTGTTATAGTATAAGCGTAAACACACAAATGGAGGTGTTTTCTATGGATATGGATTTAGGTATGGATATCGCTGGATATTCCGTAGCAAATGCATCTGCCAATGTACAGCAGTCTGTCAGTGTTGCCATGCTTTCCAAAACATTGGATGTACAGCAAATGCAGGGCGACCAGTTGACAAAAATGATGGAGATGTCTGTAAACCCTTCTGTGGGTGGCAACATCGATATCCTTTTGTAATTCTGTACGAAGCAAAAACAAAAAAGAAGTTCAATTTACGAGAAACAGTAACTATGTTACCTCGTCTCCTGTAAATGAACTTCTTTTCTATTTTGAAACTATCTTGTTACAGCCATTTCTTTCTGTTCGTATTAGATCAGACTCTTATACAATGCTGTAATATCCTCTACGCTTGTTTCCTTTGGATTGCCAGGACGGCAGGCATCATCATACGCAGACTGAGCCAGGAACGGAATATCCTCTTCTTTTACGATCTCTTTCAGATCCTGAGGAATTCCTACATCCAGTGATAACTGGCGAACCGCATCTACGGCTGCTTTTCTGTATTCTTCCTGTGTCATGTTCTCGGTGCCTTCTACGCCCATTGCTTTCGCTATATCACGATATTTCTCACCGGTAGCCTCTGCGTTATACTCCATAACAGTAGGAAGGATAATAGCATTTGCCACACCATGTGGTGTATCATACAAAGCTCCCAGAGGATGTGCCATGGAATGAACGATTCCAAGTCCTACATTTGAAAATCCCATACCGGCAACATACTGGCCTAAAGCCATATCTTCTCTGCCTTCTGGTGTATTTTCTACCGCACCACGAAGAGAACGGGCAATAATCTCAATTGCTTTGAGATGGAACATATCTGATAATTCCCATGCTCCGGCTGTAATGTATCCCTCGATTGCATGCGTCAGTGCATCCATTCCTGTGTAAGCAACCTGTGGCTGCTGTCAATCCCTTTGGCATGGATGACATCATCTCAGAATCTACAAAAGCAACTACCGGGATATCCTTTGGATCAACACATACCATCTTACGGTTTTTGGCCGCATCTGTAATAACATAGTTGATGGTAACCTCGGCTGCTGTTCCTGCCGTCGTTGGTACAGCAAAAATAGGAACTGACTTGTTCTTTGTATCTGCCACACCTTCCAGACTGACAACATCTGCAAAATCAGGGTTGTTGATGATAATACCGATTGCCTTCGCTGTGTCCATGGAAGATCCGCCACCGATAGCGATCAGATAATCTGCTCCTGATTTTTTATATGCTTCTACGCCGGTCTGAACATTCTCAATGGTTGGGTTTGGCTTAATATTTGAATATAATTCATACGCCAGTCCGGCACCATCCAGTACATCCAGCACTTTTTTTGTTACTCCGAACTTCACAAGATCCGGATCTGAACATACAAATGCTTTCTGAAATGCTCTTCCCTTTGCTTCTGTAGCAATCTCTTTGATTGCTCCTGCCCCATGATAAGAAGTCTCATTTAACACAAATCTGTTTACCATAAATATCCGTCTCCTTTACTCTTAAATGATGTCTTTATTCTACACTTTTTTACATCAAAAGTAAATAGATTTTGTGAATATTACACAATTTCAGAAAAGTTGCACTTCGTTTTTTGTCGCTTTTTACAAATTCTTTACTTTAAACTCCCGCTCTGCAGCACGACGCTGGTCTTTCTTGGCAATGTCCTGACGCTTATCGTACAGTTTTTTACCCTTTGCGAGAGCGATCTGCACTTTTATCTTGCTCCCTTTGAAATACACCTGCAGTGGAACCAGCGCATATCCTTTTTGATCGATCTTTCCGATCAATTTGCGGATCTCATATTTGTGCAGCAAAAGTTTGCGCACTCTCAATGGATCTTTATTAAAAATATTGCCTCTTTCATATGGACTGATGTGCATACCATAGATCATCACTTCGTTATTTTTATCAATCCGTATAAAAGCCTCTTTAATACTGCAGTGTCCCTGGCGGATGGATTTTACTTCTGTTCCCACCAATTCAATACCGGCTTCGATCTTATCTTCAATAAAATAATCATGCCAGGCTTTCTTGTTGTTGGCAATGATCTTTACGGATTCTTTTCCCATATTTATCCTATTCCTCCTGCATCATAACAAAATCAATGGTTCTCAATTCTCTGTCTACCTGCTCTACCCGGATATATACCGGCTGTCCCATACGGTATTCTTTACCGGTGTAGTGGCCTACAACCCGGTAACGCTCTTCCTGGAACTCATACTGGTCGTCTTCCATCTCAGAAATCCGAACCATGCCTTCCACAGTATTGGGCAGTTCTACATAAATACCCCAGGATGTCACGCCGCTGATCACACCATGATAGCACTCACCGATATGATCGTACATATACTCAGCTTTTTTCAGTTTTTCCACTTCCCGTTCTGCATCATCGGCTCTGCGTTCCTTTTCGCTGGTGCTGATGGCCACTCCCGGAAGAAGATCATTATAGTGCTCATATCGTTTTCCCTGAATTCCGTGACGGATATTTTCCTTAATGATACGGTGGATCTGCAGATCCGGATAACGGCGGATCGGCGAAGTAAAATGACAATAATACTTAGTGGCCAGTCCAAAATGTCCCTCATTATTGGTGGAATACTTGGCACGCTTCATGGAACGCAGGGTCAGCCTGCTGAGAAACGCCTCTTCTTCTGTTCCCTCAATACTGGTAATCAGTTTTTGCAGTTCCCTCGGATGAACTTCTTCTTTTCCCACCTTGATGTGATAGCCAAGACTTGCCGTGATCATAGACAGCTGCTGGATCTTTTCCAGATCCGGGTATTCATGGATTCGATACAAAAATGGTATGTCCATCCAGAAATAATCTTCTGCCACCACTTTATTGGCCGCCAGCATAAATTCCTCGATCATGCGGGTTGCCACATTCCGGTCATATGGCACAATGTCCGTAGGTTTTCCGTTTTTATCCAAAAGGATCTTGCACTCCTGAAAATCAAAATTAATGGAACCCTGTTTTTTTCGTCCTTTACGGAGAATGGCAGCCAGTTTTTCCATATTGCGAAACATCGGGATCAGTGGCTCGTACCGTTTGCAGGTCTCTTCCTTTTCGTATACAAGAATATCCCTTACATCCGAATAGTTCATCCGCTCTGTTACCTGTATCACTGATTCACAGATGCGGTGTCTTTTGATCTTTCCATGCTCATCATAGGTAATGAGACAACTAAGTGCCAGCCTGTCCACTCCTGCATTCAAGGAGCAGATTCCATTGGAAAGTTTGTGAGGGATCATAGGAATCACCCTGTCTACCAGATATACACTGGTTCCCCGGTTCAAGGCCTCTTTATCCAGGGCAGAATTTTCTGTCACATAATGGGACACATCAGCTATGTGGACTCCCAGTTCATACAGTCCGTCTTCTGTCACCTGTAAAGTGATAGCATCATCCAGATCTTTTGCATCCTCTCCATCAATGGTAACTGTATCCAGGTGGCGCAGATCCACTCTGCCAGCCATTTCTTTTGGTGAAACCTCATACGGGATTCCCGCCGTCTCCTTCATTACATCTTCCGGAAACTCTTCTGGCAGTCCGTATCCTTTGATAATAGATAAAATATCCACACCCGGATCATTTATGTGTCCCAGTATCTGGATCACAATTCCTTCCGGACTTTTATCTTCATCTCCGTAATTTTTCAGTTCCACCACAACTTTATGACCATCTACCGCTCCCAGGGTATCTCCCTTGGCAATGTAAATATCTCTGGTTATCTTCTCCTGATCCGGCACAACAAAGGTCACATTTTTATTCTTGGTAAAAGTTCCCACCAGTCTGGTCGTCTTGCGCTCCAGCACTCTCAGGATCCGGCCCTCTTCCCGTCTTCTTCCATTGCCTTCTTTGGTAATCTGTACCTGTACGATATCACCATGAAATGCATTGCTGCAGTAACGCTCAGGAATAAAAATATCGTCTTTATCCTCATCTTCTGTCCGTACAAATCCAAACCCTCTGCTGGTAGCCATAAAAGTTCCCTGCATTACCATTTCTTTAGGCAGTCCTACCAGTCCATGAGCATCGATCTGTATATATCCCTTTTTCAAAAGGTCATCAATAACCTGATGAAATTCTCCTCGTTTCTTTTTTGGCACTCCAAAAAACACAGCCAGTTCTTTAATCCGCATCGGCCTGTATTTTTCATCCTGCAAAAAAGATAATAACATTTTTGCCTTTTCTTCCAGCATCTTTATTTCCTCATCTTTCTTTTCTCAAAAAAACACTCCCTCAAATTCATGAAGGAGTGTCTACAATGATTTTATCCTATCAGTCTAACCATGTTGTGCAAAGAACAACGGAAAGTGCTACAAACAAAACCGCCAAAACTCTTGTGATCTTTACAAGCACACCTTCGGCTGAACGACCTTTGTTCTTTGTCCAATAAGTATCCGCAGCACCTGAAAGAGCTCCCAGTCCGGACGTCTTTCCTTCCTGCATTAATACAACAATAACAATTGCGATACAAACGATGATATAAATAATCGTAGCAATCGTTTTAAGTACTGAACTTGTCATGATTCATTAGTCCTCCTGTTTCTTATTCTGGATAAATGTCGGAATCTTGATTCCTTCCATTCCTGTCTTTTCTGAAGCATTGGATCTCACACTGCTTCTCGGTGTAATGACAGACATCTCATCATTTAATGACTGTGCACCACTATTTATAGGTTTAGCTGGCTGAATACTGGATACAGAACTTCTGGTATCTGCTCCTCTGCCATCTAAAAAGCTTAATCCGCTTCTCTGCGGTGTTGCTTTTGTACGATTCATTCCACCACTCAGGAAACTTGGCTGTGATGAAGCTCCCGGTGTTGCACGGTGAAAACTGCCTGATCCTGTCTGGGAAGCGGCTGCTGTAAAACCAGATACACTGCCTGATCCCGATGCAATCGCGTCATCTTTCAATCCTGTAGCTATAACAGTAATAGTTACATGATCATGTACTTCCGGATCCCCATCGGAAGATCCAAAGATAACATTGGCATCCGCACCAACTAACTGCTGCACATAATCTGCTGCTTCGTAGATTTCAGGAAGGCTCATATCTCCACAGAAATTAAGGATCAAATGAGTTGCGCCATCGATAGTAGTCTCAAGCAACGGACTGGAAATAGCCTGTTTCACTGCATCCAGACACTTATCATCGCCTGTTCCCTCACCAATACCAATATGTGCAATGCCTTTATCTTTCATAACGGTACGGATATCTGCAAAGTCCAAATTGATCATAGAAGTCTGGTTGATCAGGTCTGTAATACCCTGAACACCCTGCTGCAACACTTCATCCGCCTTCTTCAACGCCTCCGGCATGGTGGTTCTGCGGTCACAGATTGCCAACAGCTTGTCATTCGGGATAACAATCAAAGTATCCACTACTTCTTTCAGTTTTTCCACACCGGACAATGCATTGTTCATGCGGACTTTTCCTTCAAAAGTAAATGGCTTGGTAACAATACCAACAGTAAGGATCCCCATATCTTTGGCAATCTTGGCAACCACCGGTGCTGCTCCGGTACCGGTACCGCCTCCCATACCACAGGTAACAAATACCATATCGGCATCTTTGGCAATCTCAGCCAGTTCTTCATGGCTTTCTTCTGCCGCTTTTTCACCAACTTCAGGGTTGGCTCCTGCCCCCAGTCCCTTGGTCAGTTTCTCACCAATCTGGACACAATTTGGTGTCTTGCAACGCTGCAACACCTGTTTATCTGTATTGACGCATACAAAATCTACGCCTTTGATTCCTTCATCAATCATTCGATTTACTGCATTATTACCGGCTCCGCCTACACCGATGACAAGGAGTTTCGCTACCCCACTCTCTTCCTCGCTGGTTTTAATCTCTAACACAACAGTTCCTCCTTCTATATACAAATGGAATATTATTCATGGTCACATATATTATATAATACTGATTTTTATATAAATAATCAAGTAAATTTGCAATTTTTTTTGATTATTTTTAATACACTTCGCTCTTTTTGAAAATGATATCGTCTTTTACCTTGTAATTGCGCATATCAATCTCGCCGCTGCCCCCCTGTTTTTTCGCTGTCTCCAATATACTGGCAAGGGCCGACACTTGTTCATCGTAATTGTCTTTTTTGCCCAAAAGCACTTTGACCTTTCCACTGTATAAAACAGCTTCATCCTTCTCATTCATTTCCACTTTATCCCATTTGATCTGGTAGTGGCTGAACAGGTTTGCCAGGTTCAGTATCTGGCTTAAGAGTTCCTCATTCTCCATCTGCACTTTTTCATACATAGTAAAGGTGGTCATCGTCTTAGTCTCAAATAACGGGATATCCGACACAGATTTAGAAGTGCTCTTCAGTACCATGCCATCTTTATCAAAATAAATGTACTGATTGTTATAAGAAATCCCGGCCACAATCTTTTTCTCATACAGTTTTACATGAACCTCGTTGGGAGAAGGATAACTAACTTCATATTCTCTGACAAATTCCAGTTTCGGTGTCAACGACAGTTTGTCCATGATCCAGAAACTTAAGAGATTTTTTTCAAATATATTTTTCTGGAACATTTCGCTCATTACTGACTGGCTATAATATGTGTTTCCTTCTACGGAAACCTTTTGTACCCGAAAAAAAAGCAGGCAGAAAACAAATACTGCGATCACACAGAAAATAACGATCCATTTTGTTTTCTTCTTGTTTTCTTTATCCATCTCAATCTTCCTCCCCGGCTTCTATGCCGATTTTCTGCAGATTATTCAAAATATTTTCATATCCTCTGAAAATATACTGTTCATTGTAAATCGTTGTCTTTCCTTCTGCCATAGCCCCTGCAATCATAAGTCCGGCTCCACTGCGAAGATCACAGGCATCCACCCTGGCTCCATGCAGCCTCGTAACACCATTGATCCTTGCCCGGTTGCATATCATATCAATATCCGCTCCCATTTTCCGCAGTTGAGACACCATGGCAAAGCGGTTTTCAAACACCTTCTCCTCAATGGTACTGCTTCCGCTTCCTTTACACAGCACCGGCATCAAAAGAGACTGGCCATCGGTAGGAAACTCCGGATATGGCCCGGTACAGATATAGGGGATCTTTCTGGGTGCTCCCTGTTGGGTAACCCGAAGTCCGGCTTCATCCCACTGCATATCACATCCCAGTTCCTGTAATAGTTTTTTCTCGCAGATTGAAAAAACAGGCTCTGTTTCCAAAAACACATCGCCACCGCACCCTGCCGTCAGCAAGGCATATGTCAGTGCAGCAACCCGGTCATTGACAACAGTCACACAGGCTCCATGCAGCCTCTTTACTCCTTTGATGATAATGGTAGGAGAACCTGCCCCCTGGATGCTTGCCCCCATACTTATCAAAAGCCTGCATAACTGTACTATTTCCGGCTCTCTGGCGCTATTCCGGATGGTTGTCGTCCCTCTGGCCAAAACCGCCAGAAGCAATATATTTTCAGTAGCACCTACGCTTGGATATGCCAGGGTCACTTCCGCTCCCCGGACTCCCTCCGGTGCCTCACAGGCAAGAACTCTTTCCTCCTCTGTGATCTCCACTCCCATCTTACGAAAAGCGTGGATATGCAGATCGATAGGCCGGCTTCCTATCGAACAGCCGCCGGGATAGCAGATGGTTACCTTTCCCATTCTTGCCAGAACACTTCCCATAAAAAGAACGGAAGCCCGGATCCGCTCCGCCGCCTGGCACTGAATCATGGGACAGTGAAGTTTTTTTCCTTCTAGCACAAGACCATCCTCCTGCCCGGAACTTTCTCCCCCCATTTTTTCAAAAGTCTCTGTCATGTCAAAAACATCCTGTATACAGGGACATTTTTTCAGGACGATCGTCTCTTCTGTCAGTGCTGCTGCTGCAATCATTGGTAACACCGCATTCTTGGACCCCTGAACTTTGACTCTGCCGCCTATGGGTCCACTTCCCTGAACAAAAATCGCCATACATTTCCTCTGCACAACCTTTTACTTTATTTTATGCAGTAAAGTCTTGTCAGGTTCTTTTACAATAAGAAGAAATTCCCAGTACCAATCCCATCTCTGCCATAAGAATCATAACTGATGTACCACCATAACTGATAAACGGCAGCGGGATACCTGTAGATGGCATAGAATTTGTAACAACCGCCACATTCATTACAACCTGGGATGCAATATGGATCATAACACCGGTACAGATCATTCCTGTAAAAAGGTCCGGTGCATTCATAGCTGTATTCAGGATCCGCCACAACATAAAAATAAACATGATGATTACAATGGCGGCTCCTACCATACCCAGTTCTTCACATATGATGGCAAAGATCATATCATTATGAGACTCTGGGATAAATCCAAGTTTCTGCATGCTCTCTCCCAGACCGCTTCCAAACATTCCGCCGGATGCAATGGCATAAAGGCCCTGCAGAATCTGATATCCTTTTTCATTGGTTTCAACATTTCTCCAGATCTCAAATCGTCCGGATCGGAACGAATCACCAAATTTTACATACAAAGCCATCATGGCCAGACCGGCTCCTCCCAGGACCCAGTAAAGACTCTTCTTTTTACTGGCCACGATACACATACAGAAAACAATGGTAAAAATAACGATAGCGGTACTTAAATTTTCCACCGCTACCAGCAGGATCAAAAGGGAACATGGTGCAAACACACGGACAATCCCCTGTATCTTTCCCATATCTTCCGGTTTCATCTGAATAAAGTAAGCTGCCACCAAAATCACAGCAATCTTTGTAAATTCGGAGGGCTGTATGGATAAGCCGCCAATGGAAAGCCATCTTTTGGCACCATTTACCTCGGAACCAATAAATAATACCAGAACCTGCATCACCACTGCCACCATATAGACCAAAGTGATCATCCGCATCCGGAGCAGCGGCAGCCTGGCCGCATAATACTTATACGGTATCTTACACACAATAAACATAGCCACCAGACCGGCTGCCACGCCTATTGCCTGTTTTTTCAAAAAATAGGTAGAGTCATTGTACTTAACCTGTGAAGTATACGAACTTGCACTGTAGATCATCAGCAGACCAAAGCCAACCAGACACAGTGTGATCAGCAACAGACTATAATCAAATGTACTCTGCTCTCTATTTTGTTTTTGTCTGGCTGATCTTCTTCTCCCTGCCACAGCAATTCCTCCTTACTGCCTATTATAAATTGCGAACATATTCTTTGAACAAACGGCCTCTCTGCTCATAGGAATCAAACATATCCCAGCTTGCACAGGCTGGTGACAAAAGTACTGCATCTCCTTCACTTGTCAGCTCTGCACTGCGTTTTACCGCCTGTTCCAAAGTATCTGCAAACTCATACTCTGTAAATCCAAGTTTGTCGCAGGTTCCTGCGATCCGGTCTGCCGTAGCCCCTAACAGGATAAGTTTTTTCACTTTTCCGTCAAAGGCCTGGATCCACTGGTCAAATTCTCCGCCCTTGTCATAACCCCCACCGATCAAAACGGCAGGCTTGCTCATGGACTGGATTCCTTTAATAGCTGCATCCGGGTTGGTTCCCTTGGAATCATTATAATAATCTACGCCTTTCACTGTTTTAACAAATTCAACACGGTGCTCGACTGCTTTAAATTTTTTAATGGTATCTACGATCACATCTTTTGGCACACCCATTTCTCTGGTCATGAGAATCGCTGCCATAATGTTTTCGCAGTTGTGGTCTCCCGGGATACTGGCTTCTGACATATTCAACCACACTTCTCCCGTATCTGCATCCACAATATCCTGATTTTCATTCTGATAAAAACCATGCTCCAATTTTCTCTTGCTGCTAAAATAAGCCACACGGCATTTTAAAGATCTGCCTCGTTTCCGGAGAACATCATCTTCGTAATTCAATACACAAAGCTGTTCTTTTCCCTGATTTCTCGTAATTTCAAACTTGGCATCAATATAGTTTTCCATGGTACCATGGCGGTTCAGATGATCCGGTGTGATATTCAGCACAGCACTGACTGCCGGTGTAAAAGTATCTATTGTCTCCAACTGGAAACTGCTAATCTCGGCTACCGTAACTGAATCTTTTGTTGTTTTCAAAACCTCTTTTGTGTAAGGGTTTCCAATATTACCTACGACAAAAGTAGCCGGATTCCACGCTGCCATGATCTCTCCTGTCAATGTGGTGGTAGTAGTCTTTCCGTTGGTTCCTGTGATACCTATCACAGTTCCTTTTTCACATAAGTATGCCAGTTCAATCTCTCCTATGATCCGGATATCATGAGCTCGAAGTTCATCTGCCACCGGAATATTCAACGGAACACCCGGGCTAAATACAGCCAGATCCAGTGTATCTGCTACCTCTTCCGGCAGATCCTTCAGATAAACCGGAACCTTGTAAGAAGATGTATCCAGATTTTCTTTTCCATCGTATAAACTAACCTTGGCTCCACAGTGCTCCAGCAACTCATAAGCAGCCACACCACTTTTTCCAAGACCAACTACTAACACATTTTTGTTTTTTAATTCCATTTATCTCCACGATCCTTTCTATAATGCTGCCATGCCCAGAAGACAAAGAAGAGCTGTCACAATACTAAAGGCAGCTACTACCTGTGTCTCGGAAAAACCACACAATTCAAAGTGATGATGGATCGGTGCCATTTTGAAAATTCTTTTTCCGTGTGTGATCTTAAAATATCCTACCTGTAAAATAACAGACAGTACCTCAATGAGATACACCAGTCCCACAATAACGATAAACAACGGGATACGCAGCATCAGTGCGGTGGATGCCACAAATCCTCCCAGTGCCAGTGATCCGGTATCTCCCATAAACACTCTGGCCGGGTATGTGTTAAACATCAAAAAGCCTAACAGGGCACCAATCACCGATGTAATGATCGGTGACATATTCGCATTGATACCAAGGGCAGCAATGGCAAAGAAAGTAGCAACGATCACGGTCACACCAGATGCCAGACCATCCAGACCGTCTGTAAAGTTCACACCATTGACAGTTCCCAGAACTACAATAAATATAAAGATCACAAACAGCCATGCAGGCATAGAAAATGCATACCCTTCCACAAACGGAATACGGGTCTGGGTATCCAGTTTTGCCACATCAAAATAGTAATAAGTAAATACGGCTGTTACGATAAACTGCAGTACGATCTTCTGTAAAGGTGTCAGCCCCAGGGATCTCTTCTTTACCACCTTAATATAATCATCCAGAAAACCTATGATTCCAAATCCCAGCGTCATAAAAAGTACCGGAATAATATCCGGATATCTCCCTACATAGATCAGGGAAGTAATCAACACACTAAAAAGGATCACCAGACCTCCCATGGTAGGTGTTCCGTTTTTCTTCAAATGGGACGCCGGTCCCTCGTCCCGCACGGTCTGACCGAATTTCAGTTTGCGCAGAAACGGTATCAGAATCGGACACAAAACCACACTGATCAAAAATGAGATCAGAACCGGTATTAATAAAGTAAAATCATCAAATTTCATTTTTTGCACCTCTTTTTATCTTATTGAGTACTTAACGCACGAGTACATTTTATACCATTACGAAATCTATCGCAAGTATATTTCTTATTTAAGGATATACGGAAGAAGATTTGTATAGAGTTGAGACACGACCGGTGCTGCTACCGTGCCTCCGTAATAAGTTCCTTCCGGCTCATCAATCCGCACCAGCGTAATGACTTCCGGCTTTGACACCGGAGCAAAAGCCAGGGTAGATGCTATATATTTACCGTTTCCTCTGGGAAGTTTCTGACTGGTTCCTGTCTTGGCTCCCACTTCATATCCTTCTACCCCTGCATTTTTTCCTGTTCCCTCAGATACTACTTTTCCCAGCGCCTCCCGGATCTGATCAGATGTTTCCTTCGACACTACTCTGCTTCCACCTGGATAGGTAAACTTTTTCATGTAACTTCCATCTTCTCTGGCTGTACTGACACCAACATGGGGCGTAACGGAAGTTCCGCCATTAATAATAGCCGAACAACTTGCCAGAAGTCTTACCGGCGAAATCTGAAAAGACTGGCCAAAAGAGATGGTCGCCAGCTCTACGGCTCCCACCTTGTCTTCTTTATGGAAAATAGTAGCGGCCTCCCCCGGCAGATCAATCCCTGTCCTTTTCATCAGCTGGAACTGATTCAGTTCTTCAAAAAAGTTGTGTACTCCCAGCCGGCTTCCCACATCCATAAACACCGGATTGCAGGAATTCATGATCCCCTGTAAAAAGGTTTCCGACCCATGGCCTGTGGTTTTGTGGCACCGGATCCTCCGGTCTTCTACAATACGGTATCCCGGGCAGAAAAAATGGTCATTCATCGTAACCACTTTTTTCTCTATGCCGGCCGCACTGGTCAGGACCTTAAAAGTAGATCCCGGCTCATAGGTATCCGACACACACGGATTTCTCCACATCTGGTTACGCAGATCCTGCTTTTCTTTTGCTGTCATAGAAGCCGTGTCCCCTGTAATTTCAAAAGGAGAATTCAAGTCAAATTCCGGTGCGCAGGCCATGGCATAGATTTCCCCATTATTGGGATTCATCACAATGATATCAACACTTTTTGCCTTCTTTTTCTGAAGGATCTGGTTTGCCACCTGGTCTGCGTACTGCATGATGGTCACATCCAGACTGGTGGTAAGATTCTGGCCGGATACCGGTTCCACTCTCTCCTCCGCTCCGTTTTCTATCTCCACGCCGCCTGCTGTGGTAGTCGTAAGGATTGCTCCATCAATTCCTTTCAAAAATTTTTCGTAACTTACCTCTAATCCAATAATACCCTGGTTATCCGCCCCTGTAAAACCAAGAACTTTAGATCCCAGACTGCCATATGGATACTGTCTTTTATCATCTTCATCGACGGTCACTCCCGCCAATCCATAGTCGCGTATCGTATCGGATGTTTTCTTATCAACATTTGATTTGATCTTCTCACGAGAGGAAACCTTCTCCACTTTTCTTCGGATCTGGTCCTCATCCATTTTCAACTCTTTTGCCAGTATACGGATAACCTTTTCCGGCTCCTTTACCTGGCTGTGAATGACCGAAATCGTAGACACTGCCTTGTTTCCTGCCAGCACCTTTCCGTTCCGGTCTCTTATCTCGCCTCTTTTTGCCTTAATACGGCGTTCCCGCTGTTGGATTTCCTTCGCCTGTACACCATAATGATCCGCTCTGACGATCATCAGATAACAGAGCCGCCCGATCATAGCTGTCAACGCAAATGCAAATAAAAGGAATACCATTAAAGCATTTCTTCTTTGATAGGTCTTGTGTCTGTGTTTCATCTGTCCGCCCCCATGTTTCATCTTTACAGTCTATTGCAGGCAGACATTCAATATGATTACTTTGATGGATATTGACCTAAAAACGGAAGTACTTTTTTCATGATCTTGGACGCAAATTCAGTAGCATACGTACTGTGGGCCTGATCTTTTACTTTTGGTTCATCGATGATAACATAAATCGCCACATCCGGATCTTCTGCCGGCACGCAGCCAATAAATGATACCAGATATTTCTTGGCACTGACCGGACGCTTCTCGGCAGTACCGGTTTTTCCACCAATGGAATATCCTTTTACCTTGGCCGGTGATGCAGTACCTTCTTCCACCGTAGATTTTAAGTAACTGCGGAGGAGACTACTGGTATCTTCTGTTGTGGTTTTTTTCACGATAGTCGGGGTGATGGTTTCTACCACTTCTCCATCACTGTTCTGGATTTCTTTCACGACATGAGGCTGATAATAATTGCCACCATTTACAAGGGAACAGAAACCGCTGAGCATCTGAACCATAGTCATCGTCTGAGTCTGCCCAAAACTACTGGTAGCCAGTTCCACTTCGTTTAAACTGTCAGCAGAATGCAAAAGTCCGGATGTTTCACCCGGCAGGTCAATTCCTGTCCTCTGTCCAAATCCGTATAATTCGTTGTATTTAATAAATTTATCTCGTTTTAATTTCAATCCAATATCCATCAGAGCCGCATTACAAGATTCCATCAAAGCGTGACGGAGATCCAGCACACCATGTCCGGAGCGGTTACTACAATGGATTTCACGGTCTCCTACCTTCAGAACACCGCGGCAGTTAAAAGTCGAACTGTCCTGAATCAGATTCTCATCCAGTGCCGCAGCAATCGTAAAGGGTTTGTATGTAGAACCAGGCTCATAGGCAGATCCAATACAAAAATTGGACCACATGCTCATAAGGTTTTCTTTCTTCTCCTTATCATTCATGGCCTGAATCTGCGCCTGCGTAAACATAGTGCTCATATCTCTTGGATTGTTCAAGTCAAAGGTAGAGTTAGATGCCATAGCAAGCACTTCTCCATTTTTCGGGTTCATCATCATAACTGCCACCTTCTGGGCACCGGTTCCTTTCTTCTGAAAATCCTGGATTTCCTGCTCTACGATCTGCTGTACATTGGCGTCAATGGTAAGTACGACGGAATTGCCATCCTTTGCCTTTTTCACCGTACGCTGCAAATTCATATTAGAATCAAAATATCCAAATTCACGGCCTGTTGTACCGCAGAGTACATCGTTATAACTTTCCTCCACTCCGTAAGTCCCCTGATTTTCAGAAGACATAAATCCGATAATGTTGCAGCCTACCGTTTTCAAAGGATAATCTCTTGTATATGTTTCTTCAAACCATACACCCACAATATTTTTATCCTTCTGCATTTTCTTTTTAAAGCCATCCACTTTTTTAGAGTCCAGTTCCTTCAGTTCGTCCAGATGCTCATACATGGAGTTTGATTTTTTTGTTACAACTTCATTGACAACATCCGTTTTTACCGAAAAATAGGATGCAATGGCTTCTACTGTAGCCGTTTTCTTTTCTGCATCTTCCGCCAGGGTCCGAGGTTCCAGTACCAGATTATACTTTCTGACACTGACTGCCATGGTTGTATTATTGCGGTCTTTGATGGCTCCCCTCTGGTAATTCAATGTCGTATTGGTATACGACTGCTGTGAAAGGGCTGCTTTTTTGTATCTCTCGCCCTGATCTCTGTTAATTCCGTAAATCCGGATTCCCAGAGCAGCAAATGCTAAAATAAACAGGATAAAAAAGCAAAAAAGAGCAATCCTCATTCCACGCGTGAACTTTCTTCGTTTTGCTCTTTTTCGTCTTATTCTTCTTCGTCTATAGGCTTCTTCTCTATAATACTTGTCTGTCATAGATTTTTCCCCACTTCACCGTCAATCATCTGAAATCGCACTATGTTGTCTGACTTGTGTACTCTTCTTGCTCTCATAAGTAAATACCTGATTGTCTTTTGGCTGACACATCCCTAACTCTTTGGTAGCCTTTCTGTAAATCTCCGTCAGATCCACATTATTGTCCAGTTCCATCTCAGCTACAGTGTTCTCTCGTTCCATATTTACAACTTCACTTTGTAAGTTTACCACACTTTTGCTCAAATAGGTAGACTGAAATTGCAGACGAATATAGAACAATGACACAAACATAACAACAGAAAAAGTCACCACCGTCCAAAACACTGCTACCCGGTCAACTCTCTTTTTCGGTTTCTGATGTCTCCTCTGCTCCTGCTGTCTGCGGATCTCTTCCTCTCGCCGTCTTAAAGGTGCTGCTTCTAACTGCCTGGCAGCACTTCCATATACATAAGGCGTATTTCTTGTGGACATGAATTAAATTCCCCCTGTTTTTCTTCTTTCAAACACTCTTAACTTGGCACTCTTAGAGCGCGAATTTGCGTCCAGTTCTTCCTGTGACGGAAGAATCGGTTTTCTCGTAATCACTTTCCCTTTTGATACATTGCCGCACACACATACCGGAAAGTCCGGAGGGCAGGTACATGGATTTTCTGCCTGTCTGAACTTCAGTTTTACCATTCTGTCCTCTAAAGAATGGAATGTGATAATACACAATCTTCCGGAATCGCTCAATAAATCGATCATTTCATCCAGCGCCTGACGCAGCACATCCAATTCGTGATTGCATTCAATCCGAATTGCCTGAAAGGTGCGCTTGGCCGGATGCCCTTTTCCATTCCGTGCCTTTGCCGGCATGGAGCGGCGGATAATATCAACTAATTCAAAGGTTGTCTCAATTTTCTTTTCTTCTCTTGCCAGACATATGTTTTTTGCAATATTTCTGGCATACCTCTCTTCACCATATTCTTTGATGATACGATACAGTTCTTCCTGTGGATACTCATTCACAATCTCCATGGCACTGATACTCTGCTGTCTGTCCATTCTCATATCCAGGGGTGCGTCTTCCATATAGGAAAATCCTCTCTCAGCCGTATCTAACTGATAGGATGACACACCAAGATCCAGCAAAATACCATCCACTTTTTCTACATGAAGATCTTTCAGTACCTCTTTCATGTGAACATAGTTGCTTTTGACGATATGAACCTTTTCACCGAATTTTGCCAGGCGTTCCGTAGAGACCCGGATCGCCGTCTCATCCTGATCAAGACCAATAAACATACCCTCGGGGCCTAATTTTTCACATACTCTGGAAGCATGTCCGGCTCCTCCCAAGGTACCATCCACATACACACCATCCGGTTTTATGTCCAGATTTTCGATTACCTCTTCTAATAAAACGGAAACATGATTAAATTCCATCAGCCTTCTCCCCTTTCATTAGAAACTCAGTCCAAACTGTGACATATCCTCGGCAATATCTTCGATGTTGTCATAATCATCATTGTCTTCCCAGCGTTTTTTACTCCAGATCTCAATCTTTGACAAAACTCCTACAAAGACAATCTCTTTTTCCAATCCTGCGTACTCTCTTAACTTTGCCGGTAAAAGAGTCCTTCCCTGTTTGTCAACTTCACAGGGTGCCGCCTTGGCCATAAAATGCCTTTGCAGCATACGGGCTTCTTTTGTCCCCGGCAATTCTTTCAACTTGTCAATGAACTTCTCCCATTCAGACATGGGATATGCAAACAGGCATCCATCGAGACCCAATGTGACCACAAACGACTCGCCCAAGTCTTCTCTGAGTTTTGCAGGAACAATCACTCTTCCCTTGGCATCAAGTCCATGCTCGTATGTACCCATAAACATAATCATTCACCAACTTCCGTTTCGTGATGGATGTGTTATGCCAATCACACCACTTCGTGACACTTTCCTCCACTTCGCACCACTTTTATCACCATCTTACACCACTTTATGGGAATACGCAAGCATAAAAATTTTTCAACGAATGCATAAAAAAAGAGAGAAAAACCTATACTTAGTGGTTTTTCTCTCTTAATAAGTTGTTTTCTACTACATATTGTTTCTGTATTAAATTATATTTTTTTTGTTCTTTTTTATTTTTTCTAAACAAGAGCACCCAGGCAGCGATTCCGGCCAGGGCAAGCACAGCAGAAAGGACCTGCGAAACAGCAATCCCGGTTGTGCCGATCTGCAAC
>ERZ779889.2049-NODE-2049-length-17734-cov-10.152780_pt1 | contig 17734 bp, 11 predicted proteins | sample MGYA00511030_ERZ779889 | MGnify/ENA primary metagenome ERZ779889 (study PRJEB29588, sample SAMEA2160616) | human gut metagenome | biome: human gut; feature: human-associated habitat; material: faeces | place: Denmark | collected 2008/2010 ...
CGCATCGGCGAGCGCGTTCATCTGCGACTTGAGTCCGGCGCCCACCTTGACCACGGCTGCGTCTTCCAGCAGGGTGCGGAAATCCTCGGGCGAACCGGCGGCGCATTTTCCGTCGGCCGCCACATAGAGCTTCGCGGACTTGAGGTTCAGCGCGACGCGGGAGCCGCCTATCCCGGAAGGAGCGACCGCCCGCAGTTCGGGGACAGCGGGAGCGGCGGAAGCGGAGACGGGCGCCGGCGCCTCGGGACTCAGCTTCTGGAGAATCCGCTTCAGCGAGGGGAATTCATATTCGTCCATCAGGGCCTCCAGCTCTGCGGTGCGCACATTGCCCAGCTTCATGTCGTCGACGCCCAGCTCGAGCGGGACGTCCGTCCTGATGGTCACGAGCTCGCGGGAAAGCGCCATGTGGTCGCCGGCAGCCCTGAAAAGCTGCTGCTGGCGCGGGGTGAGTTCGTCGAGATGCTCGTAGATGCCGTCCACGCTGGAATACTGCGACAGCAGCTTGGCGGCGCCGACCGGTCCGACGCCCTGCACGCCGGGCACGTTGTCGGAGGAGTCACCGCAGAGCGTGAGCATGTCGATGACCTGGGAGGCCGAGGATATCTTCCATTTGGCGCATACCTCCGCCTCGCCGAGGACTTCGTTGTCGGAGCCTGACTTGCCGGGCCTGTACTGCCAGATGTGGGGTCCGACGAGCTGTCCGTAGTCCTTGTCGGGAGTGACCATGAACACGTCGAGGCCGTCGGAGGCGAAACGCTTGGCGGCGGTGCCGATCACGTCGTCGGCCTCGTAGCCGGGCACCATCAGCACGGGCACGTTCATGGCCCTGACAATCCCGGTGAGCGGTTCGAGCGCGTCTATGACGAGCTGGGGGGTCTCGGCGCGGTTGGCCTTGTATTCCGGATAGAGGCTGTTGCGGAAGGTGCCTCCGGGAGGGTCGAAGCTCACCGCGAGATGGGTGGGCCGCTCGCGCTCCACGAGCTCGAGCAGATACTTGGTGAAACCGAAGAGTATCGAGGTGTCGACGCCCCGGGAGTTGACAATGTGCCTGCCCAGGAAGGCATAGTACATCTTGAAGATGAGCGCATGCCCGTCAATCAGAAAAAGTTTCATCCTGAAGGAATTTGAATCGGGCAAATATGAAACTTTTTTCTGAAAGTTTCAAGTCATGCGAGCGTCTTCCTGACCGCCGCGGCCCATGCGGTCCGGGCTTCGTTCATCCGGCGCTCCGACGCCCTGCGGCAGAAACGGCGGCCGGCCTCCCAGTGGCCCTTGAGCTCTTCCACCGACTTCCAGAGACCGGCGCCCAGCCCGGCCATGTAGGCGGCCCCGAGCGCCGTGACCTCCGACAGCGAGGAGCGTATGACCTCGGTGCCGAGGATGTCGGCCTGGAACTGCATCATCAGGTCGTTGCGCGAGGCGCCTCCGTCGACCTTGAGTTCGGAGATGAGTATGCCGGCGTCCTTCTCCATCGCGGCGACCACATCCATGGTCTGGAAGGCTATGCCCTCGAGCGCCGCCCGGGCGATGTGAGCCGCCGACACTCCCATGGTCAGCCCGACTATGGTGCCCCGGGCGTCGGGGTCCCAGTAAGGTGCGCCCATGCCGGTCAGGGCAGGGACGAAATAGACACCGCCGCTGTCAGGCACGGAGGCGGCGAGCGCTTCGACCTCCGACGAATCCTTGATGATCCCCAGCCCGTCCCTGAGCCAGCGGACCACGGCTCCGGCCACGAAGATGCTGCCCTCCAGCGCATAGTCCACCCTGTCGCCTATCTTCCAGGCCACGGTGGTGAGCAGCCGGTTCTCGGAGAACACGGGTTTGTGGCCGCAGTTCATGAGCAGGAAGCAGCCCGTGCCGTAGGTGTTCTTGACGGCTCCCTCCTCCACGCACATCTGGCCGAACAGCGCCGACTGCTGGTCGCCGATTATCCCCGCTATGGGTATCCTGCGTCCCTGGACCTCGGTCTCCCCCGCGATTCCGGCGGAGTCGCATACCTCGGGAAGCATGGACTCGGGGATGCCGAAGAGGTTGAGAAGCTCGGAGTCCCACTGCAGGGTGTTGATGTTGAACAGCATCGTGCGCGAAGCGTTGGTCACGTCGGTCACGTGCACCTTTCCACCGGTCAGGTTCCACACGAGCCAGGAATCCATGGTGCCGAAACGAAGACGCCCGGCGCGTGCCTTGGCCATCGCCCCCGGCACGTTGTCGAGTATCCAGCGTATCTTGGTGGCGCTGAAGTAGGCGTCCACTATCAGACCCGTCTTCTGGCGCACCATCTCCTCCAGCCCGTGCGCCCTGATCTGGTCGCAATATTCGGAGGTGCGCCTGTCCTGCCAGACTATGGCGTTGCAGATGGGGCGGCCCGAGAGCGCGTCCCAGACTATGGTGGTCTCGCGCTGGTTCGTGAGCCCGATGGCCACGATCTCCCCTTCGCCGACGCTGGCGACCGCCTCGGATAGCACCGAGCGCACCGAAAGCCAGATTTTCATCGCGTTCTGCTCCACCCAGCCCTGACGGGGGAAGAGCAGCGTGGTCTCGCGCTGGAAACTGGCCACCTGTCGGGCCTCCGTGTCGAAGACTATGGCCTTGGAACTGCCGGTGCCCTGGTCGAGGGCCAAGATATATCTTTCCATATATTGCAAACATACGCAATTTCTTGATAATTTTGCAGGCATGAAGACCCTGAAACTCAAATCCCCGGCCGACGGGCTCGAACTGTCGGTGCTGGTGCGCGAAGCCGAAGGCGCCTCCCGCTGCACCGTCCAGCTTGTGCACGGAATGTGCGAGCACAAGGAGAGATACCTGCCTTTCATGGATTTCCTCGCCGCGCACGGCTGCACCTGCGTGATCCACGACCACCGCGGCCACGGAGCCTCTGTCCGCAGGCCCGAAGACCTCGGCTACATGTACGCAGGCGGCTGGAAGGCCATGGTGGAGGACATACGCGCCGTCGCGGAATGGACGGCCGCCAGTTACCCCGGGCAGAAGCGCAACCTGCTGGGCCACAGCATGGGCTCCATGGCCGTGCGCTCCTTCGTGAAGCGCCACGACGACATGGTCGACTGCCTGTTCGTGGTCGGCTCGCCGAGCGACAACCCGGCCAAGGGTGCCGGAAGGTTCCTCGCCGGATGCATAGCGCTCTTCCGCGGCGAGCGGCACAGACCCGCCCTGCTCCAGAAACTGAGTTTCGGCAGCTACAACAAGCCTTTCAGCGGAGAGGGCTGGAGCAGCGCCTGGGTATGCTCCGACAAGAGCGTGCTCGAGGAGTACCACAACGACCCGCTCTGCCAGTTCCGCTTCACTGCCAACGGCTTCTCGAACCTCATGGGGCTGATGCAGGACTGCTATTCAGGCAGGGGCTGGACCGTCTCGAACCCCGGGATGCCGGTGCATTTCCTGTCGGGCGCCGACGACCCCTGCATGATCTCCCCGGGCGACATGGACAAGGCGGTGGACCTCATCCGCAAGGTCGGATACACCTCCGCCGACCTGACCCTCTACCCGGGCATGCGGCACGAAATCCTCAACGAGAGCGGCAAGGAAGCCGTATGGAACGACATCCTGAATAGACTGGCTATATGATGAACGACGACGAGAGATACATGCGCGACGCCCTGCGCGAAGCCGGGCAGGCTGCGGCGGAAGGTGAGATTCCCATAGGGGCGGTGGTGGTCTGCCGCGGCAGGGTGATCTCCCGGGGGCACAACATGACGGAGAGGCTGCACGACCCCAGCGCCCACGCCGAGATGATAGCGCTGACAGCCGCAACCGAGGCCCTGGGAGGCAAATATCTGACCGACTGCACCTTGTATGTGACCGTGGAGCCCTGCCCCATGTGCTCCGGCGCGCTCAACTGGGCGCAGCTTGGGGCCCTGGTCTACGGAGCCCCCGACCCCAAGCGCGGCTACTCCCTGTTCAGCCCGCCGCTGCTCCATCCCAAGACCGAGGTGCGCCGGGGCGTGCTGGCCGAGGAATGTTCGGCCCTCGTCAGCGAGTTCTTCCGCAGCCGCCGCTGAAAACTACTTTTTTGTTAAAAATCGCGCGAACCCGTAATCTCCGCTTAACGATTTTTAACATTTTGATATCAAAACCTTAAAATCCAGTTTACATCTGCGCCATACTTTTGCATCCGGAAACCCGAGTGATTTGAAGTATGGTTAGACTACTGACAGCTTTCGCTGCCGCAGCAGCATTGTTTTTATTTCCCGCAGAAAAGCTCCGCGCAGAAAACCTCCAGGAAACCGAAGACGGCCTCAAGGGCACGATAGTCGACCTGGTGACGGGCGAAACCCTCATCGGCGCCGCAATACTCATCGAGGGCACCACCGAAGGAGTGGTCACCGATCTCGACGGAGCCTATTCCCTCCCCCTCGACGAAGGCAGCTACGACCTGTCCGTATCCTATATAGGATATAAATCCCTGGCTCTCGACGTGACCATCAACGCCGACGGAAGCGGAACCGTGGAGACCGAGGACCCCACTTCGGTGTCATACGGCGACAGCGGGCTCACCATTTATCTCGAGCCCGACAACGAAGCCCTGATGAACGCCGTGGTCACTGCCAGGAAGAACCTCGAAACTCTGCAGGCACTGCAGAACGAGAGAATAATGTCGGGCTTCGCAATCGAGAACATGGGAGCCAGGGAGATGACGATAAAGGGCATCTCCAACGCCCAGGAGAGCGTGGCCAAATTGTCCGGCATCTCAATCGCCAGCGCCGGCCAGCTGATAGTCCGCGGACTCGGCGACAGGTACAGCACCACCACCCTCAACGGGCTGCCCATAGCCTCGCCCAACCCCGACAACAAGCTGATCCCCCTCGACATATTCCCCTCGTCGACCATCCAGAACATCACGGTGAGCAAGGTCTACGAGGCCAGTTCCTTCGCCGACTATTCCGGAGCGCACGTGGACATCAGCACCAAGGAGGGGGCCGACAACGAGGACTTCTTCAACATCTCCTTCTCCACCGGCGGATACTTCCACACGCTCTCGAGCGACTTCTACCGCATGGACGGCAGGAGCCTCTTCCTCACCCCCTCGCTCGACCCCGCCGTCAGGAGCATGAACTCCTCGGAGTTCGAGGACTTCTCGCGCAGCTCCGACATCTTCGGAACCAGCTTCCGCACATACGGCAGGAAGCCCCTTCCCGACCTCAACGGCAGCTTCGGCCTGGGCAGGAACTTCGACCTGGGTGGCCAGACGCTCAGCGTGCTCGCCTCCGCCAGCATCAAGACCGGCGACGAGACCATGACCAACGCGTTCTACCGGACCTACGAGGCCAGCTCGCAGGGCAACCTCAAGAGCGACTACAACTACGACAGCTACAAGCAGAAGCTGGACATCGCCGCCCTCGTGGACATCGACTACACCCTCAGGGAGAGCGACAACATAGGCTTCACCGCATTCTTCGCCCGCAACGCCAGCGACACCCACCTCGACCGCCGCGGTTTCGACTACCAGGAGACCTACGACCTCGTCGGCAGCAACCAGGTGACGCACATCTACACCCTCCAGAACTACCAGCTCTCCGGCCACCACGACCTCAGCGCCTGGGACATCGACTGGGGAGCGTCCTACTCGCTCACCTCCAGCGACGAGCCCGACAGGCGGCAGGTGATGTACCGCAGGGGAACCGACGGGCAGCTGCGCTTCTTCGACCTCAACCAGCAGGAGACCCAGAGATACTTCGGCAAGCTCAGCGAGAACGAACTCGTGGCCGACATCAAGGCGACCTACAATTTCAATGAAAGCGACAGGCTGCGCTTCGGCCTCACTGCAAAGGACAAGACCCGCGCCTTCAGGACCACGAGATTCTACTACAACCTCAAGAACCTCGACGAACAGATCAGCGACGTCCACAACCCCGACGCCTACCTGAACTTCGAGAATGTCAGCAACGGCCTGATAAGCATCAAGCGGAGCCAGTACGCCAGGGACCAGTACGACGCCCTCAACCTCATAGGGGCGGCGTTCGTGGAGGCCGACCTGCACTTCGGGGAGAAATGGCAGCTCAACGCCGGACTGCGCTTCGAGGCCAGCCGCCAGAGCGTCGACTACAACGACGACGTGGAGGACCTCACCCGCAACCTCGACGCCTTCGACCTCTTCCCGGCAATCAACCTCAGGTACAACATCGCCGACAGGAACATGCTCAGGCTCTCGCTCTCGCGCACTGTCACCAGACCCTCCTTCGTCGAGATGGCTCCGTTCCTCTACCAGGAGAGCTTCGGCGGAGCCCAGATAAGAGGTAACGAGGACCTCATGAACGGCTACAACTACAACGTCGACCTCAGGTACGAAGTCTTCTCCGGCAGCAGCACCGACATGTTCGCCGCCACTGCCTACTACAAGTTCCTGCAGAACCCCATCGAGAGGACGCAGCGCCTCTCGGGAGGAGCCACCGAACACTCTTTCCAGAACGCCGAGAACGGTCTCGCGGCAGGAATCGAGGTCGAGTTCCGCAAGGAGATTGTCCGCGACCTCTCCGCAAGCGCGAACGCCTCGCTGATGTACACCAACGTCATCCTCCCCGAAGGCGGCTCATACACCAACGACCGCCGGTCGCTGCAGGGTGCGTCGCCCTACCTCGCCAACGCCGACATCAGCTACACTCCCTCATTCAGTAACGGCTCCAGCCTCAGCCTCGCCCTGCTCTACAACCTTCAGGGCCCCAGAATCCACGCCGTCGGCGTGATGGGCCTTGGCGACGTGAAGCAGATGCCCGTCCACACCATCGACTTCAACGGCTCCTACAGCTTCAACGAGCACTTCTCTCTGAAGTTCGCATTCAAAAACCTGCTGGACAGCACGATACGTTTCACCCAGGACATACCCAGCGCCGGCCGCACCGTGGAAGTGGAGCAGTGGAAGGTCGGCACCGGCTTCGAGCTCGGAATAAGCTGGTCGCTATAGACAAAGACATAAACCCAATAACTATCAAAAATTTATGAAGACAAGCAGAATTTTCATGTCAGCCCTCATGGCTGCGCTCATGGTCGCAGGTCTCAGCTCCTGCAACAACAACGGAAAGGACCCCGTCACCGATCCGGACGACTACACCCTCGGCGGACGTCTCACCGAGGACCTGACCCTCAAGCAGGGCGAGACCTACATGCTCGAGAGCAGCCTCCAGGTCGTTGCTCCCGCGACCCTGACCATCGAGCCCGGCGTGACCATCATCGCCGACGAGAGCGCCGGCAGCGACAATATCATCTATATCCTCATCGAGCAGGGCGCCAGAATCATGGCGGAAGGAACCGCTTCCGAGCCCATCGTGATGACCTCGGAGAACAAGGAGCCGGGGGCATGGGGAGGTCTCCACATCTGCGGCAAGGCCCACACCAACGCCGATGGCGAAACCACCTCTGAAATCGGAAACGCCCCCTACGGCGGAAACGAGGACAACGACGACTCGGGTGTCCTGAAGTACATCCGCATCGAGTATTCAGGTCTCGCTCTCGACTCAGAGCACGAGGCCAACGGAATCTCCCTCTACGGAGTTGGCGCCGGCACCCAGATCTCCTACATCTACGTGGTTGACGGCTCCGACGACGGAATCGAGTTCTTCGGCGGCTCGGCCGACATCGACCACTGCGTGGTGGAGAACTGCACCGACGACTCCTACGACTGGACCGAGGGATGGGACGGCAGCGCAGAGTACATCATCGCATACCAGAGCGTGGCCGAGTGCGACTGCCTGATGGAGTGCGACAACAACGGTGACAACAACGACGCAACCCCCGTGGCCAACCCCACCATCCGCTACGCCACCTTCATCGGCAACAACAGCTCTGAGAACCACAGGGGCCTGCGCCTGCGCGAAGGAACCTATGTCAACCTCAGCAACGCCCTCGTGTGCGGCAAGCCCGACCCCATCACCCTCGACACCCCTCAGACCGTGGCGTCTTTCGACAACGGTAAGTCATCCATCTCCAACACCGTGATCGTGGGCGAGCTCCTCAACGAAGAAGGCGCCGGCTACGACAACGCTGCCTTCCTTGCCGACGGCAACAGCTCCGTGGAGGAGATGAGCTTCACCGGCAAGTACGTGGGAATGATTGGAGAGAGCGGAGCGGTATCAGCCGATGACAACTGGACGGCCTGGATCAAGTAATCGTTTCATTTTCAAAATAATTCCAACAAATGGAGGCGGCCCGCAACGGACCGCCTCCTTCATTGCCGCAAGCAGGCGGTGAGCCATGCAAGGCCTGCTATTTCTTTACGATTTTCGCAGCATAGCCTCCTCCAGGAGCCAAATGGACGGTCATCTCATAGTCTCCCTCCCCGAGGAAAGAAAGATCCAGGTTGAGGGCCCGCGCGTTCCAGTCCGTCATGGCACCGATATACCATGTGCCGCCGCTGCGATTTTCATGTTCATGGCGATTATCGTTATTAATTGTGGCATCATGCTGCAAACGCATGAATTTACAAATTAATCCGGGTTAAATCACCATCCGGAACAAAAGTCGGGAGATTTGCGTATCTTTGCAGACGGAATTGAGGTATGGTGTAATGGTAGCACTACAGATTTTGGTTCTGTCTGCCCAGGTTCGAATCCTGGTACCTCAACCGAAAAGTCCGGCCGCATCAACGACCGGACTTTTTACTTTTTCGCGCCGGATTTTCAGGAAACCAGCCCTTGCGGACCCTCTTCTCCTGCTCGAACAGCTCGACTATCGACCAGAAGGCAGAAAATGCGGCCACTCCCGCTATCGTAGACCAGACATAGCCTTCGGACAGCAGCGACACTGCTGCAAAGCCTAGGCCGGCAAGCAGGAAAAGCCACCAACAGCCCCTCCCGAGATGATATTCAGCCTTTATGACCAGAGGATGGCACAGTCCTATCATCAGGAAAGTGCAGAGCCCCACGATTATCCCGGTAAAGTTCATGGAATTTTCAACGACAAGTTCAAGCATAGCTGTGCAATCCGCCTAGAAAGAAATTCACCCCGAAATAAGTCACGAGTACGCAGATAAAGGCAAATATGCAGAACCAGTGGAAAAAACGGGGGTCCGAAAACTTCTTCAGGCTCCCCGAATGGAGCGCGAAAGCATACACGAGCAGCGTTATCAGAGCCCACACCTCCTTCGGATCCCAGGCCCAGTACCTCCCCCATGACACATTGGCCCACACGGCCCCAAGGAAAGTCCCCGCTGCCAGGAAGAAGACGGCCGGATACAGGAAGAGCAGCGAGACATCGGCCGCCTGCGCAAGCCCCGCCTCCGACCTCCCGTACTTCACCAGAGCCATCACTCCGTTGAGCATCACAAGGCCAAGCAGAGTATATGAAATCATCATAGTCATGACATGCAGCGACAGCAGAGGCGACGACAGCACCGGCGTCAGATAGGCTATCGCCGGATCAGACTCCCCTATTGAAGCCACCAGCAGCGCGAAACCGCCAAGCAGGAACACCAGCGGCTGCATCATCGCAAACCTTCTGCGCACCAGCAGGCCGAGCAGCATCGTGAGCCACGACACCAGCATCATCACCTCGAATCCGTTGGAGAACGGAGCATGGCCGGAGATGTGCCAGCGCAAGCCCAGCACGAAGCTGAGATACAGCAGCACCAGGACTGCCAACACCGAAACGGAAATCTTCAGAGTCCGGCCGAGCCCGGAGGAAAAGCAGTTCAGCACGAAAAGCAGCAGTCCGAATGCCAGGCAAGCTATAGCCGCCGCCTTAGGGTGCTCCACAGCATTATACAGACGCTCAGCGGCGATACGTGAATCCGAAGGGAGCGACCCTGCGGCTGTCTTCTTCTGATACTCGGCTATCTTGTCAAATATCCCTCCTGCAGCTTGGAAATCATTCTTCACTATGGACTCGCCTGCCAGACTCATGACCTTGCGGACGAAAAGCCACTGGTCGGAATCCATCTCCGCCGGAAGCCTGTCAGTCGAAGCATACCAGGCGACTGACCCTTCCGCATCGGCATACGGGAAAATCTTCAGCAGCGTTGCGCCGCAGACGAGCATGACCAGCTGCCTTTTCTCATCGAACTCCTTGAGAGCCTTTTTCGAAGACCCGCCCTGCTCCAGCGTCTCCGACCAGCTGTCATAATGGAAAATCCAACCCGTAAGCACCTGTTCGGAAGTAAGTCCCCTGTACGATGGCTTTCCGTAGAGCTTCATGGTGAAATCCCTCGCCAGAGTCTGCACGGGGCACACCCTGTCGTTATAGTAGACATACATTCTCCCGTAAGCCTCGGCTGTCTCCTTTGGAAGGACCTCCGGCATAGCCTCCTTCGCCTCCGCCTCCGGCATCGCAAATCCCCCTAGAACGAGGAGCAGGGCTGCGGCCGGAACCATCTTCGAAACCCTCCTCAACACTGCCCGGAAACGGCTGTTCCTCTGGAAGAAGAAGCCCGCAAGCGACAGAAGAAGAAGAGCATAGCCAATGTAGGTAACAGCAACCCCGGCCGGATCGCGGCTCACGGCAAGGGTAGAACCTCCCGCATCCTCATCGTAGCTCGACTGGTAGAAGCGGTAGCCCCGCCAGCTTCCTATCCTGTTCATGGCAACGGTCAGCGTCTGTTCCGAAGAGCCGTCGTTGACCGCAAGCGTGCTCACATAGTCGGTCGGAGCGTAGGTGCCGGGATAATACTCGATTTCGAAGTCCTCAAGAGACAGGGTGAACGGGAATGCGGCCGTCTGCAAATCCTCGGTCAGATATTCCGACACCGGAGCATCGCCGAGCCTCAGATGCACCGCACCCTGTTCCCCGCACACATGGGTTATCATGGCTCCTGAAAGGATGAGCACGAAGGAGGCATGGATGCCCGCAGTCGCGGCCGGCCGGCAGCTGGTCCTCCGCACATAGTACACGACCCCTGACACGAGCGCCAGCGCCCACAACGCGATGAAGAACGCCGAATGGTAGCCCCATCTCATAGCGGCGGCAGTCCCGGAGAACTTCTCCAGGACCGTCATCGCCGCCATATACAGTATCAATACGGCTATCGAGCCGAAAGACAGATATTTGCAGAACTTCTCCAACATTTGCCGTCAGCAGAATCAGATGGCGTTTATGAACTCCACTATCGCGTCCCTGTCCTCCTTGCTGAGCTGGCGGAATGCCTCGACGCTGCCGCGCGCGTGGCTTTCCTTCGCTCCGTGCCACATTATTGCCTCTATCACGTTGCGTGCTCGGCAGTCATGCAGTCTGTCCTGATGTCCCGAGCATACGAGAGAAAGCCCGCGGCCCCAAAGAGGCGTTGTCCTGCACCAGTCTCCGCGTATGTCGTTGACCATATAGAGCTTGTGCTGCATCATGTCGCTATAGGGCCAGATGGTCTGGTACGGATAGCGGGGCAGTTCATCGCCCTTGAAGAAGAGATTGGGGTCGTTGTAGTCGTCCTCGCCAGTAGTCCACGAAGGCCTGTGGCAGGTGGCGCAGCCTATCTGGCGGAAAAGCTCGCGGCCCCGCTGGACAGTCTCGTCATCGAGGTTGCGCGCTGCAGGAACCGCAAGACCTCTGTGCCATATCATGAGGTTGGTATATTCTTCGTCTGTCATTTCGACAGGAAGGTCCTGCGACATCAGGAAGTCATAGATATCCTGCTCCACATCACCGGTATTCCATTTGGACTTATAGTCGGGAAAGTATGTGTCGATGAAATGATAGAATCCCGCCTGCACGTCCGGATCCTTCGACGCCGTATTTGCGTATGCCTTCGTCATATAATGGTATCTGCGGTCCGAACGGGTCACATTGGTGATGTTCCAGATGGCATTGGCGCCCGGGCCGTCCTGAAGAGCTCCACGGCTCAAGGCATAGGTAAAACGGTAGGGATGCTGCTCTCCGTCGCCCTGGACGGTATTAGAATACTGCTTGACCCATTCGCCATCCTTGAAAAATGCGGGGTTCACATATTCTTCCGGATCAAGTCCCTGCTCCTCATAATACTCTTCAGCCTGGGCATACTGCGATTTGAGGGCGTCATCGGGTATGGCGTCGAGAAGACCCGTCCCGTATATGCCTATGGTCGATTCCAGACGTATGCCAACCTCGCTCACGTCAAGATCCACGGTCTGACCGTTCCGGGATGCCTGGATGGGGACATAATACGCGTCCGCCGGAATCGACACCTCGGGATATATCAGTTCATAAGTCTCTCCGTCAGGAAATTTGTTGCCCCATTCGTCCTGGTACTGCAACCAGTTGATTTCCACTTTCTCCTCGTCCAGCGGTGCCTTGAAGGGAGCGACGGCCCTGGTCTGGGGCATTCCGGTGAGAGAGGTGAGATAAGCCCCCGTCTGCTTGTCGTACAGCACGAGAAGATAACCGTTGCCCATCTCGTCATAGCGGTAGGAAGTCGTGCGTTTTCCATGGCCGTAGCCTGGATGGCACATCAGGCAGGAAGTTCTGAGATAGAGAGGGCCGAGACCGTCGAAAGGCTCGGTGCTCGTATTGAAATTATGTTCGAATATCATCTCACCGTGCTTGAACTCCTGCACGAGTCCGGCATTCTCCACGGCCGGCGCTGGATCCTCGAAAGCCGATGCGGAGACGTTGAAAGTGGTTCCGAGCTCGCCTCCCGCATAAGTCTCCACCTCCACCCAGTCCGGCAGAATGTCAGGTGTGTCAACGCCGATAGTGTTCCTGTCGCACCCTGACAGAAGCACCGCTCCTGCAAGGGTAAAAATGAGCCATTTTATTCTCATAGAACTATTGTTTTTATATTCACACTATCCTGAGATGAGGGCACGCAGGCGCCTCACCCCAGAATAACACCTTTAAAAACCAATAATATAACGTCTCTACCTTGCCAGTTCATCAATAGCCACGGAAAGGGCAGAGTCAAGTTCCTGTATGGCCGAAATGGCAGCCGCGCAATTCTCGTCCTGATAGTTCTCGATAAAAGGTTCCGGAATCGCCTCGATGGCATCTATTGACCGTTCGATGGCATCGGAAACCCTCGTCTCAAGCTCCGGGTTCTCCTCCTGGAAATAAGCGCTGAGGGAATTGACAGAATCATAGTCACCCTCCACGCCGCCGTTCCAGACATTCCTGATACTTATCATGTTGTCTTTGAAATCGACTATTGACATGTAGCTGTAGGGAGATTCCACGTAGTTCGCGTCCACACCGGTGTAGACCATTCCTATCTTCTGGGAGGCCACTTCATCGGCTATCGTATTGCAGCCTTCAATCAGCCACTGCATAGCGACGGTCGCACTGGTGCAGGTACTTCCCGGACGACCCGCGTTCAGGAGGTTCTCTCCATAATAGGCGCCTCCTGTCATAACGAGAGGGAGCTCAAGCTCATCGTTGACCTTCGCATAGCGCTCGGGATTGTGGTCTTCACCCGCCCAGGCGAGCTCCATCTGCCAGCACTTGTTCCTCAAATCGCCGGCTACTGCGACTGCATACGTAAGATAATCGGAACATTTCACTTCATTGTCATAGTTGCCCTCGGCAAACCAGTCAGCTGTCCTGTGCCGGCCTTCGAAGAAAAGGACATACTCGATTCCGTGGAAACCGAGCAGCGTCGGGCCGAGTTTCTCGCCGGCGTAGACATCGCCGTCCTCCGATGCCAATCCGGCTATCTGGGCTTCATTCGTAAGGGCTTCCTTGAGTCCCACAAGGTCGAGAGGCCAGGTGTCGATATGAGGGTCTATTCCGAAATCCGTAGCGGCGCCCCAAAGGAAGGCCTCGGACTTTTCCCAGTACGCACGGGCTGTAAGGAAAGTCTCGCAGGCCTTGTCGATATTGGCCTGGGTGACATCTTCCCTTAGGGCCTGAAGGTCTTCCACCAGCTGCTCGGTATAGTCCGAAAGGCTGGTATAGGTAGGGATTACGGTATGGTTAACGAACCTGTCAGCAATCTCCATGAAGCGTTCATCACGGGCAGTCAGGTCGTCCAGACCGGTGCGGCCGCCTTTGTCGCAGGAAGCAAGACCGGACATCATGACTCCGGCTGCAAAAAGACAAATCAGTTTTCTCATCTTGGAATTATGTTTTTTAATGTTTGAAATATGCCGCCCATACTATCCCTATCGAGACGGAAGGCTCCGGATTATATGGAGTCTTGAGAAAACGGTGGGAATATTCCGCTTTTATCGCTATCTCCGGTAACGGATAATAGTTGACACCCACTGCAATGCGGTGCTTGTCGGTCCAGTCGTTGGGAGTGGTGCCCTCGGCAGGAATATATGAATCATAATATTCATATCTTCCGAAGAGGTAGAACTTCATGCCGTCCGCAGACAGCCTGTCAGAAAGCGAGAAGAAATCATACCCCATCTCCACTCCGGCAGCCATCGCGGCCTCGCCAACCAATGAATGCGCATACGGCGAAGAAGTTGTATGGTTCTGGGAGGAGTTGCGCCTGTTGACATATTCAATATCGCCCAGGTGCCCGTAGTCAAGATTGCCCCTTGCTATGAACCCTCCGGTCTTGTATTCGAAGTCAAAAGCCCCTATCATGACCGTTCCTGTCACACCCTTGTACTGGTCGGAAGTGTTCGTGGTGATGTCGTTGTGGAAACTGTCGCCCACATATCCGCTGAGTCCGAGACGCAGGCCCTTGACGGAATAATTGTCGATTCTGAACGCCCCGGCCAGTTCGTTCGCCGGCTTGAATTCGTAAGGAGAGGCAGAACCGTCATGGACCCACCCCGCAGTCGAAAATAGCGTGGAATTCAGACCGGCTATCATCTGCACCTCATAACGCCAGTCACCCGCCTGTCCCCATAGGCTGATTCCGGTCTCATGCCAGGTGCACGGGATGATGGTATTCTCTCCTTCAGGACGATAGACGGTGAAATACTGCGTAGGAAGATGGTAATTGTTGGTCAGCCCGACAGGAACAACGATATGGCCGGCCCTGACATTCAGCTCGGGCATGAAGGATTTCTGTATCCAGAACTGCTCCAGTGCGACTTCTCCTCCGCGCTCTATCTCCTTCTCGAACTCGCCGGCCTCCTCGTTCTCCCTCTCCACGGCGGCCTCCACGCCTCCATGCTCGAACTCGACCTCCATTCCGAGACTCCAGCCGCGACCGAAGTCATAGCCGAGCATTATGACCGCATGGGGGATGTCAAAGCGCCCGTGGCCTTTGCTGTCAGCATAATCCGCAGGCGACGAATAGATACCGAAATTATCGCTGTACATGTTATAGCTCATGACCGCCTCTCCGTAGCCGCCTATGGTCAGGCGGTCGGCGGGGCCTTTTTCTCCTGAAAGGCTCTGTTCAGAAACAGCCGCCCGGCCCGGCTTCACAGCCTGTGCCGCAGCCATCTGGCCGGAGACGGCCATCAGAGACAATACGATTGCCGTTGTTACAGTCTTCATTCTTCCACATTTCTTTTTGCGACTGCAAAAGTACACGGCAGAATCCTGAGGGTCAATCACCATTTGTTGGTATTTTACCATGGAGGATACGATGCGCCCGCCCGGTCTTGCAAATCAAGACCCGGGCGGGCGCATCCGTTCGTCTTCGGACCCCTGTTACAGCGTCCTCTTGATCTCGACGATCTGGAAGGCCTCGATCACATCGCCCTCCTTGATGTCGTTGTAGCCGGCGATGCTCATACCGCACTCCTTGCCGGCGATGACCTCCTTGACGGCGTCCTTGCCGATCTGCAGGGATCCGAGTTCGCCCGTGAACACCACGATACCGTCGCGGATCAGGCGCACCTTGGACTTCTGCACCATCTTGCCGTCCCTGACAAGACAGCCGGCGATAGTGCCCACCTTGCTGATGCGGAAGGTCTGCTTGACCTCGGCGGTAGCGATGACCTCCTCCTTCTTCTCAGGTTCGAGCATGCCCTCGATACCGTCCTTGACCTCGTTGATACAGTCGTAGATCACGGAGTACAGACGCATGTCGATGCCCTCGCGCTCGGCGGCCTTGCGGGCCTCGACGGTGGGACGCACCTGGAAGCCCACGATAATCGCGTCGGAAGCCTCGGCCAGCAGCACGTCTGACTCGGAGATGCCTCCCACGGCCTTGTGGATCACGTTCACCTTCACCTCCTCGGTGGAGAGCTTGATCAGCGAGTCGGAGAGCGCCTCCACTGAGCCGTCCACGTCGCCCTTGACGATGATGTTGAGCTCCTTGAAGTTGCCTATAGCGATTCGGCGGCCTATCTCCTCGAGGGTCATGTGCTTCTGGGTCTTGATGCCCTGGATGCGGAGCAGCTGCTCACGCCTTGCGGCTATGCTCTTGGCCTCGCGCTCGTCGGCAAGGACGTTGAACTTCTCGCCTGCAGGGGGCGCACCGTTGAGTCCGAGTATTGACACGGGAGTCGAGGGTCCGGCCTCGCTGACCTTCTGGCCACGCTCGTTGAACATCGACTTGACCCTGCCGTAGTTGCTTCCGCAGAGCACGACGTCGCCCGGACGCAGGGTTCCTTCCTGAACCAGCACCGTAGCGAGATAGCCACGGCCCTTGTCGAGCGATGACTCGATCACGGCACCGGCGGCAGGCTTGTTGGGATTGGCCTTGAGCTCGAGCAGATCGGTCTCAAGCAGCACCTTCTCCAGCAGCTTGTCCACGTTGACGCCCTTCTTCGCAGAAATCTCCTGACACTGGTACTTTCCGCCCCAGTCCTCCACGAGGATATTCATCTCGGCGAGCTCACGGCGAATGGTGTCGGGATTTGCTCCCGGTTTGTCTATCTTATTGATCGCGAACACCATGGGTACACCGGCAGCCTGCGCGTGATTGATGGCCTCTATGGTCTGGGGCATCACGGAGTCGTCGGCCGCGATGATGATGATCGCAAGGTCGGTCAGCTGGGCGCCTCGGGCACGCATGGCCGTGAAGGCTTCGTGACCCGGGGTGTCAAGGAAGGTGATGTGCCTTCCGTCGGGCAGCTCCACGTTGTAGGCTCCGATATGCTGGGTGATTCCTCCGGCCTCGCCGGCGATCACGTTAGACTTGCGGATGTAGTCGAGCAGGGAGGTCTTGCCGTGGTCGACATGGCCCATCACGGTGATGATAGGCGGTCTGGGCACGAGGTCCTCGGGCCTGTCGGCCTGCTTGCTGCTGCTGATCTCCTCGGATATGTCAGCGGTCACGAACTCGACCTTGTAGCCGAACTCCTCGGCCACGAGCACCAGCGTCTCGGCGTCGAGCCTCTGGTTGATTGACACCATGAGGCCGAGGCTCATGCAGGCACCGATCACCTTGTTCACCGGAGTGTTGCCCATCAGGGTCGCGAGGTCGTTGACGGTCACGAACTCCGTAACCTTCAGCACCTTCTGCTCGGCCGCGGCCTCCGCCTGCTCCTCCTGGGTACGCTGGGCGGCGGCTTCGCGCTTCTCCTTGCGGTACTTGGCTCCGAAGTTGTTCTTCTTGCCCTCGTTCATCTTGGCGTAGGTCTCCTTGACCTGCTTCTGGATCTCCTTCTGCAGCTCCTCCTGCTCGCTTTCGCTCAGAGCCGGCTTGAAGCGGGCCTTGTTGCGGTCCTTGCGGCTCTTCTGGTTCTGCTGCTGGGCGGCTCCCTGACGGTTCGCATCCTTCTTGGGAGACTTCTCGATGTTGGCGCCGGCCTTGGCCACGTCCACCTTCTGGGTGCCCTTGCTGATGCGCTCGCGTTTCTTCGCAGGTTTCTTGAACTGGCTGAGGTCTATCTTTCCGACCACCTTGAGACCGACTCCGCCGGCCTCTTCGGCCTTGGCGTCGGCGGGCTCGGCGGGCTTGGATTCCGCAGGCTCCGCTGTCTGCGCGGCAGGCTCCGGCTCAGCAGCTTCTTCGGTCCGGGCGGCAGGCTCC
>ERZ779889.2051-NODE-2051-length-17731-cov-5.728841_pt1 | contig 17731 bp, 10 predicted proteins | sample MGYA00511030_ERZ779889 | MGnify/ENA primary metagenome ERZ779889 (study PRJEB29588, sample SAMEA2160616) | human gut metagenome | biome: human gut; feature: human-associated habitat; material: faeces | place: Denmark | collected 2008/2010 ...
TTTTGTATAAATTTTCTTTTATAACTTTGTCTAACTTTTTGGGGTCAATTCATTAACGATTGAGCCGCTTTTTATACGGTATTATAAAACCTGCCCCGGGAATTGACCCGAGGCAGATGAACTTTTTATACCGTAAACTTATTTAACAGTAACGGACTTGTAAGGACAAGCCTTAAGAGCATCCTTGATAGAGCCGGTGTAATCGGTTCTTACAATTCTTACCTTGTAAGTCTTGCCGCTCGTGAAGGTGGTTGCGCTGGAGCCTGTGCCGAAGGTGGAGATGGTTGCGCTGGTTCCGGTGTAGGTTCCGCAAGGCTTGTAGCTATTGCTGGTGCCTTCTGCTACATAGATCTTGTAGGAAGGTGCGCCGACATTGCTCCAAGTAATCTTGATCTTACCCTTAGTGGTGGAAGATACAGAGGTTACGGTAAGCTCTTCGTCATCCAGATTAACATCGTCATCACTGGAAGAAGAGGAAGAAGGATCTTTTGCAGTAACAGTCTTGGAAGTGGAAGCGGAAGGAGCAATAGTTACTATGCCGGATTCGCTGCCCTTGTTAGGAACAACCTTGAAGTCATAATCAATGTTGTTGGTAAGACCGCTGATGTTGACCGCAGTCTTGGTGATCTTCTGATTGATCTTGTTCCAAGAAGATGAAGTAGCTCTCTTGTAGTAGATGGTGTAGGAAGAAGCACCGTCAGCTGCCTTCCAGGAAAGGCTTATCTTCTTGTTGGAAGACTTAGCAGTCAGGTTGGAAGGATAATCCTTGCTGCTGCTGTTGCTGGCAGTTGTTCCGGGAACGTTGTATACGTGACCGACTTCTGAGCTGCGTCCGGAAGAGGTTACAGCGTAAACAGTTGCCTGATATGCAGTGCTGGAGCCGAAGGGGATGGTAGCGCTTGTGGAGTTGTTGTATACGGGGATTTCTTCAGCGATACCGCCGTTGAGCAGACCGTAGGTTACAACGTAGCAGTCAGCGCCGCTTACCTTATCCCAAGAAAGGGATGTGGTGTAGGAGTTAAGCTCAGTAACTCTGAGGTTCTTGATTTCGGTCTTCTTTACGCCGATGTTGTCAAGGGTGGAGGTAGCAGAAGCCTTAACGGTAGCACTTGCTACAGGTGCATAGGAATTGTATCTGTTGTAAACTACTACATTGTAGTTGTAGGTGTTGGAAATCGGAATCTGATAATAGGTCTGAGCGCCGGAAACATAATAGGTAAGACCAGAAGTATCACCATCGCGGTAAACCATAACTACATAATCGCTTGCGCCAGAGGAAACCCACTGAATATAAGCATAGTTAGAATAGCTGGTAACAGTACAGTTGCTGCCCTGAGTTACAACGCCGCCGGATGTCTGACCGTTGCCGTATATAGGATAGTTGTTGCCGTAGCTTGTGCCGGTGTAGCCTATCTCACGACGGGAACCGTCACTCATAACTGCGGTTACGGCAAGCATGAAGGAGTTGGATACAGAGGTGAACGGAATGTTCCAAGATGTGGTGTTTCCGTTGACAGTCTGACTGCCGGCCTGGATGCCGTTGCCCTGATAATTTATAACATAATACTGTACGCCGGTAAGACCAGGCCAAGTAAGATAGTAGCTGCCGTTGTAGTACTGAATGCTAACATTTCCGGTACCGGTGGAGCCGGAGCTGCCATAATTGTAGGTGATAGTACCAACAGTCTGCCAATAGTTGTCATAGCTGGGGTTAGAAGAGCCCTGAACAACGATCTGCCAACTGCTGCTGGGCAGGTTGCTCAGCGAGTAGGTGAAGCTCTTGTTATAAGGATAGCTGTAGGATGGTACAGTCTGACCACCGTAAATTATACCTACGCGGTATGTGGTGTATCCATAATGAGTGATGGTACCAACAACGTTGCCGTTGACAATCTGAGCGGTTACATTGCCCTGTACGGTAAGACCGCTGGTGGAGGAGCTGCTGCCGGAGGAGGTTGTGTTGCCCCAAGAAGCGAAGTAATTGGTGCTGTAGCTGCTCGGTGTTCCGACATAAAGCTTGATGGATACGAGATTAGAGTAAGAAATGCTGACAGGGAAGGTGCAAGTAGCCGTATTATTTGAAACGGTAGGCTTCAACTGAACAGGCTGACCATTGACTGTCTGATTGCCGGACTTGTAAGTATACACTGCTGTGTAAGCTGAAGCTCCGCTCTGAGGAGTGAATTCAAGGTTTATACCGTTTCTGTCGTATATAACCTTCATGTTGGTGCCAGAGGTTGTTATCGGCACGGTAACAGTTGCCGAATTAGCACTGTCAAGCTGAATGCTTCCGTTGTAGTAAAGTACCTGTGCGAAGTACTCGCCGCCTCTGGTGGTGGCAAAGTCGTCAGCGGTCTTCTTAAGATCAGAAGACGATGTGAGCGTTACAGTCTTTACAACCGAATTGCCAATAAGATAATTGATAAGAACCTTGTTGCAGTTGGGAACACTATCGCCGCTTGTAAATGTCAAAGCGAGCCTTGTGCCGCCGTCAGGGTTTGTCAGGGTTGCAGTAACGCCAGATGCCGCAACCGGGAACGTGAACATAGTGATAGCCAGAATGGCGGCTAAAACTATTGCGAATAATCTTTTAGTCATTTTGTGACACTCCTTTTAATTGATTAAGTTTATTATAACACCTAAATACCGTTTTGTAAATACATATTTGAAAATTTTATTAAAAATTAAACTTTTCTTAATCGGTTGAAATTCTTCGCAAAAGGTGTTACACTGATAATACAACTTACGCATATGAAATATTGCACTCGAAACAAAAAATTATTATTTTTTCAGAAAGGAAGATTTTTTTATGACGACCATTACACAAAAACCATTCGGCAAGCTTTCGGACGGCAGGGAGGCACATCTGTTTGAAATGAAAAATTCAAGCGGTGCATATGTCGAGATAACCGACTTCGGCGGAGCCATCCGCTCCATCAACGTCCCTGACAAGTCCGGTGCTCTTAAAGATGTTGCTCTGGGATACGACTGTGCCGCCGACTACGAAGCCCAGGACAAGTACATCGGCGCCATCATAGGCAGGCACGGCAACAGAATCGAGGACGCCAAGTTCCGCCTTGGCAGAAACGTCTACCGCCTTGCCAAAAACGACGGCAGAAACAATCTTCACGGCGGACCCATGGGCTTTGACAAACGGCTTTGGGATGCTAAAATCGACGGCGAAGCGCTTGTTTTAACCTATCGCTCGGCTGACGGCGAGGAAGGCTTCCCCGGAAATCTGGACGTAACTGTGCGTTACACCTTTAACGAGGACAACGCCCTTGCAATCGATTACTCCGCTGTCTGCGATGCCGACACGGTCTGCAACCTCACCAATCACTGCTATTTCAATTTAGACGGTCAAGGCTCAGGAACCATCCTCAACCACTCCTTAAAGATTAATGCAACTCACTTCACGGTCGGCAACTCCGAGTGCCTGCCGGTTGGATATATCGCCAAGGTAGAGGGTACTCCGCTTGACTTCACCGATTTCCACGTCATCGGTGAGCGCATCAACGACAATTACGAACAGCTGATTTTCGCCGGAGGATACGACCACAACTTCTGCCCGGACGGCGAAGGCTTCCGCAGAGTGGCTACACTTAAGGCGGCTGAATCCGGCATAGCTATGGACGTTTATTCCGACCTTCCCGGTATGCAGTTCTACAGCGGTAACTTCCTTAACGCCATCCCTCCTTATGGCAAGGGCGGCAAGCCGATTGAAAAGCGCACCGGTCTCTGCCTTGAAACCCAGTTCTATCCCAATGCCATGAAGATAAATAATTTTGAAAAGCCGATACTCAGGGCGGGTGAAAGATACCATCACGCAACCGTCTACGCCTTCTCTGTAGAGAAATAAATCGGTGCACAAGGTTTTAGCCAAGGGCATTCTTTCGGCGCAAAATGGAATGAATATCTACCGCGGCTGCACTCACGGCTGCATCTACTGCGATTCACGAAGCGAATGCTACAATATGCAGCATGATTTTGAGGATATAGAGGTCAAGCAGAACGCGCCCGAGCTGCTCGCTGACGCTTTAAAAAGAAAGCGCCGCCACTGCATGATAGGCACGGGCGCCATGTGCGACCCCTATATGCACTGTGAAACCGAGCTTATGCTGATGCGCAGGTGTCTTGAAATAATAAAGCGGGAGGGGTTCGGAGTCGCCGTTCAGACCAAGTCGGACAGGATCCTGCGGGATATCGACCTGTATGATGACATAAACCGCTCCGCAAAGGCGGTTATTCAGATGACCCTTACCACCTATGACGAGGATCTGTGCCGTATCATCGAGCCGAACGTCTGCACCACGCGCCGCAGATTTGAGACGCTTCTTGAATTCAAAAAGCGCGGTATACCAACAGTTGTATGGCTCTCCCCCATCCTTCCATTCATAAATGATACCGAGGAAAACCTGAGGGGAATACTTGATTACTGCTTTAGCGCCGGAGTTAAGGGAATCATCCTTTTCGGCTTCGGGCTGACTTTAAGGCAGGGCAACCGCGAATATTTTTATTCTGCTTTAGATAAAGATTTCCCCGGAATGAGCAGAAGATACATTCAAAGCTTTGGCAATTCCTACGAATGTGCAAGCCCAAACAATCAGCGGCTCATGAAAATTTTTCATGAAGAATGCCATAAGCGCGGAGTTATGCACAATTATGACGAGATATTTGGCTATCTTCATCACCTGCCGGACAGATTCGAGCAGCTTTCGCTTTTTTGACGCTGACCTTCTTAATATAAGACGATTTTTAAGCACGATTCGTCACAATTTTTCGGGAATTTATTTTATTTTCTGCGGTTTGTACAATTTTTCTAATGATTTTTTGTGCATCAAATATAACAGCGCCGTCCCCAAGAAGCAAGGGGCGGCGCTTTTATACTATTATTATTCCACAGTTACCTGTGCATCCGACTGTGAAAGTATGTTTCCGTCCTTGTCCGTAACAGTCAGGATATATTTGCCCGTCTGGGCTGGTGCCTTAATCGACACATCCCCGCCGGAAGCTCTTGACTGTGTGGGGTCGCTCTCGTCAAAGGCGGAAAGACCCGACGGTGCAAGCCATATTACCGCTTCCTTATCTGCAGGAGCGGCGGCGAAGGCTATATCCTCGCCTGGCTTGACGGTTATGTTGTCCGTAAGGAGCCTGTTTGCCTCCAGAACCTCGGTCACAAAGCTTATCTTTTCCTCCGAGCCGTCCTGAGATGTGGCAGTTATCGTCCACTCGCCCGCCTCGGAAATTTCAAAGCCGGAAGCTATTTCATCGCCGTTAAGTGAAGCCTTGGCACCGTCCTTGACCTTAATTTCAAGCGGTGAAAGCTTGCTTACGCTGTAAGTCTTGCCTTCCGATACGTTTACTGCGGACTTTCTTTCGCCGGCATAGACGGTAAAAGTTCCCTCGCCGGAGGTCGTGCCGTCGGCGTACTGAATATAGAGCTTATATTCACCCGGCTTTTCGGGGATTAGTATGGTCTTGGCGTTTCCTGCCGCATTAGTCATATCCTCGCCCTCGGCGAAGACTTCGGTTCCGGCTGGCGCGAGCCAAACAGTGTCGTCAGGCGAAAGAAGACCTCTCCTTGGGAGCTGTTCTCCGCACTCGATGGAGACGTTTGAAGCAAGCTCGTAGTAATCATCCGGCATGACATCCTTTGAAACCATGTGAGTATATCCATCCTCTAAGCCGGAGTAAAGAACGACCTTATAGCCCTCCAGCGGCCAGATGTAGTCCTCATTGACGTACTGTTCAAGCGTGCAGTTGGGAGCGGTGGTTTCCGAACGGTCGGTGTTCGAGAATCCGTTGGTTACGGTGCAGTAGTGCTTGCGCATCCAGTCATTGAGCTCATAGACGTTTCTTATGGTGTTTGTGACGACGTTGTGGTCGAACAGGATGTACGCGCTGCCCTCGTCCGGGTGGAAGCCGTTAACCATCCTTGAGCCGTTGGCGGCTGTGGGCTTGCGGAAGCAGTTGATGTAGTTATAGCAGAAGTCGCTTGACTCCGACCAGTCCTCGTTGCCTTGCTGACCGAGGGTGTATATTCCGCCGGCATCCTGCAAAACGGAGCATATCTCCTCAACTCGGTTATAGTTTACGTGGTTGAAGCGGGAGGTCTTTGTGGGCTGACCGGGAAGCTGTGAGCCTTCGGTGCCATCGAAATTGCACCACGCCCAGCCGATGGACATTCCGCTGTAGGAGCATTTATAAACAAAGTTATGCTCGCAGACCAGATTATAGGTAAAGAATGTAGTAATCGGTGAGTTGCCGGGGAAGAAATAGCAGTTTTCCAGCAGGTAATTGTTCTTTATGGTGATGTTTTTCGGAACTCCCTCGGTGCCTGCCGGGAACTTTTCCTTGTCTGGGCCTGCGCTGGTCTCACTTACCCTCTGCTTTTCGGTGTCATTTTCGTAGATGTGCTGCAAATGACCTATAGTGATTCCCCCGCCGCCGGTGTAGGCAATAAAGTTTCCTATAATGTCGCAGTCGTAAACGTCATTTTCAAGATGTATTCCCAAATATCCGGTAGACTCAAAGCCGCCGTTTATAAAGTCCACATCATGAGCAGTGGATACATGAACCGCAGCCGGAGCAACATCGAAGGAGCGGTAAAGATCATTATGCCAGAAGAGATCGGAGAACTTTGTGTGGATGGTGCAGCCCTGAGTGGTTGCATTGCCGTAAGAGCCATCCAGCTCGTATAAATTCCAGTCGGAATAGGCAAAAGTCAAGCCGTCAAACACGATATTTTCGGCATACTTCTTCTTGGGCTGAGAACCGCTTATCTCCAAAAGCTTTTCAAGCTCTGGGATGATGACCTCCGCCTTTGACATATCCTCACCCTCACGCGGGATGTAATATAATGTCGAGCCAGCCTCATCGAAGTAGAACTGACCCTCGGAATCCAGCCACTCGAAAACATTGATGATATCATTCTGGTTAGTGGGGCTATAGCCGGTGTTCCAGCCTAAATTCTGTGCAACCGCGGCATAAGGCATCTGGAAGTTAACTCTTACATCACCCTTGTCGGTTTCTTCAAGCGAATCCGCGCAGACGGTTGCTTTTACCCATGTCGATCCGGATTCAAGCTCAATATTGCGCGGGTTGCGGGTATCAGCAGGAAGTCCCGCCGACTGCGGAATTATTGTTGCCGACTTAATTCCGTCTTCGGATATCCAAGCCCAATCCGCCATGCCCTGGGTGACGGCATAGAATCCCGCCGCCGCAACAGGCTTAGCCGAACGTCTGGTCATGGATGCGCGATTGCCGTTTACATATATCGCCCGAAGCTTGCAGCTGCGCTCCAAGTGCGCTTTATATGCAACAAGACCGTCCGAAAGCCAATCGACCTCGGAAGCCACTTCCCATTCACCGTCAAAAAGCTTTCCGCCGCTGATAACAGGATGAGCGCCCTTAGCCGCGCGGTATATGACCTTTGAATTTTTGCTTCCCGAATCGTTCTCGTCAAAAGTAACGGTATCGGAAAGCTGATAGAAGCCATCAGCGAATTCAACTGCTATGTCTCCGCCGGATTTCTTCATATCGCGTACAGCTTCGCGCGCTCTATCCATCGAGGCAAAAGGAGCGGTCTGCGAGCCATCGCCGGTTTCGTCATTTCCGTCCGGTGAGACGTAAATGATACGTTCTGCAGCGGCGGTTTCATCGGTTTTGCCTTCCTGACATCCGCTGAAGCTGAGTAGACAGGCGGGTGCCATTATCGCCGCCAAAAATACAGAAATAAATCTTTTCATAACCTTCTCCAAATAAATCATAACGTATTTTGAGCGTAAATCATCACGCTTCACTGTGGTAATCACCACGCATTCACTGTGGTAATCACCACGCATTCGCGTGGTGTGTGATATTATTGTAGCACAAATCTTTTCCGTCCTCAAGATAATATTATTATATATCAGTGATTTGTTAGTTTCGGTCATAGAACTACGCGAAATGGTTTGCAGAAATGATAATAAAAAGCGCCATGAAAACTCACAGCGCTTTAATATTTTTACTGCATTACAAAATACACTATCAGCAGCACAATCGCCGCCGCAAGAAAACACAAACCAACAAGCAGCATTTCCTTATTCCACGGCTTGCGTGATTCAGCCTTACGCTGTTTGAAGTCATACAGCGATTCAAACTCGAATCTTCTTGAGGTAAAGGGCTTTATTATCCAGTCAACGCCGTACCTCAAAACATCATATGCGCCCTTGGAGCTTGCCCAGCTAAGCGCACCTGCTCCTGTAAGAAGCACTCCGGCTATGGTAAAGCAGTCGGTAAGCTTTGAAACAATACCCAAAGCCTCCCTTTCAGCAAAAAGACCATTTGCATATGCGCATACGCCGAAGAATATAACTGCGGCTATCAACGCTCCTATGTATCTGTAAAGATTGCCTTTAAACATTCCTATCTCACTTTAAAATTTCCATATACTTTTCGTATTCCGCCTGATTGCACTGTACAAAGTGACCCTTCTTAACCTCTCTGAACGAGGGCTTGTCGGTGGAATAATCATGCTCGGCAAGGGGATTATATGTGATTCTCTTTCTTGACTTCTCATAAACCGGGTCAGGAAGAGGGATCGCAGAAAGAAGCGAGCGGGTATATGGGTGAAGCGGATTTAAGAACAGCTCATCGGACGGCGCAAGCTCGACCATCTTGCCATAATACATAACTCCTATTCTGTCTGAGAAGTACTTTACTACAGACAGGTCATGAGCGATGAACAAAATGGTAAGTCCAAAGCGGTCTCTTAAGTCGTTCAGAAGGTTTATTACCTGAGCCTGAATCGAAACGTCGAGCGCGGAAACAGGTTCGTCGGCGATTATAAGCTCGGGGTTCATGATGATTGAGCGCGCAACACCTATACGCTGGCGCTGTCCGCCTGAGAACTCATGAGGGTAACGGCTGGCGTGTTCAGGAACAAGTCCTACCAGTTCGAGCATCTCGTAAACCTTTTCATCTATAATCTTCTTGTTTCTTTCGCCCTGGATTATAAGACCCTCAGAGATAATCTCTCTGACCGTCATTCTGGGGTCGAGCGATGCTATGGGATCCTGGAAGATCATCTGAATCTGGGTTACAAGCTTTGTGCGCTTTGCTTTTCTGAGCTCGTTGTTATACTCAACAGTAAGCTGTTTTTTCTTTTCAACATCCGCCTTTTCAATCAGAGGAAGATATTTCTCCTTTACTGCGGCGCAAAGCTTGTCAGAATACTCCTTATCACAGTTCTTCTGGTCATATTTAGCTTCGGCGATTTTCTTTTTCTGCTCGGCGACGAACCTGTCGCACTCCGCCTTGAGCTTGGCCTTATCCTGCTCGGAAGCGTTCTGGGATTTTTCCTTGTATTCCTTCAAAGCGTTATCTATAGCGTCCTTATACGACTTTATGCCTGCGCATATTCTGACACCCTTGAAGATAACGTCGCCCGATGTGATGTTATAAAGCTTGATTATTGAACGACCAGTAGTAGTTTTACCACAGCCCGATTCTCCTACAAGACCGAATACTTCGCCCTTTTTAATGTCGAAGCTTACGTCATCAACCGCCTTAGTATCTCCGAAGTACTGGCAAAGATGCCTTACGCTGAGAAGAACATCGGAATCAAGCCCAACATCTACTTTTTTTATTTCGTTGTTACTCGGCATTTTCGGTTCCTCTCTTTCCTTGCATTCTCTTTATTCTGTCAAGAATAATCTTCGGCGGCTCTACCTTAGGAGCATCCGGATGCAAAAGCCATGTTGCAGCATAGTGAGTGTCGCTGATCTTGAACATAGGCGGCTGACGCTCGAAATCTATCTTCATTGCATACTTGTTTCTTGCTGCAAAAGCATCTCCCTTAGGAGGATAGATCATGTTCGGAGGTGTTCCGGGGATAGCTTCCAGTCTTTCGTTTGTATCAAGGTCAGGCATGGACGAAAGCAATGCCCATGTATACGGATGCGCAGAATGATAGAATATATCCTCCGAAGTGCCGTATTCGACTATCTTTCCAGCGTACATAACGCCGATTCTATCTGCCATGTTCGCAACAACGCCCAAGTCGTGTGTTATGAATATAACCGAGAGCTGACGCTCCTCCTTGAGCTTGTTGATAAGCTCAAGTATCTGGGACTGAATGGTAACGTCCAGTGCGGTAGTAGGCTCGTCGCAGATAAGGATATCCGGGTTAGCAGCCAGCGCGATGGCTATAACGATACGCTGTCTCATACCGCCGGAGAACTCGAAGGGATACTGATTGTATCTCTTTCTGGGTTCGGCTATGCCAACCTCATCCATCAGTTTTATGGCCTTAGCCTTTGCTATCTTCTTGGTGACCTTGTTTACAACACCAGAAGCATTTTCCTTAAGGAAATCTATAGCGTCAACTGTCTCCTTGTCGTAATCGCGGTTCTGTCTGTTTGCAATCGATTCCTCAAAGTGTGCACAGAGCCTTGCTATCTGACGGGTGATATTCTGTTTTGCTAAATCAAGGTCAGTAAGGTTCGGCGCGGGAAGCTTCCAGTCAGGATCCTTACCCTTGGCTTTAAGCTTATCGTACTTAGCCTTCAGCTTGTCATATTTTGCCTGCTCGGTCTTGTTCTTAACGATACCGTTGAAGTAAGCGTCGATATCGCCCTTGAGAGCGGATGGGAAAGTATATGCAAGGCTGTCCTTGACTATCTCTAAGGGATCTATGCATTTCTTGACTGCTGCAGTAAGCTCCTTAGCGACGGCATAGCACTCTGTTTTGCCCAGATTTTCCTTTTCGTAAACCGATATCCTTTCATTCAGCAGCTTAACGGCAATTGCCTTGCTGTTATAGGACTGCTCAGCATAATAGGTTATGCCTTTCTTAGCGTCGGCGATAAAGTTTAGCATAAAGTTCTCGTCAAGATACTTGCGAAGATATGTGTTAAGCTCATTGACGGACATTTTGGGCAATTCCTTGCCCGAATAGGTCATATAATAACCCATTGCGAAGAAGTTCGGCTTTTCAAGGCTGACCGCTTCCTGCATGATATCAGACATTTTACGCAGCTTCGAAGCGATTCCGGTATAATCGCCGGATTTCTTTGCGGCAGGTGCATCGGCTATGACCTCTTTTGTGAGTGCGGAAAGAGCGTCCGACTTTTCGTTTACAACGTATTCATGAATCGATGCCTTAGCATAACGGCATATCTGCTTCAGGCGGTAAGGAGCGTCCTTAGCAGCGTGCTTTTCCATTTCAAATGCGAGATCCTCGATATCCTCAATAGCTTCCAATGCTGCATCATGAGCAGCGTTATAGCTCGATTCAAGATCAAGATGCTTGTATTCAAACTTATCAAAATCCTTGCACTTTTTATCGATAACAGCTTCCTTTGCCTTATCGCCGTTGGCGATAGCAAGCTTCATGGCAGTACCTAAATCCTTCAAATAGGTGTTGAATGTTGAGCGGCTTTCGCGCTGACGCGCCTTGCCCTTAAGTATCATAGCCTCGGTAAGCTGCTTGCCTATCTTTACTATAGGGTTGAGGCTCGACATAGGGTCCTGGAAGATCATGGCTATTTTATCGCCACGGATCTTGTGGAACTCCTCCTCAGATATTTTAAGCAGGTCCTTGCCATCGTAGATGATCTCGCCGCCCTCGATTATCGAGTTACCGGCAAGTATGCCTAAGATTGCCTTGGAGGTTACAGATTTACCCGAGCCGGACTCACCGACGATTGCAAGGGTTTCGCCCTTTGCAAGGTCGAAATTGATTCCTCTTACCGCCTGAACCTTGCCGTTTGTGGTGCGGAAGGATATAGTAAGGTCTCTTACACGAAGTTTATTTTCCATATTAATCCTCCACTCCTCTCGTTGACGGGTTGAAAGCATCACGCAGACCGTTGCCGAACAGGTTGAATGCTATCAACAGCAAAGCGAAATAAAGCGCTGGGAAGAACATTGCATGGGGAGAGCTTGTCATAGAAGTCTGACCCTGAGCCATCAGCGTGCCTATGCTGGTTCCGGCAAAGTCGGAAATGTTTACGATTCCTAAGTATGAGAACGAAGTCTCGGAGTTGATAACGCTGGGGATAGTCAGCGCACAGCTTGTTATAATAGTACCCAACGAGTTGGGGAAGATGTGCTTGAACATCAGTCTCCAGTCGGAGGCACCCAAGGTTCTTGCCGCGTAAACGAATTCCTGATTCTTAAAGCGGTAGAACTGCTTTCTTGTAAGGGCAGACATTCCTATCCATCCTGTGAGCACAAATGCAAACAGGAACGCAGGAACAATACCAACCTTCTGTGCCAGATGGAGCTGGAACAGAACCGTTACGACCGTGAACGGAACGCCGGAAAGAAGATCGGCGATTCTGTCCAAAATAAGGTCGATATTACCGCCATAGTAGCCCTGAATAGCGCCGTAAACCGCACCTATTGAAAGGTTGATGACGGATACAAGTATCGCAAAGAGTATAGAAAATCTTGAGCCTACTCCTATAGCAAGGAATAAATCCATACCCATGGAGTTTGTTCCGAAGATGTAGAACGGCTCATTATCATTGAGATACTGGTAATAGTTGTAGTAGCAGATTCTGCACTGAACCGAGCCTGACTTCTTTGTGCTGTAGATATAGCTTCCATCATCGCCCTCAACTCTTATTGAGTTATAGGGAGCACCCTCTATTGCCTTATTGGAAGAATATGCGGGTTGATAGTTGCCGTTTGCATCATAATCAGGGGTGCCTTTACCATCGAGAACCTTATACCAGATGCTCGGTCTGTCAGCAATTCCGCAAATATCCTTGGGATCTACATAGGGGTAGATGACCTGTATTCCGGTTTCATTCTGCCACTGCTGAATAGCCTCGAAATCCTCATAAGACATTACCAGATACATAACGCCCTGAGAATAGTACTTATTGACTTTTATCTTGTAGGAGTTAGTAACCTTATCCTGACCGCGATACTTGGTGGTCTGCTGAGTGGTTGAAATTGTTTTTATGTAAGGATTGTAGCCTGTTTCAGCGCCTATGCCGTTCCAGTAAGCCAAGGTCAGGTCATTCTGAGAGTCCATGGTAACACTGCCGTCAAGAATTCCGAGTTTAAGGTCTGCAATAGCTCTTACAAACGGAGGATAGCTGACATAAAACTTATCCTGATCGGTGATTTTATAGGGCGAAACTATAGGAGAAATAATAGAGAACAGGAAGAGCGCAAAGATAATCCATGCACCGGCAACTGCTGCCTTACTCTTCTTAAAGCGAATCAAAGCATCGGCGAAGTATCCCCTTGCCTTAGTTTCAAACTTTGTATCGTGGATTTTAGAATCTGTCTGAGCGAATTCAAACTGCTCCGCCGGGATTTTCTCAATTTTTACATCGTTGTAAATATTATCGTTATACTTCATCATTTCTTCGACCCCATTCTGATACGAGGATCAATAAAGCCGTAGCTTATATCGACTACGATACTTGCAACAAGTCCTATCGCAGTGTAGAAAATCGTATCGAGCATAAACATTGGATAGTCAAGTCCGTTGATGGCATTCAGATAAAGTCTGCCAACGCCGGGAATCGAGAAAATCTTCTCGATGATGAGCGAACCGCCCAAAATACCGACGAACGAACCAAAAATCGAAGGAACTATAACTACCATACAGTTTTTGAAAGCGTGGCGGACGGTCGCCTGAACCTTGGTTAAGCCCTTTGTTCTTGCCAAGAGCATAAACTCGCTGGTTAAAACCTCGGTAAGCTCGGCGCGGGTGGTTCTTGTAAATCCGGCGATAACGCTCAACGAAAGCGAGAGGATTGCTGGAATCATACTCCAGAACATCGCCGGGGAGAACCAGTCCTTGCCCTCTTTCATAAGGAAGGGGAACCAGCCCAGCTTATAGGAAAGGAAATACTGAATTAAAAATGCATAAACAAAGCTCGGAACGGAAATCAGCGCCATGGTTACGGTTGAAATAACGTTATCAATCCATGTGTTCTTTTTAAGAGCTGCCCATACGCCGAATGCTATTCCTATAGGAATACTTACTAGTATTGACCATAGGTTTACGACAACAGTCGCCGGAAGCTTTTCAAGGAAGATATTCAAAACAGGCTGTCCGAAATACAGAACGTCCGAAATGCCGAAATCGAACTTGGTGAAGATATCCTTCATATATATGCCGAACTGAACAAGGTATGGTTTTCCGTAACCCAATGCCTCACGGCGAACCTCAACAATTTGCGAGTGAGGGTCTCCGGGCGGAAGAGGGGCGGGCGGAAGCATTCTTATCAGAACAAAGCACATAAGCGTGATGATAAACAGAGTCATCAGCATAAGCAGAATTCTCTGCGCAACATATTTTGCCATGCAGTTACCTCCTAAGAATTATTTGTCGGCGGATAGTCCGCCGTTCGGCTTATGCTCTGCGCGCAGCATAAATCTTCGATAAAAATGCAGAAATCAACGCACGGGAGCGCGCCGAAATTTCTGCGCGCTTATCGAAGATTATGACTTAAGCAGGCATTTTTGCTTTATGCAAATCTCACAAACGAGATGCAATTTTCACGATTATGAAAATGCAGGTGCGGGACAAGCGATATGTCCCGCACCTGAACAGTACATCTTAAAACGTTCAGGGTAGACCTGAAATATTATTAATTAGTACTTGAGTTCGCCGCCGTTGTCAGCAAGAAGCTGAGTCCACTCGGTTTCGTCGTAGTTGTACTTGAGGTAGGTGATGCCGCCTCTGCCCATGATCGGGTTGTACTCCTCAACAACGTAGTAAACCTGCTGAGAAAGGAGGCTCATACCGCCGTCCTGAAGCATGGGGAGGTAGTCGTAGGTCTCAAGAATCTTAACCTCGAAGTTAGCAAGGATTTCAAGTCTGGTTTCCAGATCTGCATTGCCTTCACCGAAGTTGTATTCCTTGCCGTTAACAGTGATTGTAGCACCGTTAAGAGCGTCAGACCAGTTCTTGATGTGGGTGGTGATCTCTTCGCCGTCGATAGTCATAGTCATGTTAACGGTTTCGGGGTTGAACCAACCAGCGTCATAAGCGTTGGAGGGATTTACATAAAGGTCGGAAAGTGAGAACGGGTTAAGAGCAGAACCTGACCAACCACCAAGAACGGTATCGGTAAGACCTTCTCTGAGCTTGTTAGACCAGTCGTTGCCGTAAGGAGCAGACTTAACGAATTCAATCTTGCCCTCGAAGGGAGTGCCAGCATCAACTTCGTTGATCTTCTCGTTGAGGTAATTGATGGTCTTGGTCATGAAGTCACTATCAGAAGAGATAGCGTATTCAATTCTGACAGTCTGATCAGACTTGCCGTCGCCATCAGCATCGGTGATATAACCAGCTGCGATAGCTTCGTCGAATGCGAGCTTGAAGAGCTCCTTAGCCTTAACAGGATCGTAACCGGTGATGGAAGCAGCAGCCTCATCAAGGCTTGCATAATCGTCAACGTTTACAGAGTAGAAGGTGCAGAGTGCTCTCTTAGCAGCGTCGGTATCACGGTACTTAGCACCGGTATCGGGGTCGTAGATGTAGTTGGTACCGATAAGACCATAACCGCCGGAACGTGCAGGAGAAATGGTAGCTGCGAACAGATCTCTGTCGTAAGAAACAGCCAGAGCCTTTCTGAAGTTGAGGTTGGTCATGGTTTCGAGGTCGTACTTAGTCTTATCGAAGTCAGCAGCGCCCTCACGGTTAGCAATGGATTCCTTATGACCGTTGAGGATAAGGAAGAAGATAGTCTCCGAAGGAGTTGCATGGCAGAACTCAGAGCTTCTGTAAGTCTCGAAGTCCTCAGCCTGGAGGCCGTAGCCCATCAGCTGTCCCTTAAGGAACATGAGCTTTCTGGTTGCAGCTTCTTCAACTACCTGAGTATCGATAGCAGTGGTCCAGTACATCTGGTAGGTCTGACCATCGGTAGGATCAACGTAAACGTGCTTGCCATCGGTCCAGCCGTACCAGTTTTCGTTCTTCTCGAAGCGCATATGCTTGTCTGCCTGGTAGTCGGTCATCTTGTAAGGACCGTAGGAAGAAGTGGTAGCAACGCTGGTGTTGTAGGTAGAAGTCCAAACACCGTTGGATTCGGTAAGGTTAGCCTCGTAGAGGTCTTCCTTAACGAGCCAGTTAGAAGTAAGGTTGTAGTAAAGGTTGAAGCCCTTAAGGGACTTAGCCAATACTAAGGTGATCTGATAATCGCCGCTCTTGTAAAGACCAACGGTTGATTCGTACTCAGCTGCAGGGTAATCGTGACCGGTTACTAAGTAGTTGGGGATATCAGCATCGGTTTCGCCCCAAGCAGGGTTACCGGTGGTAACAGGGGTGAACAGAGCGAGGTTTTCATCAGTGAGCGGGATAAGACCGTTCTCATCGACCATAGCAATAAGAGCATCCCAGTTGGTAACGTCGAAGTAAGCTTCGCCGTAGTTTTCAATGTAAGCCTTAAGAGTATCGCCGCCGCACCAGTCAAGGCTGAAGTCAAGACCGATGTAAACCTTGTCGCCGTCAGCAGTGGTGTACTGACCGTCAGCGCCCTTAACCATGTCAGCTACAGCGTAAGCGCCGAGAGCATCCTTGTAAGAGGTCTTACCGTTGTTAGCATAAGCTTCAGCACCGGCAATAACAAAGTTCTGAGTGTAGTAGTCAGTAGCTCTGTAGTTCTTGAGATCGGGATCAAGAAGCTTCTTCATGGAGTATACATAATCATCGGCAGTGATGGGTGTGCCATCTTCCCACTTAGCGTCGGGATTGAGGTCGATGGTGTATGCATAACCGGAATCAGCAGATTCGGGAATTCCGAATTCAGGATGCTCAGCCTTTACAGCCTCGGTAACGTCAACGGGAGCGGAAGCAGCCATCTCGGGAACGATTGCGTAACCGGTAAAGTCTTCCTTGCCCTCAACGTCGTTAATAGCGTACTGAGAGCTGATAGCGTCGTTGAATACGAAGTTGTAGAAGCCCATTCTGAGGAAGTCAGTAGGGTAGCTGTCATCAGTGGTCTGGTATGTATGAGGGTTCCAGTTTGTAGCCAGTGTGCTTACAGAATCCTTATAAACGTATTCTTTATCAGCAGCAGGAGCTACAACGTTTGCAGTATCTGCTTCGCCGTTGTTGGCAGCATCATCAGGATTGTTCACATCGACGTTAGCGTTGTCGTTGTTTGCGGGATTATCAGGCGTATCGTCGTTAGTTCCGCAAGCTGCGAACACAGAAACTACCATAAGCACAGCTAAAAGCATTGCAAGCAGTTTTTTCATGTTAATTACCTCCAATAAATTTTGCGTGCATAAGCACGATTTTATGCTCAGACGCTGTTATGCGCGCTTTATACTATATAATAAGTAAGCCCGCTTTGCGCCGTTTGCATATCCAAAAACATAAATTGAGAAACACAATTTATGTTTTTTAGACCTTTATATTATAAAACTATGCTCAAAAAAAGTCAATAGGATTCTGAATTTATGGCATTATCCATAAAAACCAATGCAATAATCAATGCAATTTTGCACTTTTTGAATCAATGCGGCACACTTTTTTCAATATTTACCCTCGTAATTTTGGAAAAGTCGGGTTTTAAGCCTTTCCTGATGTCCCACGATGAAAAAAATGAAGGATTCGCATGAAAAAAATTCATTTATGATAATAAAAATTTTTTGAAAAAAGGTATTGACATTTCACCTAAGGTATGCTACAATAATCCTCGTTGCCGGTGCAGCGCTTGCTGGTGTAGCTCAGTTGGTAGAGCAGCTGATTTGTAATCAGCAGGTCGGGGGT
>ERZ779889.2052-NODE-2052-length-17723-cov-6.395970_pt1 | contig 17723 bp, 17 predicted proteins | sample MGYA00511030_ERZ779889 | MGnify/ENA primary metagenome ERZ779889 (study PRJEB29588, sample SAMEA2160616) | human gut metagenome | biome: human gut; feature: human-associated habitat; material: faeces | place: Denmark | collected 2008/2010 ...
GTTGAACATATTGATGGCGCACAAGGAAACCTGCGTCGGTATGGCGGCGAATATGATCGGCGTGAAAAAACGTATCATCGCGTTTCTCGATGAGAGCGGACGATTCAGGGCGTGGCGCTGAAAGTCATCAAGGATATCGTCTGATGCACTACATTGAAGCGAAAACCATCCTGTCCGCGAAAAACGGCATGAATCTCTACCGTGGGTGCACGCACGGGTGCATTTACTGCGACAGCCGCTCGGATTGCTACGGGATGGATCACGAATTTGAAGATATCGCGGTCAAAAGCAATGCGATTGAACTGCTGGAGGACGCGCTCCGCCGCAAGCGTAAGCCCTGCATGATCGGCACGGGCTCGATGTGCGACCCGTATATGCACTGCGAGGAAAAACTTGAGTTGACCCGCCGTGCACTGGAGGTCATCGACAAATACAACTGCGGTGTGACGGTCATCACGAAATCTGACCGCATTCTGCGGGACATCGACCTTTACGAACGGATCAACAGCCGTTCCAAGGCGGTTATACAAATGACATTGACCACAGCGGACGAGAACCTTTGCCGTATCATTGAGCCGAATGTCTGTACCACGCACAGGCGTTATGAGGTGCTAAAAGAGTTCCAAAAGCGTGGGATTCCGACGGTTGTGTGGCTTTGCCCGATTCTGCCGTATATCAATGACACTGTGAAAAATCTGAATGAAATTCTCGATTATTGCTTTGACGCGGGTGTGAAAGGCATCATCACGTTCTGCTTCGGCGTAACTCTGCGTGCGGGCAATCGGGAATATTTTTATCGCAAACTGGACGAGCATTTTCCGGGGATGAAGGAACGCTATATCCACCGTTTTGGGGATTCATACGAATGCACCTCAGAAAACTCTGCTGCACTTTGGAAGGTGTTTACCGATCGCTGTCGGAAAGCCGGCGTGATGACCTTGCTGGACGAGATTTTTGCGTATCTGCGCGAATATCCAATAAAAAATGAACAGCTGAGCTTATTCGACTAAGAGAAAATCCTATGATTGACAACACTTTTTACACCACCGACCGTACCGAATGGCGGGCGTGGCTTGCGGAACATTTTGAAACCGAAAAAGGAATATGGTTTGTGTTCCCGATGAAAGAGTAGGGCGAGATGAGCCTTTCCTATAACGATGCGGTCGAGGAGGCTCTTTGCTTCGGTTGGATCGACAGCACAATTAAACATATTGGTCCGCTGCGCCGCGCACAGCATTTCACACCGAGAAAGCCGGTCAGTCCGTACTCGCGTCCGAATATCGAACGACTTATCCGGCTTGACGGGCAGGGATTGATTCACCCCAAGGTTCGGGAAAGCGTGATCGGCCTCATCCGTGCGCCGTATGTCTTTCCGGAGGATATTCTGAATGCGATACAAGCAAATCCGGTTGTGTGGGAAATTTATCAGGCATTTCCGGAAGGCTACAAACGCATTCGTGTCGCCTATATCGATGCGGCGCGGAAACGCCCGGCAGAGTTTGAAAAACGTTTAAGCAATTTTATCGCCAAAACGAGGGCAGGCAAGAGAATTCCCGGTTTCGGCGGTATCGGCAAATACTATGGGAGCAAATGAGGAAGACAATATGGAAACCTCTGAAACGGCGCAAAGAATACCGAGCGAAGAAATTAGCCGGATTATAAAGGAAAAACGATGCCTACCATCATTGAAAAGCTGAAGGTGACACGGGTATATGTCGGTGTCCCGATTATATTTCAGATCAGCTGATAAGGAGAAAGAAAATGGAACTGTCTGCATTTTTCAAAAGTGTAATCGATCAGGATCGTGCACCTGTCGTGCTCTGCGATCTTGACCACACGATTCTTTACATGAACTCCGCCGCCATCCGCAATTATGCTAAGCGCGGCGGAGAAAAGCTCATCGGACAGAGCCTTCTTGCCTGTCATAATCCGCACTCGCAGGAGCTGATCCAAAGAACGGTTTCGTGGTTCCGCGAAAGTCCGGAGCACAACATTATCTACGAATTCCACAACGAAAAAGACAACCGCGATGTGTACACGGTTGCCTTGCGCGACGCAGACGGTGCTCTGATTGGGTATTATGAGAAACACGAGTACAGGAATCCCGAGACGACGAAGCCGTTTGACTTCAGGGAAGAATAAAAACGGCAATTGGAAGTAAGTTATTTCCCCTTTGGCTGTGAGCCCGGAGTCCTGGATAAACACCCGGGAGTATGGAAACAAGGATGAAAAACAAGCAAAAAGGTGTTAATCAGTAGCAGGGAAGAAGGGTTTTTACTTGCTCCGGCGGCAGTAATCCGTGGAGATCTTTTGTACAACGGCAATAAAATCAGTATGTTCCGGCAAAAAGAAAATCCGAACCCAAAATCCATAAGGATTAGGTTCGGATTATTCTTGTTTGCGTGTGTACGACAAAATCTCGTTTTTCGGGCGATTTTTGAGAGTGTGTCGAACGATTTCAATCTTTTTACCTCTCTGCAGTCGGCAGAGTTATCGAACCGCTCTCAACTCGATATATCCTCTCTCTCCTCGAGGTTCCAACTGAATGCGGGGATTTGTTTTGTCCCACGCATATCCGATTGTCGATGGGTCGTATCGCTCCATTGCAAGCTGTAACGCTTCGATCGCTTGGCAATAGTCCTCCTCATTGAACGGTTCGCCTTGAAACATCAAGTATTTTGCCGCAGGCAAAGTGATGACATCAAATCCATCCAGGATAATGCCGGTATAGTCCATTGTCACCTCAACACCCTGCACATATTCAGATGTGTTCGGCTTTCGATATTTCTCCGGCAGCCACATACAAACAGGCTCTCCACAAAGAGATTTCATGCTGGTGAGAATACCCCAGACATCACAGCCTACTTCTTGACAATAACTCCAATACTCTTTTGCCGTTTTTCCTCGCTTGATGATAACCTTGCGTTCCGGCTTTTCTACTACCTGAACAAAGACATTTGCTACATGTTCCATTGATTTTTGCTCCTTCCACAGTGTTTTGAATTTAACGCCGTAAGGGGTGAAAAGTGGGAGAGGCATAGGAGATTTTGCATATTCATAGGGATTGCAGCCAAACGCGTTGCGAAATGCCCGTTGATATCCATCAACGCTGTCATAACCGGAATCATAAGCAATATCGATTACTTTGCACTGTTCGTCACGCAGACGCAATGCCGACTCGGACAATCGAATCCGCCTGATGTAATCCGCCGGTGCAAGTCCTGTCAGCTCCTTAAATATTCGCTCGCAATAAAAAGGAGGGTATCCGGCAGCGCGGGAAAGGTCACATAGAGTGATCTTTTCTGAAAGATGCACTGCGATATAGTCCTGCATCTGTTGAACTGCTAAAATCTTTTCCGTCACTTTATCATCCCTCCTGACAAAGCCATTATAGCAGAAGGAACGGAATTATTCTCGACTTTTCTTGCGCTTCTTCAAATTCCGATTTGTTTCTGCGTAATTATATCATATCGTTTGGGCTTTTCAATGTCTCAAACAATAAATAAAAATGATGGTCTATAAGAAAAGACTTATAGACCATCACACTTGGTGCGAGTGTTCATAACGGATTTGATTAAATACAGAAAAATAAGCCGTAACACACATATTCTGCACTCAAACCGCCTGTTTTCGTTCCTTCAAACACATAATGGAGGAATTTATCATGAAAAACGAAATTACTTACACAGAAATCAATGGCATCAACTACCCGAACCTCGCATTGCCGGAGCAACCGAAAGTCAATATCGGAAAATACGGACAGATGCGGCTTGGCTTCTTGAAAAAGCACCGCGGAGGCACGTATACTACTCTATTAACCGAAGGAAGACTGTCTACACATTTGTTTGCCATAGACCAAGAAGCACGCTCACAAGTTGAAATTATGACCAAAGAGCTTGCTAAAAATCGTGGTATCGACGAAAACCTTAAAGCGAGTAATCCGCTCCTGTGGGCACAAGAAATGAACAACTGTAAGGCATCTGCCGAGGAATTTGTGCTTCGGGAGGTGGTGTATCAATGACCTCTATTATCAAAGAACTTTGGTACGGAAACATTTGCTCGCAAGAGGACGATATATTAGATAATCCGGAGTTTAAGGAACTACTCTGCTACATGGCGCGCCATGAAGCCGACCTCAAAGAAACCTTGACCGATAAGCAAAAAGATGTTCTTGACAGGCTGATGGATAACCGAATTGAGTTTGATAGTCTTGCTGAAGCGGCAATATTTGAATACGGCTTCAAACTCGGCGCAAAGATGATGCTTGAAATGTTGGCAGAATAAAACTGAATAGCTTAATAAAGCCCGTAGCATTGAATTTTTCTTTGCTACGGGCTTATGTGTCATACCGCTTTTATCGACAATAATTTTCAAGTTATTGACAGTAAAGCTAATCAAATCTATTGACAAGCTAAACGAAATCGTTTATAATATATAGTGTATATTTGTATTTGGGGGACGATATGGGGATTTCGGAACAAATAAGAGTTTTATGTGTCAGATCTAACATCAGTATGGCAGAATTGGCACGACGATTGGGTGTCTCGCCACAAAGCTTAAGTGCAAAGATGAAGCGAGAAAGCTTTACCATATCAGAACTTGAAAAAATTGCGGAAGCGGTAGGAGCTTCTTTTGTCCGCAAATTTGTATTATATAATGGAAATGAAGTATAAGAGGTATCGAAATGGCGATTTATAGATTGGGTGAATTGTTTTGCGGACCAGGCGGATTGGCTTGGGGAGCTACTAACGCTGATATTGGTTTGGATGACTACAAAATACATCATGCATGGGCAAACGATTATGATAACGATACTTGCAATACATATAGACGTAATATTTGTCCTAAAGAACCTGAAAGCGTGATTTGGGGAGATGTAAGAAAACTCGATTTGAAAAGTTTGCCGGATATAGATGCATTGGCATTTGGATTTCCTTGTAACGATTTTTCGGTTGTCGGAGAGCAAAAAGGATTTAACGGTCAGTTCGGACCACTCTATTCCTACGGAGTGCAAATTCTAAAAACACATAAGCCATTATGGTTTTTAGCCGAGAATGTTGGTGGACTTCGTAGTGCAAACGAGGGAAATGCATTTAATAAAATATTGTCCGATATGAAGGATGCTGGATATCGAGTATACCCTAACTTGTATAAGTTTGAAAAGTATGGTGTTCCACAGGCAAGACACAGAGTGATTATTGTCGGCATCCGCAATGATCTGCCTTATGAATTCAAGATTCCAAGCTATCTGCCATATGCAGATGTAGATGTTTCTTGCCGCACTGCTATTGAGGTGCCGCCTGTTCCGGCAGATGCTTCGAACAATGAGCTCACACAACAATCTGCTGTTGTTGTGGAACGGTTAAAACATATCAAACCCGGTCAAAACGCATTTACTGCCGATTTGCCTGTCGATTTACAGCTCAATGTAAAAGGGGCAAAAATCAGTCAAATTTATAAACGTCTTGATCCAACCAAACCTGCATACACAGTAACCGGCTCCGGCGGTGGCGGCACGCACATCTATCATTGGAGTGAGCCTCGCGCCTTGACAAATCGTGAAAGAGCAAGGCTACAAACATTTCCTGATACATATGTTTTTGAAGGTTCAAAAGAATCAGTAAGAAAACAGATAGGAATGGCAGTTCCTTGTGAGGGAGCGAAAATAATATTTGAAGCGATTCTTAAGACTTTTGCGGGTATAGAATACCCTTGGATAGAACCCAAATTAAGCGAATAGACGAAAGGAATGTAGTATGGCATATAATCATTGGTTTGTTTCAAGACAAAAAAGACAATTAACCACAATATTACCGGCTCTCATTGCGTTTAGTGATATTTGCGTTGGAAAGAAATGGGCAGGAAATACTGCGTTGCAATTAGCTTTTGAAGATGAGTTGCAACGACGAGACATTACCGAACATGGTAAACTAAGAGCAAGAAAACAAAATCAAGGCGGCGGAGGAACGAGAACGCTATTCAAACAGATGAAGGATCTCGGACTTGTGTTTACCGAGGATGACAATGGAAAATGCCGATTGACACTTATTGCCGAAGCAATTATCAAAGGTGATATTACTTTCGTTGAAGCAATGAGACTTCAGCTTCAGAAATATCAGTATCCTTCTGCGGCGTGTTGGTCAGGGAGCGGCGCGGTCTGCCGTTCCTTTAAAGTTCATCCTTTTCAATTTATTTTGAGATTGCTTAGATATACCCCTTTGGAAAATTACCTTACAAACGATGAACTTGCTTACATTGTAATTCACCAAGCCAATTCTGACGATGATGAAACTTTTAATGCCGTATCCGGTTGGATTCTTGCACACAGAAAAGACGGGAGTTTACCGCTTTCAATGATCGACCAAGTATGCATCACCGACAAGATGACAGCCGAGCAAGCAAAAGCTATTAAAGTTACGCAAGCGGCATATCAAAACATTGCTAATACATTTTGTAACTACCTCAGTTTAACTCAGTATATTGATAGAGGGTACAAACAAATCAGTATACGAAGCGGCAAAGAACAAGAAGTAGACGCATTTATTCAATCAAAGCCGACATATATACCCAGCCCTGAGTTGACCGAAAATTATATCCGTGCTTATGGTCGGGGAAATGCGGCAAAAGATTTGCGTAATTTTGAAAGAGAAGACCGCAAAACTAAAAAAGAATTGAATGAGGCTCGTATAAGAAAAGAATATGTACTGTTGGCGCTAAAAACACCCATTACAGGTATAACTCCCGATATAGTTCAAACAATTACCCACAACACCGGCATTGATGAATCATTTGTAGAAAAATTTTTGATTCGGTGCTATCCAAACGGCAACATTTCGGACTTCTTTTTGTCGTATAAAGAGTACGCACACATGGGTACAGAAGGGGCACGTGATTTTGAACTCGCAACATGTGAAATTTTCAAAAAGATTATTAAAATGCGTGTTAAGCATGTTGGTCCTATTGGGAATACGCCTGATGTATTTGTTGAATCCGAGGAAGGAAAATATTGTGGTATTATTGATAACAAGGCATATAAGAAAGGTTATAGTATAACGGGTGATCATTCACGTGTAATGAAAGATGTCTATATTCCCAATGTCAATGTATATGGCGAAGCAAAATATCCCCTTGCTTTCTTTACTTATATTGCAGGTTCTTTTGGAACGAATATAAACAGCCAAATCCAATCTCTATATAGTGAAACTGGTGTTTGTGGTTCGGCAATGCCTGTCGATATTTTTATAAATATCGTTCAAGATTATGCGGAAAAGGGGTACGACCATTACATATTGAGAAATATTTTTTCCGTTAATCGAGAAGTCAGACTGTCAGATATCCGTTAAACTGTAAAACATAGTGGGGCAATATAATGAGGGTATGCAGTTTGTTTTCTGGCATAGGTGGTATTGATATCGGCTTTAGACAAGCAGGGTATAGTATCGTTTGGGCAAATGAGTATGATGCCGCCGCTTGTAAAACCTATAGGCATTATTTTGGAGACTCTTATCTCGTTGAGGATGATATAAGAAACATCAAGATAGCAAACATCCCTGATTTTGATGTGCTAACCGCCGGCTTCCCGTGCCAACCATTTTCGGTTGCCGGACGACAACGAGGTTTTGGAGATAAGCGAGGCAATTTGTTCTTTGAGATTACAAGGATAATAGATTCCAAACGCCCCAAAGTGGTGTTTTTAGAAAACGTTCCTAATCTTATGGAGCATGACGAGGGAAAAACTTTTCTTGTGATCTTCAATTCACTTGCTCAGTTCGGATACTCTGTTTATTATAAGGTTATGGCGGCAAATGAATACTGTAATCTCCCGCAAATCAGAAAACGTATTTATATAGTTGCTTTTCGTGATGATATAGCTGATCGCATTTATCAGCATCCCGAACCCGTAGAGCTGATACTAAAATCTTCAGATATTGTTCGTAGGAGTGAAAAACAGAACGATATATATTATTACAACGGCACGGATATGTATCAATATCTCGCTCGGAATATGCGTGATAAGGAAGCGATTTATCGCATTACCGATACCGAAGTGCGTTGGACGAAAAACAAAATGTGTCCCACGCTGACAGCAAATATGGGTACTTATCCCGATAGAGTGCCCGTTGTGTGGGATGATTATGGAATAAGAAAATTAACGCTACGAGAATGTCTTGATTTTCAAGGTTTTCCGAAAGATTTCTATTTTCCTAATACGATTACTATTGACGATGCATATAAACAGATCGGTAATTCTGTTTGCGTGCCGATTGTAAAAGAAATCGCCAGAAATATTATTTCCAATTTAATTTAAACATCATAAATAGGAGGTGAGATTGTTGGATTATAATAAGCTCATTACTCATTATGTAGATAACTATTCATCAAAAGTTTTTATGACACGGTTGACCGAAAAATCGAGGAACTTTTATGTAATGTACATATATGATGTCGATAAAGAATTAGAAAACTTTTCGGAAACCTTTTTGAAATACCTCCCATTTTATGTTAGAAACAATGATTATTTTGTCGCTTTAGACGCTGTAGAAGACATCGATGAATTGCTTGTCAGCCGTTCTAAAAGTCTAAGAAGAAACAGTAGAATTATACCCCAAAGAAAGATAGATTCGGATGGGATATATGGCGAATTGTTCCTTGATTTCTATTTGCGAATCGTAAATAACAGAAATGCGATACTTACATTTGCAAATAAACGCTCGTTTAATTCTAATTATGAAACTACAGGTCCAGACAATATAGTCTACTATATTGATTCTCATTCAAAAATAAATATTTGCATATGTGAGGCAAAATTTGTTGTTGGAGCATCAGGCGCAAAATCTGCCTTGGTAGAAGATATTACAGGAACACCGGAAATTCCTGCAACACCTACAAGGTCCAAGATACCCGAAAAGCCTGGGCACATTACAGAAGCATATTTAAATGACTATTTTCAATTTATTGTTGAAAAGGGAGTAAATGTTTCAGAAGAGGATAAAAAAATATTTAAGCCCTTTTTATCAGATCTCAACAAGGAGTTAGACAACGGAAACGATTTCCTTTCTGTGATAATTAAACACGATATTTGTACTAATTTTATATTTTTTGCAATATTTGATAGCACAAAAAAAGAGCCTGAAAAACTTATTCAACATTATAATGAAATATACGATACATGTAAAGATTATGTTGAAAAATTAGGACTTACTAATTATAAGATCGAAATAGTATTTATACCAACAACTAATAATACAATGACAATAAAAGAAGCAATGGAAAAGGCTTATGAATAATATTGAGCTCTTGGAAGCAATTAATGAATATTCCTTTGATGGAAATGACGAAAGAATAATTGACATATTAAATACCTTGTTTGATAGTGGGGAATATCAAGAACACCTAAATATTGTTTTTGATGCGATCTCCATTACTCAAATGTATGGCTTTTTGGCATATCTTACAGATGAGGAACGCACTTTTTTTCTCAAATGGGATAACCTCAGGAGTGATTCATATAGTGGAAAACGAATTGATTTTTATAATAGTGGGCAATTATCGTTAATATTTGAGTTTGAACAACACAATAAGGTATTTTTATCTGCCCCCACATCCTTTGGAAAAACCAGTATAGTTATAGAATACATTCTAAACAATAAGGATAAGCTTGATAATATTGTATTTGTTGTTCCCACTAACTCTTTATTGGAAGAACTGTTTGAAAAGTTCAGCCACTACAACATTGAATTGAATTTGGGTTATTTGATTTCAACACAACCGGTATATTCGTTATTTGGGAGAAATGTTTTAATATTAACTCCAGAACGATTTGTTGTTATGGCCGAAAGCAAATTATTAGAAACTATCGATTTGATGGTAATGGACGAAACCTATAAGATTGTCGATTCACATAACGATAGCATTTCTGATTTTGTCAATCATAGAGCATTAAGGTTCAGAAAAGTAGCAGATATTATTGCAAAATCTAATTGCCGAGTAATTTTCTTGAGCCCTTTTACATACTCACTCACAGATTCGATGAGTGCCTTTCTATCAAAACATGATATTAAAAAAATTGATCGCAAGCTTGAATATGTTAAACGCGAAATAGTGCAGTTAGACAGTTCAGACGACGCAAAAAGATTTTTCGGTAAGCAACTGACATATTATCGTCGCAGTTCGAGTATACCGCAAAAATCCAAGTTGATTTTGTCCAAATTACAATCCAGTAGTTCTATTGTGTATGTGCCAAACTATGTTAAAGCTTATGATATTGCTGATGCCATAGATTTCTCTTGCTTAAAAAAAGATAATGACGCAAGATATATAGCGTTTATGAATCATTTGAGCGAAAACTTTATTCTTGATGGACAAGAAGAAGTGTGGGCAGTTTACGAAGCACTCAAAAAAGGAATCGGAATATATATTTCACCGTTGCCTCGTTATGTCAAAAAAGAAATTATCAGATTGTACGAAAATAAAGTATTATCTACCTTGATAGTTACATCTGCATTTACAGAAGGAGTCAATACATGTGCAAGCAATTTAATATTCACCAGTCTTGTCAATGGACCAAATACAAATAAGTTGTCGGATATAGATGTTCTGAATGTGTCCGGACGAGCAGGAAGATTTGCCAAAAATACGGTTGGGCGAGTATTTTGCGTAAACGCTGATGTGTATAATCGTGTAAAATCCTTACAAGAACAAAACAATATACGACTTGAAAATTATAATTATTGCAAAGGAACACATCGGCTTGATTATGAAATCGAAATGATGGACGAAGAGTACCTAAATGATGGGCAAAGGGAACAACTCCAAAAACAAATTTTAGAGTTGGGCGTTCTCGGATTAAGCAAATCAGATTTGAATATTTCATTAAATGTTTCGAATGCATGGAAAATTATACTTTACAAACACTTTCTGTCGCTTGACAAGAGTATTGTCAAAGAAATAAACGATAAGATTACAAACATTTACGGTCAAGAGGAAGGAAAACAATTAGATGCATTAAGCTATCTTTTTAAGGATTTGCGAGAAGCATTTTTGAAAACGCAGATTAATGTTTTCCCGCAGGAAGTATATGATATTTATCCATTCGATAAATCGGGCGAGTTTACATGGGGGAGATTATATCAAATTTACGTTTCAGGTTCACCTAAAAAGATTATTTTAAATAATATAAACTTTATAAAATCTAAATTTGATAAAATAACTAACAAAGTAAAGTATTTGTCAAAGGAACAAGTAGCACCTTTGTTTTCCTTTAACAATGCATCGTGGATTCTTGGATATTTCAAAAATGATTTGTCGTTAAATATGAATGCATTTTATACAGAAACTTTTAAGATAGTGTCAAATATCATTCAGTATAAAATACCTTTCTATCTAACCTTCTATGTTTCGATTTTTAAGTTGTTTATAAAGAAAAACAAAACTATTGATTTGGATTATTACACATTTGACATTAATAAACTCATCAGTATTTTTGAAAACGGTAGGACGGAAGATGAATATTCAAAATTGATTGATTACGGATTGCCCTTAACAACGGTTAGTAAAATTGCTGACAACAAAATTGGCTTGGATGATTTAAAAAGGCAAAAGTTTGATCAAAGCAAATTTGACGACTATGAAAAAATGATTATTTCAGAAACCGTACGTCTAATATGAAAATACTGACTATATTTTGAAATTGTTTATTTCAATTTGGATATAGAAAGGAGCCCAACCATGCCGAACACAGACGAAGAATTAAAAGCAATATTTCGCGCCAACGACTACACAACCTATGTGCCGAAGTTCGATGCACGCACGGCAACGGCGGAGGAAAACAAGGTACATAGCCGAGCAAAGGCGTTGTTCTACAAGTCCTGGTGCGGTCAGCTTGTCAGCATGGGCGGCAAGGCAAGTCTGAAGAATTTCTCCAAAGATTACCCCGTAAAGCTCCTTGAACAGACCGATGAAAACATCATTGCCGAGCAGGTTGTGAATGTTTTGAATGACGAAAGCAAGCTACAATCTGTGTTTGAGGTTTTCTTCACCGCAATGGAAAAGCCGCTTGAAGATGCGCTGTCAGAACAGGCCACTTTGCTCGGAAAAATGTTTGAAGAACTTACCGATGACGAAATCATGCGGGCGGTGGACAAGGTTGCGGATGCTCTAATGAACGCCATGATCGGCAAGATGATGGTGTCGCAGAGTGTGCCGGAAATCATGCAGATCACCAAAAAGCACGGTGCTCATGAGGACTTCAATCCGAACGTGAAAGACAACCACGACCGCATCGACTTTGAGCGGAAATGGGATCACACCCGCACCAAGCTCGGCAAAATGCTTTCTTTCGATGAACTTGATCCCGATGACGAATCGCTTGCCTATTGGGACGATGATCCAATGGATGACGAGACGGCGCTTGCCGATTTGACACAGCGTTTTCTCGCTTCTCTTGATGACGACACCGACAGAGATATTGTCATCTTCAAGCTCAAAGGCAAGACGCAAAGCGAGATTGCGGAAACACTCGGCTTTACACAAGGAGCGATTGCCAAGCGACTGAAGAAGATCAAAGTCAAATTTGATGCCCTCACAAACGAAAACAAATAACCACTGCCTCTGCTGACTTAGGTTGGCAGAGGCAAATTTTTTTTGCAAAAAATTTTTTGTTTCGAGGAATAATTTGCATTTCTCATGTCGGGGTACTTATGAAGGGATAAGAAGGATTATCCAACACACAAAAAATTTCATATGGCAAAAGCCGTTACATAAGCACGGGAATAGGTCAAGGTCGAGAGTGCTCGACTACCTTTTCTGCCGCCTCTGTGTAACGGCTTTTTTGTTTCTTCTGATACATAACCCGCATCCGTCTGCGTTTCCGGATGCAGAAAGGAGAGAAAAGGTGATGAAACAGAGTACAAAATTCGCTCTATTTTGAGGACTGCGTCCGAAGAATAGCAAGCAGGGACTTTCCGTACACGGGGTGCGAAAAATCCACTCTGCAGGGGCGCCGCCCCTGTAACCCCGAATCTATATGAAAGGAAACAAGATGATTGAGTAAAGAAAAGAAAACAAGAATTGTGATGGATGTTGATGAAAGCATCAAAGCGGAAATTGAAGCTAACGCCAAGAGATGCGGTCTGAGTATGACCTACTATCTCGTGTGGTGCGCGCTACATGAAGCACCGCCTATGGCTCTGCCGCCTGATGAGATTGTGAGAGCGAAGAATCTTCTCTGTAATTTTCAAGAGAAGCTGTTCGCACTTGAATATATGGTTGAGGACATCTCATACTTCGAACCGTATATCAGCGAGTGTCGGCAACTGATGAAAGAGATGGACAGACTGCTCCTTGAGGCAAAGCACTGATGGCAACCACGGGATTTTGGCCTGTTAAGGCAAATCTGCTTGCCCTCATCAAGTACACCGAAAATCCCGAAAAGACCTCGGCGATGAGTGAGGGCGAGATGCAAGCACTTCACGATGTCCTTGATTATGACATGAACGAAGGCAAGACCGAGCAGAAGTTATACGTTACCGGCATCAACTGCCTGCCCGAAACAGCGTATGAGAGAATGATGGCGACCAAACGGCAGTTCAACAAGACGGGAGGTGTGCTCGCCTATCACGCTTATCAGAGCTTCAAGGCTGGAGAAGTCACACCGCAGGAATGTCACCGCATCGGCATAGAAACAGCAAAGAAGATGTGGGGAGATCGCTTTGAGGTGCTGGTGACAAGTCATGTTAACGGACACCATCTGCACAATCATTACTGCATCAACAGCGTCAGCTTTGTGGACGGCAAGAAGTTTGAGAACAAAATTGCTGAGCATATGCGGATGCGTGAGGTATCGGACGAGATTTGCAAACGGCATCGGTTGTCTGTTCTACACGACTCAAACTTCTATTCCAAACAAAGCAAACGAGAGTATTGGAAGAGCAAATCGGCAAGCGAGATTGAGAAGGAGATCATACGGCAGGATTTCTATGAGGCGGCTCGGTTTGCCACAAACGGCTGGGAGTTTTGCCAATACCTCATGGGACTTGGCTATTATATCAACCGCAACCACAAGTATGAGCATATCTCGGTCACGCCACCCGGCTGGAACAGAGCGGTGAGAATTGACACGCTTATCCCGGAGCTTGACAACAACAGCTTACTGAATTTGTTTTGGGAGAATTACGAGCAATACTATGAGCCGATTTATGCGATGTTTGATTTTCGTCCGTTAAAGAAGTATGAGGACACCATTTGGAGATACAAACACCGCCGCGACAATATTCAAGAGTTTGTGGATGCCATCTTCGGTATTATCCGTCTTGCCCTCGGACTTGACAATTGCCGCAACAAAGAAACACGTGCGGTTCTGCTCTCGCCTGACTTCCGTAAAGAGTCTGCCGCACTCAAAGAGCATCAGAACATCATCCGCTTTGTCAGCAAGCACAACATCAAAACCCCGCAGGATATCCGTGATGTGGCGGCAGAATGTCAAGCCAAAATGGATGACCTCAAGGAAACGAGAGATATCCTTTACAACCGCATCCGCAGACCGAAGCCGACAGACACGGTTGAAGAACTCAAAGCGGCGAGGGATAGCCTAACCCGTGATATTGCAGAGGCGCGAGAACAGCTCAAGACGGCGAACAAACTCACAGACCTACTCACACACTTGGAAAAAGAGATCGACGAGGAGCTGGCGTTAGAACGCGAAGGAGCGACACTTCCAGAACCTACTACCGCTGACGATGTGTCAAGGTATATCAACAGTGAGGAGTATGACCCAACACGGCACCGAGTGCAAAGTGAAACACAGCCGAACGTGCGTAGGCGAAGTGAGCGGGAACGGTGAATCTGCTAAATCTTCAATTTAATGGGGTGAAGAAGTGGTAATTTTGGTAAGTCCGCAAAATGCGGACTTACCAAATCTAAGGCGAGAATATCCGGCAAGTCCTCAAAATGAGGACTTACCACTTTGAAGCCATGGAATACTCCAAAATCCGCATTTTTAGAACATTGAGGTAGCGCATCAAAATGATGCGTTAGCACAATACAACAGAAAGGATATGATATGAAAAACACCTATTTCAGAGTTCACAATCACATTTTCTTGCACGATCTTACACCGCGCGACATCGCCGTCTACTGTTGCCTTTGCAAGCACCGCAACAACGGCACAGGCGTTGCATTCCCGTCGAGAAAGAAGAATGCGGCATCGGCAAGGTTGATACTGTAGACAAGGCGTTAAAGCGGCTCTGCGAGGCGGGAATGATTGAAAAGTATCATCAGTACACGCTTAACGGCGGCTATAAATCCAACATCTACACCATACCCGATTTCGGGGATATAGGTAGCCCGTAAAAAGATGTACTAACTATATGAATTTAACTAATTACTATCCGAGAGAAGAATATTAGAGAGGAGCACCAAATGACACAGACACCAAGAGAAATCGAAATCAGCAAATTATACCCCTTTGAGAATCACCCGTTCCAAGTCAAGAACGACGAGAACATGGATTTGCTCATGACGAGCATTAAAGAGAACGGCGTGTTATCACCTATTATCGTTCGTCCTAAAGAGAACACCGTGCATGAATATGAGATTATCTCAGGACACCGTCGCTTTCGGGCAGTACAAAGGCTCGGATATGGAACCATTCCTGCCTTTGTATATGACCTTGACAGAGATACCGCCGCCGTTGCGGTCGTGGACAGTAATCTTCACCGAGAACGGTTATTGCCAAGTGAAAAAGCCTTTGCCTACAAGATGAAGCTTGAAGCACTCAAGCATCAAGGAAAAGCAATCGACGAAACTTCCCGACAACTTGTCGGGAAGTCGGAAACGGCAGACATCATATCCGAAACAGACAGCGGCAGACAAGTCCAGCGGTATATCCGTTTAACCAACCTTATCCCGTCTCTCCTTCGGTATGTAGACGAGGGAAAGATAGCTCTAACTCCTGCGGTTGCCTTGTCCTATCTCTATCCCTATGAACAAGAAATACTCGTTGAAGCGATGGAATATCACGACTGTACACCTTCACTATCGCAAGCTCTCTACCTGAAAGGCATCAGTCAAGCAGGAGTGTTAGATGAAACAGAAGTTTACAAAGTGATGTCCGAAGAAAAGGCAAATCAAAAGGAACACATCCGCTTTAGCAAGGACGAGCTTCGTCGCTTCTTCCCGGGCGGTTATTCCTCCAAGCAAATGTCGGATGCTATTATCAAGATGCTTGAAACAAGACAGAGAGCAAGAGAAAACAGAGGAGGTGACGCACGATGAAAGGGTTTATCGTAGGACTTGCACCGGGATCGAGAGAGTACACAGTAAACGGTGTCAAGTATGTGGTCGGAGCAAAGTTCCGGCACAGACAGAGCAAAGATAATTTTGCAGACAGAATAAAAAAGTTTATCACAAGCGACTTCGCACATTTGTCGATTGGCACACAAGATGATATAATAGAGGCAGAATATGTGTGTTGCGACTGCGAAGCATCGAAAGATGCAGGAAAGGAGGACTAATGCAGTCGAAGAAAAACAAAGAACAGGCAGGCATCACGGCATTGTACTGTCGGTTATCCCGTGATGACGGTACGGAAGGTGATTCCAACTCGGTTGCCAATCAAAAGAAGCTGTTGACCAAGTACGCCAAAGAAAACGACTTCGGCAATACTCGCTTCTATGTCGATGACGGCTACACCGGAACGAACTTCAACCGTCCCGGTTTTCAGAAACTTCTTGAAGATATGGAAATGGGATATGTATCGGCAATTATCGTTAAGGATATGTCCCGACTCGGAAGAGACTATCTTCAAGTCGGCTACTACACCGACACATTCTTTCCCGACCACAATATCCGTTTTATAGCAATCAATGATTGTGTGGATAGTGACGACGGAGAGAATGAACTTGCACCATTTCGGAATGTCATGAACGAGATGTATGCGAGAGACATCAGCCGAAAGGTCAGAAGTTCGCACCGCTTGCGTGGAAATGCCGGTGAACCACTTTCTCAACCTCCGTATGGGTATATGAAAAGCCCGGAGAACAAGAAGCAATGGATCATCGATCCTGAAGCGGCACAGATTGTCAAGGAGATATTCGCCATGTGTATCGAAGGCAAGGGCAACGAAACGATTGCGAGGATATTGCAGGAGCGACAAGTGCTTGTGCCTATGGCATATTGGCAATCCAAAGGTCTTGGCCGAGGCGGTAAGAAAACGCAAGCGAATCCGTACAAGTGGTGCAAGACGACCATTGCAAAGATACTCGCTCAGCAAGAGTATTGCGGTGATGTTATCAACTTCAAGACCTACTCAAGGTCATTCAAGAACAAGGCGAGAATTTGCAATCCCGAAGAGAATTGGGCGATCTTCAAGGACAGACATGAACCGATCATTGACCGAGAGACCTTTGAACAAGTACAGAAGCTGACAGGCAAGACTAAGCGACGTGCACCAAAGAACAACAACAAGAAGAGTATGTTCTGTGACCTTGTCTATTGTGCCGATTGCGGCAGTAAGCTATGGTTTCATACCAACACGAAGAACAACAGCATCCAATATTTCAGTTGTTCCAACTACAAGACGGATACCCGCGGTACTTGCGAAACACGCCATTATGTCAGGGAAGATGCCATTGCACAAGTGGTAATGATGGAGCTTCAGTATATGGCAACACTTCTTGACGAACACGAGGACGAGTTTGCCGAGGCTCTTGAAAAGAAAGCTAATG
>ERZ779889.2053-NODE-2053-length-17720-cov-3.450439_pt1 | contig 17720 bp, 17 predicted proteins | sample MGYA00511030_ERZ779889 | MGnify/ENA primary metagenome ERZ779889 (study PRJEB29588, sample SAMEA2160616) | human gut metagenome | biome: human gut; feature: human-associated habitat; material: faeces | place: Denmark | collected 2008/2010 ...
TCGGTATGGTATTCCAGAAGCCGAATCCTTTTCCGATGAGCATTTATGATAACATCGCTTACGGACCACGTACCCACGGCGTTCACAACAAAGTCGCACTGGACGAAATCGTAGAAAAATCGCTGCGCGGTGCGGCAATCTGGGAGGAAGTCAAAGACAGGCTGAGAACAAGCGCTTTGGGGCTTTCGGGAGGCCAGCAGCAGAGGCTTTGTATAGCGAGAGCACTGGCGGTGGAACCGGAGGTTCTGCTGATGGATGAGCCAACCTCTGCTCTGGACCCGATTTCAACCTCGAAAATTGAGGATTTGGCGGAAGAGCTGAAGGAAAACTATACGATTGTCATGGTAACGCACAATATGCAGCAGGCAAGCCGAATTTCGGATAAAACGGCATTTTTCCTGCTCGGAGAGGTTGTGGAGTTTAACGATACGGAGAAGCTGTTCACTTTGCCGAAGGACAAACGAACAGAAGATTACATCACAGGGAGGTTTGGTTGATATGAGAAACAGATTTGACCGGCAGCTCGAGAAGCTGAATACAGAACTGATTAACATGGGTGCGCTTTGCGAGGACGCAATGACCTGCGCGGTTCATGCAATCTTCGATAAGGACGAGGCTCTTATCGAAAAGGCAGAGGAAAGAGAAAGACAGATTGACCAGATGGAAAGAGACGTCGAAAACCTATGCATGCGGCTTCTGCTCCAGCAGCAGCCGGTGGCAAGGGATCTTCGCATCATTTCATCAGCACTGAAAATGATTTCGGATATGGAGCGCATCGGTGATCAGGCGGCGGATATCGCCGAGATTGTAAAATATATGGCGGACAGGGAGATTCCGAACGCGCAGCATTTGAAAAATATGTCGGAATTTGCGATGGGGATGCTAAGTTCAAGCATTAACGCCTTCGTTGAGCAGAACGCAGATAAGGCTCGAAAAGTCATTTTGGACGACGATGTGGTGGACAGCTATTTTGAGCGGGTAAAGGCAGATTTAATCGAAAGTCTTACGCAGAGTGAGGCGGATAAGGAAGCTGGACAGTTTTTGCTTGACATTCTGATGATTGCGAAATATATTGAAAGAGTGGGAGACCACGCGACGAATATTGCAGAGTGGGTTGTGTACGGATTGACAGGGGCGCACCCGGAGGAGACAAATTAAATGATCTATTTATTGGAAGATGACGACAATATCAGAAATTTTGTGACATATGCGCTGAATAACTCCGGACTTTTGGCGGAGGGATTTGATGTGCCGAGTGCGTTTTGGAAAGCGGTGGAGAAGGAAAAGCCGAGCATGGCGATTCTGGACATCATGCTGCCGGAAGAAGACGGGCTGAGCGTTATGAGAAAGCTCAGAAACCGACCGGATACAAAGGACATGCCGATTATGATGCTGACGGCCAAGAGCACTGAATACGACAAGGTTCTGGGGCTTGACGGCGGCGCGGATGATTATGTAACCAAGCCGTTTGGGACGATGGAGCTGATTGCCAGAGTCAAGGCGCTTCTGCGCCGGGCGGATGTGACGGCAGCAGCGGATACGGAGGACTATCATAACGGGGCATTGTATTTGAATCCCGCCAAACACATTATTCAGGTAAACGGAAAAGATGTGGTTTTGACATTGAAGGAGTTTCAGCTTTTATGCTATTTAGTAAAGAATAAAGGAAATGTTATGACGCGTGATCAGATTTTGCAGGAAATCTGGGGATATGAATTCGACGGCGAAAACCGCACGGTCGATGTACATATCAGGACGCTTCGCACGAAGCTCGGCGAGGCGGGAAGCCTGGTGGAAACGGTACGCGGCATCGGTTACAGAATTGGAGGCAGAAGCGTATGACAAGGAAAATATTTATCGGCGTAGTCAGCGTTTCCCTGATTATCATGCTCATTTGCGCAGGTCTTGTGACGGGCATTTTGTACGATTATATGGGCGAACAGCTCGACGGTCAGCTTGCAAGTGAAGCGGTGCTTGTGGAAGAGGGCTGGCTGACAGGAGGCGAGGACTACCTGACGGGACTCGAGGCGAGAACGGACATCGCAAGCAGAATTACGCTGCTTTCACCTACGGGAGATGTGCTGTATGACAGTGCCGCAGATACACATAAAATGGAAAACCATATGCAGAGGGAAGAAGTCAAAGAGGCTTTGACCAAGGGCGAAGGCTATGCGACGCGCGTATCCTACACGCTGGAGCAGGATATGCGTTACTACGCGAAAAAGACAGAAGACGGAGAGATTATCCGTATGTCCATGAGCCACAATTCCCGTATGCGGCTTTTGCTGGACACGGCGGGAATGATGCTTCTGACGATGGCAATTCTCTTTCTTTTAGGTGCGGCGATTTCTTATCGCGTGGCGAAGGCAATCATTCGTCCGATTAACGAAATCGACCTTGACCATCCGGATATCCGAGAAAGCTACGATGAGCTCGGACCATTGCTGCATCGTATTTCCCAGCAAAACGACAGCATTCGCCGTCAGATGGAAAAGCTTCGCAAAAGAAGGGAAGAATTCAATATTATCACTGAAAACATGAGCGAGGGTCTGATTATTCTCGATAAAGACGCGGAAATTCTCAGCTACAACTCCGGTGCTTTGAAAATGCTTGGTGTGGATGCTTCCACAGCGGAGAAAATCGAGGGTTCGGTTCTGAAGCTGAACCGCAGCGAGCCGTTCCGCAGCGTTGTGCAGGAGGCACTTTTGGGTGAACATGCGCAAGTCTATATTGAGGGCGATGAATTTACCTGTGAGGTAATCGCAAGTCCTGTAAAGGAAGGGCGTGAAACGACCGGCGCTATCCTTATTCTCATGGATGTGACCGAAAGAGAGCGCGGAGAGCGTATGCGCAGGGAGTTCACTTCCAATGTATCGCACGAACTCAAGACGCCGCTGACTTCGATTTACGGCGTTTCGGATATGCTGGCTTCCGGCATGGTAAAACCGGAGGATGTCAAAGGCTTTGCGGGTACCATCAAGGAAGAATCCGCGCGTCTGATTTCCTTAATCGACGATATTATGCGTCTTTCGCAGCTTGACGAAAATACGGTAATACAGGAGAAAGGCGTAATCGACCTTTGGGAAATCACGCAGGAAGCCGTTATGCGTCTTTCGCGCAAGGCTCAGGAAAACGAGGTCGAGCTGAAATGCGTCGGCACGAGCGCGGTAATGAAGGGTGTTGACTACATCGCGGACGAAATTGTATATAATCTCTGCGAAAACGCGATAAAATATAATAAAAAGGGTGGCAGTATGACTGTCACAGTTCGCAGCGAAGCCGACAGATGTGTTTTGACGGTCAAAGACAACGGAATCGGAATTCCGAAGGGAGAGCAGGAACGCATCTTCGAGCGCTTCTACCGTGTAGATAAGAGCCACTCGAAGAAAATCGGCGGCACAGGACTGGGACTGTCGATTGTAAAACACGGCGTTAGCTATTTGGGCGGCACAATCAATGTGGAAAGTGAAGAGGGCATTGGAACGACCATCACGGTTGTGTTCCCGAAAAACATTTAAAAGCAAAAGGAACCTGACGGAATTGCAGCGCCGGGTTCCTTTTTTCACTACAGCATATTATATTTCTTCAGTTTCCCGTACAGCGTCTGGCGGGAAATTTTTAATTCCGCGGCGGTTTTGGAAATATTATAGCGGTTACGGACAACTGCGCCCCTTAAAATTTCCTCTTCTAAGATGGAAAGCTGCGCATCCAGTGAAGTTCCCGGCTTGATTAAAGCCTCTACCGCAAGCTGTGTGCTGGTAAAAATCTGCTCCTTCAATACGACGCTTTCCAAAGTTCTCTGATTAAACATATACTCCGGCAGATCGTGAATCGTAATCATGCCGTCCGGCTTTATCGTGCAGCTGTGTTCCAGCACATTCTTCAGTTCACGGACATTCCCGTCCCACGGATAAGCCCGGAAAAATGCCAAAACTTCGCTGTCAAGACCAATGATGCTGTGATTCAGACGCTGATTAAAAATATTGATATAGTGGTCACATAAAAGTGGGATGTCGTCGGTACGCTCGCGCAGGGACGGAATCGCGTAGTTAGTGACATTCAGACGATAGAACAGGTCTTTACGGAAACGGTTTTCCTTCACCATCTTTGCCAGATTTTCGTTTGTCGAAGCGATGATGCGGACATCAACTTCTCGCTCCTCATTTTCACCGATTCTTCGGATACTGTTGTTTTCCAGTGCGCGCAGGAGTTTGCCCTGTAAATCCAACGAAAGCGAATTGACCTCATCCAGATAAAGTGTGCCGCCGTCCGAAACCTCGAAAAGACCGGCTTTGTCAATCGCGCCGGTAAAGCTGCCTTTGCTGGAACCGAACAAAATACTTTCCATCAGATTGTCGGGGATTGCCGCGCAGTTTTGAATTAAAAACGGCAGGCCGCGCCGGGGGCTGTTGGCGTGAATCGTGTGCGCAATCAGCTCTTTGCCGGTACCGGTTTCACCGTAAATCAGTACGCTGGCATCGGTGGCGGCGATTCGCTTCAGCGTTTCAAAACTTTCTTTGAACTTCCTGTTTTGCGTGATAATATCTTCAAAATTGTATTTTGAAAGCAGACGCATTTTCTTTTGACGGTGTGAGTTGTCCGTCAGCTCTACTGAAAGCGTCATGCAGCCCAAAACACCTGTCTCGTTAATCAGCGGATAGGAGGAATTGAGCGACTTTTTCGGTACTCCGTTTACCTCAAAAAGCTGAAGCTCGTTTAGAATCGGCTTTTTCTGGTCGATTGCGCGGAAGGTCGTGAAATCCTCGCGCTTAAAGAACGGATACAGTTCGTAAATCGACCGGCCTACAGCTTCTTCATCACGAATCATATTGATTTGGTCGTTATAGTCCTGGTAATACAGAACCTTTCCGCGGACATCGCAGATCAGAACGGAGTCGGACTGGTTAAATAATTCCGCAAAAACTTTATCGGTCTGAGCCATCTTATCACCCTCACTTTCGGTATATCCATTCATCTGTTTTTTCAAAAAAACATTTACAAAAATCTTAACACTTAATTTGCAAAAAATCAATACAAATTGTTAAAAAATAATACAAACAGTCTAAAAAACATACAATAGATTGTATGTGTAAAAATGCATAATTACCCGAAAAAGACATCCACGCAAAAAAAAAGGAAGCAGTCATTTCAAGGCTTTCGGGTTTTGAAGGGAAAAACAGTAATTTACTTGGCACGATACTTGCTTTATCTACAAGCAAAAGATGCATCAAAAATTATTTCCGGGAGGGACAAAAATCATGGAAAAATTAAAATATGGACTTTTAGGGTTAAATTATGACACAGAGGCCGGAAGAGGATGGCCCGGCGCAAGATACGCTCCCGACAGCATAAGAAGAGCGATGTCGGGAATTATGAACCGAATGGAGGACGGATTCCTTTTCGATGTAAACAACAACAGACTTGTTGACTACAATAAAATTGACTTTAAGGATTTCGGAAATTGTGATAATATTGTTCATTATGAGCACTATCAAGGGCTGAAGGATATGGCGGAAGAAATCAAGAAGGTCATGGCGGAAGGCTACAAGCCGATTTTGCTGGGCGGCGACCATTCTGTAACAAACGCGGGATTTATGGCGCTGCATGATGTGGCAGACGGAAGAATCGGCATCATCGACTTCGACGCGCACCTGGACATCAAGGTAGATTCCCCGGTACAGGGAAGATTCTCCGGTTCCAGTGAAATCAGAAGAGCGACGGAAATGGAAAAATACGATGCGCACAACATCGTGGAAATCGGTCCGAGAGGCTACAACTATCCGGAACACTACCACTTCATCAAGGACAGCGGTCTTACCATTTTCACAGCGAGAGATGTATATAAGCTCGGAGTGGAAGAAATCGCAAAGCGTACGATTGAGACAGTAAGAAAGAATACAGACTATGTTTATATGACAGTTGACATTGACGCTTTGGATATGGCATATGCGCTCGGATCCGGAGGACAGGAACCGGCAGGATTGAACCACTTCCAGCTGTCAGACTTAATCAAGGCATTCGCGCCTTATGTCGATGTGGTTGACTTCGTCGAAGTAAATCCGATGACAGATCACAGAGAGCTGACCAGCCATGTATGCGCAAACCTCGTTTTGGACTACATTGCAGCAGCTTATTACGAAAAGTTTGAAAAATAAAAAATAAAAGGCTCACATAAAGGAGAACATAAAAAGAAAGTAGGTTTACAGATGAAGACTGTATTAAAGATTAACAATTTCATAGTTAAGGCAGAGCAGGTCATCATCGCAGCCGGAATATTGATCGTTTCACTTGTTTTGATTGGAAATGTACTCGGAAGACTATTCTTCAGGAAAGGCATCTATGCAACCGAGGAAATCGGACAATACTGCATTTACGCAATCACCTTCATCGGTCTGAGCTATGCGGTAACGACAGGAAAACATATCAATATGCTCGGGCTGTTCGATATGGCACCGAAAAAATTCCGGAAAATTGACGCATTTATCATTTCAGGAGTGACGGCAGCTACCATGGGCGTACTTACGGGAATATCCTTTAAATATGTCTCCACGCTGAAACTCATAGGCAAAGTATCCATCAACCTGCAGGTGCCGACCTATCTGGTGGTTGCGGTAATTGCCTTCGGATTCCTGTTTGCAACGCTGCAGTATATTCTGATATTTATTAAAAATCTGCAAAGCGACGAAATTTATTTAGGGCTCGAAAATCCATATGTGCCTGATTTCAGAAGGGAGGAAAAGAAAAAATGATTGTAGTATTGGTTGGAATCATGTTTGCTTGTCTCCTTTTGGGATTTCCGATGTTTATGTGCATGATTCTGAGTTCGACAGTTGTTATCTTCGCATATCTTGATAGTATGCAGTCGACGACCATCATTCAGCAGCTCATGTCGGGCGTAGATTCCTTCGCTCTTCTGGCAATTCCGCTTTTCATCTTTGCGGCGGACATCATGAGCGCAGGACATACAGCAAGAAGACTGATTGAATTCGTAAAGGCCTTCATCGGACATATTTATGGAGGATTAGGCGTAACGATGGCAGGAACCTGTACGCTGTTCGGCGCAATTTCAGGCTCCACGCAGGCAACGGTAGTAGCAATCGGCAAAACCATGCGTCCGATGATGCTGGAATCCGGCTATAAAGAATCCAATGTTGACGGACTGATTATCTCGGCAGCCAACATTGCGGCTTTAATCCCGCCAAGCGTAACGATGATTATGTACAGCGTAGTAACGGGTGCTTCCGTCGGTGAAATGTTCATTGCGGGCATCGCTCCGGGCATACTGCTCTTCATAGTATTTTCGATTTATCAATATTTGAGCGCGAGAAAGAACAAGCTTCCACGCTCCGAAAAGACAACCTGGGCGCAAAAAGGACAGGCGACGCTCCGTGCGCTGCTTCCGCTGGGATTTCCGGTTATCATTGTAGGAAGCATTTACACAGGAAAGGCAAGTCCGACAGAGGCTGCGGCAATCTCCGTATTATATGCGGCTTTGCTGGAAATGGTTGTTTACCGCACGGTAAAGATTAAGGACCTCGGCAAAATTGCTTTGTCCACAGGTGCGGTTACGGCAACGCTGTTCATCCTGCTTGCAAGCGGACAGATTTTCTCACTCGTGCTTACATATGCGAATGTGCCGCAGATGATTGCAACAGGCGTTTTGGGTGCAAACCCATCCATGACGACGATTCTGCTTTGGGTAACGATTTTCTTCTTCATCGCGGGAATGTTCGTCGACCCGCTGATTGCGGTAGTTGTAGTAACGCCGATTTTCTACGGCCCGGCGATGGCGGCCGGAATCGACCCGATCTGGCTCGGAATCATCATTACGATTCAGTGTATACTCGGAGCGATCTCACCGCCGTTTGGATGCAACATCTTTACAGCCTGCGCTGCATTTGATGTTCCATATATGAGGGTAGTAAAGGGACTGCCGGTATACATGCTCATTATGATAGCATTATCGGTAATACTGATTTTCTTCCCGCAAATTATCACATTCTATCGGTTATTTTAATGCAGAGTCTATAGGACTAGGAGAAAGGATGAAGACATGAAAAAGAAATTATTATTACTTGCAGTATCGTTAATCGCTGTAATGCTTATTTTCGCAGGATGCGGAGGCAATGATGACTCTCAAACAGAGGGGCAGACCGAAGTATGGAAACTGGCTCACACAGAATCCACCGGAACAATGTACGACAATTACGCACATCATTTTGCTGACTTGATTTCCGAAAAATCAAACGGTCGCATTTCGGTTGAAATTTATCCGGTAGGTCAGCTTGGAGATACGGCAACTCAGGTTGAACTTTTGATGAATAACGGTATTCAGTTCGGAATGTTTGCTGCAGGCGATGTAGGCGATATGTTCCCTGCAACTCAGGCATTGGCATTGAACTTTGTATTCTCAGATAACGATGATGTGAATAATGCAGTATTGACACAGGGTGAAGCAACAAAATACCTTGATACGCTTTTCGAAGAAAAGAATCTGATCACGTATGACTGGCTCAGCCTCGGCAACATGCAGTGGACAAGCAACAAGCCGCTTCACTCGCTGAGCGATTTCAAGGGCTTCAAAATGAGAATCATGGCATCCCCGATTATCGCTGCAAACTATGAAGCACTCGGCGCAAGCCCTACACCGATGGCATTTACGGAAACTTACTCCGGTCTTCAGCTTAAGACGGTAGAAGGAACCGAACAGCCTCTGAACGCTATTCAGGAAATGAAGTTCTATGAAGTTCAGGACTATATCACAATGTCCAATCACGCACAGATGGCATCCTTCATATCCATGAATGCGGATTTCTATAACGGTCTTTCCGACGAAGATAAAGCGCTTTTGGAAGAAATCAAGCCGGAAATGGAAAGCTTCGCAGCAGAGAACCTGCAGCAGCTTTTAACTGAAAAGTTTGACGCTATTAAGGAAGCAAAACCGGAAATCAAGGTTGAGGAACTGACAGAAGAAGAAAGACAGGCATTCATTGACGCAAGCCTTCCGGTAAGAGACCGCATCGAAGAATTCGGCGGCAAGGAAGCAAAGAAAGTTTTAGACCTCCTGCTTGCAGATGTTGAAAAATACGAGAAAGAAAGGTAAAGAACATGCGCAGACTCAGACAGAATGTGGATGTGCCGCTTAGTGCGGTAACGCATGATATCAATCAGATCAAAAAAGAATATTCATTTTATAAGGGAAGCGCTATTGTAAAAGCATTGAAGAAAAATTTTTTTGATGCATACTATGTGGAAAACAAGAGTGAAGCAGCAAAGTTGTTACATCAGCTGATTCCGGACAACAGCGTCATTGGAGTCGGCGATTCCCATTCCTTCTACGAACTCGATATGGAAAGCGAGTTGAAAACAAGAGGGTGCAAGCTGATTCCCAATGTTGCGGCGTTAAACCTGCATAGCTACAACAGCGATGAGTATGGATATGTAAAGGCACCGACCAGAGAGCAGGCGAGAGATATTTTAGCAGACTATTTGACCAGTGATGTATTTGTTTTAAGCGCCAATGCGATTACGATGGAAGGCGAAATCATAAATGTAGATGGTGTCGGCAACAGAATCGCAGGCAGTTTATACGGTGCGGATCGAATTATTATGGTTGTTGGCATCAATAAAATCGTAAGAGATGAAGAAAGCGGCCGTAAGCGTATTGCCGATATCGCAGCACCCATGAATAAGGTTAAATATGGTGAGAAATGTCCGGGTCTTGTAGCAGGAAGATGTGTAAGCTGCAGAGGAGAGGATCGTTTTTGCAATATTACAACAATCATTCACAAAAAGCCGATAGAATCTGATTTCCATGTCATAATCGTTGGAGAAGAGCTGGGATTTTAAAATAAAGTATTTTTAATACAGAGTCAAACCATCACCGGTAAAACCGCCCGATGCTTTACGCAGAGGGCGGTTTTTGAGTATGACGAGATGGTGGACAGAGCAAGTCTTTACTTTTCTGTATTCAGCGGCCGGATTTTCATCGCAGCTGAAAGCTGCTCAAGATGTGAGAATTTTTTGTAGTCCAGACCGGTCAATTCATGTATTTTATCCAGACGATAACGAATCGTGTTTTTATGCTGACTTAACGATTCGGCAGCGGCAGGCAAATTACAGTCGACATGAAGATAGGTCTGCAGCGTTTCCATCAAGGTACTGGTATTTTCAATATCATAATCCTCAACCGGAGAAAGAATGTCTTTCGCATAACGCTGCATTTCCCGACTGGAAGCGAAAGGATAAAGAATCCGGCGTATCCCGAGCTCGGTGTACTTGATAAATGGTTGTCCGTCGGCATCTGCGATATCGGCGGCATAAAGGCTTTCCTGCAGACTCATTTTATACTCTTCAAGACGCAGATGATATTGACTGACGCCGCAGCTGCTGTAGGAATCTTGCTGAAGCAGCACATCCAGAATATGCTGAAAAAGAACGTCGGTATAGACAGAAGCGATATTTTCCTGCGAATGTGTGTAGAAAAGTCCATATTCACTTAAAAGCAAAAAATTTCCGGGCACATTTAGGCTGCTTGCTGCAAATCTCTTATCATACGTGTCAAAATCTGCATTTGACAGCTGATCGCCAAATTTTATATATAAGTTAAAAAATTGATTAGCGCAGGAAGGAGAAAGCTGTTTGACCTGTGCTGCGATTTCGTTTTCGGAAAGGTCACCGGACAAAATATGCGCCAGCTTTTTCTGAGAAAAGCGCGCATCCTGCAAAAGTTCACAATGGCGGCTCACCTCATATATAATGTTTTCGATGTAAATATCCTGCGCTTCCAGCAAAAAACAGGAAAGTTTTTTGAATCTGCATAGCGGAGAAGCGACTCATGAATCGGCAGACGAAAGACATTCTTAATGACCAGCCCGCTGACATTTTTGGAAACAAGATGCTTGACGGCATCCAACAGGCTAAAGGGATTATTCTTTGCATATAAAAATGTTGAAATTACTAACTGATTTTCGCGAAAATTCGTATGCATATATTTGTCTTTTAGTACAGATTCCATTTCATAATCTAAAATTCCGGCACTTGTAACAGTTCGCGACATGCCTCCTGCTCCAGCTATTAGTTTTAAACCATTTTCAAAGGTTTTATAAAAGTCTGAAACTGTATAATTCATAATGTAACCCTCCTATTTACAAACAGTATATCGCATAAAAAATAAAATGTATAGTATTTTTATCTAAAAAAGTAAACTCAAATATGTTTTTTTGTACATAAATATAAAGTGGAAGGAAAAGAAAACGCATGGCATAATGAAACCATACAAAACAGATGAAAAGGAGAAGCAGGCGATGAAGATAAGAGTATTGAGCAGGGATAATTTGGCAGAAGCATTAGACTTGTCAAGTGTTATTGAAGGCGTAGAGGCTGTTTATCAAGCTAAGGCACAGGGAAAGGCAGTTGCTTGGCCGCTGGTGGAATACAAGTTTGAAAATGGCGGAATCATGGATATTCGTTCCGGCGGAGTTTTCGGCGATGTGGGTATCCACGGTGCAAAGCTGTTGAATAACTTTCCTAAAAATGCGGAAGAAAATTTACCGGTATTTACAGGAATACTGATGGCGTTTGATTCACGAACAGGGCTTCCGATTGGCGTTATGGATGCTTCTTATATCACCAGTCTTAGGACAGGAGCAGCAGCGGCAATCGGGGCAGCCACGCTGGCAAAAGCAGATAGTGAGACCTTGCTTTTAGTCGGTGCCGGAAGGCAGGCGATTTACCTTTTAGGGGCAACACTGCTAAAAATGCCCCGGTTAAGACACGTAATTGTTGCAGACCCGATTGATTATGAAAATGCCGTTCATTTCGCTGAAACTATAGAAAACCGTCTGAAAGAAGAGCTTGGAATTGAAACAGACGCCGTTTTTGAGGCGACGAATGACTTGAAAGCGGCAACAGGGAAGAGCGACGTGATTTTGACGATAACGCGAAGCACTAAACCACTGATTATGCGGGAATGGGTAAAGCCCGGGATGCATCTTTCCTGTATCGGAGCAGACATGGTCGGAAAAGAAGAAATCGACCCGGAAATTTTCCGGACGGCAAGGGCCTTTGCAGATGATACAGCGCAGTGCTGCACGGTTGGCGAAATGGAGATACCTGCAAAAATGGGCATTGTCTCAAAGGACAGCATATGCGGAGAAATCGGACAGGTATTAAACGGACAGGTGCCGGGCAGAACTTCGGAAGAGGACATTACCATATTCGACGCAACCGGTCTTGCTGCTTTGGACCTTGTTACGGCGAAGGTTGCTGTCAAACTTGCAGAAGAAAAGAATATGGGAACCATAGCGGAAATTTAGGAGGAAACATAATGAAAATAGATGATTTTGTATTGGAAAACTGGCTGAATCCGGCTTGTGACAGCGAAAAAAACCGCATTTATCTGGGCGGAAGCTGTGTGTCTCCGATTACAGTAAAAGAGCTGTTTGAACTGACCGGAGAAAGTATGGAAAGCTTTATGAAGGAACTCTCGGAGATGAACCTGGGATACGGGCGTTTTGAGGGGACTCCGCGGACGCGTAAGGCGATTTCCGGGCTTTACAAAGGAGTAAAAGCAGAAGAAGTTATCTTGGTACATGGCGGAACCGGGGCAAACAATACGGTTGTTTTCACACTTTTGGATCCGTCGGACAACATTATTTCCATCATGCCCAACTACCAGCAGTTTCATTCTATTCCAAAGTCCATGGGCGTAGAGGTACGAGACGTCCATTTAAAGGCTGAACAAGGATATAAGCTTGATTTAGCGGAAGTTCGCAATGCCGTGGATGAAAACACGAAAGCAATCATGTTTACCAACCCGAACAATCCAACCGGATCGCTGCTTGAACTTTCTGAGATGGAAGAACTGATTGAAATCGCAAAATCAAAGGATGCGTGGATTGTCTGCGATGAAATGTATCGAGGACTGAAGGAAGAATATATGCCTTCTTTTGCCGATTTGTATGACAAAGCGATTGTTACCTGCAGTTCATCGAAAATTTATTCTATGGCAGGAACTCGAGTTGGCTGGATCATTTGCAAGAATGAAAAAATGCGTCAGCAGATTTTTAACCGCCGTTCATATGACTCGATTTGTGGGGGCGTATTTGATGAGTGGATTTTTGCGATTGCGCTGGAACATGTGGACAAAATTTTTGAACGCAGCAGAGAAATCGTCAACACAAATAAAGCTGTCATTGACAAATGGCTGGATGGACACAAATATCTGCGTCAATATGCGGAGGCCTATGGAACCACTTATCTGATTCATTACGATTTGGAAACGGATGCGGAAACCTTCTGCAACGGACTTTTGGATGAGAAAGGGGTACTTGTCTGCCACGGAGACTGTTTCTATATGCCGCATACTTTCAGAATGACTCTTTCACATGGGGAAGACCTTGAAAAAGGCTTAGCTTTGATAGACGAATATCTGGAAGAAGTTGCGGAAAGAGAAAAGACGCAGAAATAAGTATTAAAAAAAGAGCTGAACAAAAGGCGCTTACGAATATATTTGAACATCATACTAAAAAGAGTTTCTTTACTTGGGAGAAGGCTTGAAGAATTGGATATTTGTGATATAATGGCACTTGTAAAATAGTAGGAGAATATAAGTTATATGAAGAAACTTACTTGGACTTTAAATGCCGGATATGGCGGGATTCACGCCACATACTGGATGTTTTACGGGGTTTCGAACAGCTTTGCTTCGGCATTTCTGCTGCCGAGGGGATATTCGAATGCCGAAATCGGAGTTATACTTGCCGCGGCGAGCATCATCGCGGTGTTTTTGCAGCCGATCATGGCAGACTTCGTAGACCGATCCCGCAAAATATCGCTCATCGGAATGTCGCAGCTTTGCACGATTCTGCTCATGGTGCTTGAGGCGGTTCTGTTTGTAACGGAGCACAAATCTCTGGGACTTTATGTTGTCTTTATCATGATTGTTGCTTGGATGACGGCACTGCAGCCGCTGTTCAATTCCCTATCCTTTAAGCTTGAGGAGAGCGGCGTACATATTAATTTCGGCGTGTGCAGGAGTCTGGGTTCCCTCGGATATTCCCTTCTCTGTGCTTTCCTGGGCACTTTGGTTGAGAAAATGGGCTCGGAAGTGCTTCCGGTAACGGGTGAAATGACGCTTGCGGCACTTTTGATTACTCTGATTATCGTAAAGAGAACTTTTGATAAGGCATGTGCACAGCGCGGAATCACAGAAAAAGAAGAAAGAGAAGCCGAACATGAGGCGCTTGAAGAAGTTCGTGACGAAATCAACCTTTGGCGGTTCATTCGGGAAAACAAGCTTTTTCTTGTTTTGAATCTGGGGGTTGTGGGCATATACTTCAGCAATGCCGTATTGAACAGCTTCATGCTGCAGATTGTAAACGATGTCGGCGGCACGAGTGAAGATATGGGAAGAGTGCTTTCCCTTATGGCATTTCTTGAAATACCGGCGTTGTTCTTCTTTGACAACGTGAGAGCACGCTTTTCGTGCGGCAGCATACTGAAAGTTGCCGCTGTATGTTTCGGCGTGAAAGTCGGACTGATATACCTTGCGAAATCAATGTGGCTCATCTATGCGGCGCATGTTTTTCAGACCTTCGGCTTTGGATTGTTTCTTCCGGCGATGGTCGTGTTCATAGATGAAACGATGCGAAAAGGCGAAGCCGTAAAGGGACAGGCACTCTTCACGGTTATGACAACGGTTTCGGCAATGATTGCTTCGGTTCTGGGCGGGGTTCTGATTGACACAAGCGGTGCGAAATTCATGCTTCTTGTTTCGACAATTATAACGGCCGTGGGCGCCGCAGTCGTAATCATGGCAGTAAATAAAACTGAAATAAATAACAAAACCACCTCATAAAATATCGTGAGGTGATTTTTTATGGGCAGATTTTTAAGCAAAAAAAAGCTTGTTGCCGGCGGGGTCGTACTCATGAGCACCGTTGCGCTTGTTTTTACGGTTTTGACATTACAAGGAATCTTGGCACTCGGTTCGGGGCAAGAGCGGACGCAGGATGATGCCGTGGGCGAAGAGGAAAAGGCAATCCGGACGGCGGCGGACGGCAATTGGGGGCTTTCCTTCCAAAACAAAGGCTCTGCACCGACGGCGAATGCCACAAGCGAATATTTAAAAAAATACAATGCATATTACATAGGGAATGAGAAGAGCAAGGAAAAGACGATTTACCTGACATTTGATGCAGGTTACGAGAACGGCTATACCGCAGTGCTTCTGGATGTGTTAAAAGAAGAAAAAGTCCCGGCGGCTTTCTTTGTTGTGGGAAATTTCATCGAGGAAAATCCGGAACTTGTCAAACGCATGACCGCAGAAGGGCACATCGTAGGCAACCATACCATGCATCATCCGGACATGTCGGCAATTGCGGACGAGGCGGGATTTCGCAAAGAGATGAGCGAGCTTGAGGACGCATACCGGGCGGCGACCGGGGAAAAGATGCTGAAGTTTTACCGCCCTCCGCAAGGAAAATACAGTGAGAAGAATCTTGAAATGGCAAATGCCATGGGCTACACGACGGTGTTTTGGAGTCTTGCCTATGTAGACTGGCTTCAGGACAGCCAGCCTTCGCGTGAGGATGCGCTGAACCTGCTGAACAAACGAATTCATCCGGGTGCAATCGTGCTTCTTCACAGCACTTCAAAGACGAATGCCGAGATTTTGCAGGAGCTTCTGCAGGGCTGGAAGGCGCAGGGGTACACCTTCCATTTCATCTCGGAACTCGGTGTGGGAAAAGTTTAGCGAATCAAATTTCAAAATCCGACGGATGCCTTGACTTTAGTGGGATTCGGGAATAGAATGAAAGAGGTAAATAAATAATACCTTGCACATAAAAGGAGAAAAAAGATGAAGAAGAAAAGAATATTGCTTATGACACTTGCGTTGTGTCTGATTATCATCATGATTCCGACTGCTTCTTTTGCGGGAATGGATCAAGAAAAAGATGTCGTTGCAATGATAGGAAATGTGGAGTACACAGACCTTCAGGAGGCAATTAACGATGTAAAAAACGGCGGCACGATTAAACTTGTGGACGATGTTTACGGAGGTGGATTTGATACCGAAAAATCCGGAATGAAATTCACGCTGGATCTTAATGACAACAAAATCATAAACGGAAACGAATATTGGATTACACTCGGAATAAGCGACTGCAATGTTACAATCAAGAACGGAAGCATCGTGAATGAGGTTGGGGCCGATCCGGAAACGGATGAATACTTGAATATATGTGAAGCCCTCTATGTGAACGGCAAAGTAACGCTTAAAAATGTCAATCTGAGTACAAACGGGGCCGGAGGAGTTGCAATTGAAGTTGCATCCAAAGGGGTTCTGAATATGACAGGCTGCAAGGTCGAAGCTTTGGGCGGAGATTCAGACGAAAACGGTGCATTTGCAGAAGCTGTTTTTGTGCAGGAAGGCGGATACATCAAAGCATCAAAATGCGAATTTTATGCACTCAATGCACAGAGGGCTGTGGAAACCTGCTCAAAGACAATTCTGAACAACTGTAAGGCAAAGGCACTTTCTTATTCGGTAATGGCCTTTGAAGGGGGAAATCTCCAAATAGCAAAGGGAACATACAAGGCATCCGTTTCCATAGAAAAAGGTGCAAAAGGAACGATTAACGGAGGCTATTTCAAGGATGAGGAAATTGCTCTCACCGTATTCGGAAACGCTGTGATTAAAGACGGAAAATTCTATGGCGTTGAAAATGCGGTTTATGTAAACGGCGGCAAAGTTACCGTTCACAAGGGCTATTTCAGTGCATCAAACGGTAAAGCATGGGCAAGCAAGAAGAATCCAACCAAGCTTGATAAGGTTTTCAAGATAGCGAAGAATGCAAAAGTTGCACAGAAGAATTGGAAGAGCGGCAAAAAGAGCACAATAAAGGTAACTTCCAAATAAATAAAACCGGTTGATAAGTAGAATCCGGCAAGGAGAAAGCGATGAAAAAGAAAAAATTATTGATTGTTGTCGATTACCAAAACGATTTCACAGTCGGCTCGCTCGGATGCCCGCAGGCTGCGGCAATCGAGGACACTGTGGCTGCGAAAATTGAAGAATACCGCGCCATGGGTGAGAACGCGCAAATCATCTTCACCATGGACACGCATGATAAAGATTATCTGCACACGCAGGAAGGCAGAAATCTGCCGATTGAACACTGTATCAAAGGCTTCGACGGATGGCAGCTTTACGGCAAAGTCGCAGTACTGAAGTCGGATTCTGATTTGGTCTTTTCAAAACCGACCTTCGGCTCGCTGGAGCTTGCGGACTACCTGCGTGACAAGGGTGACGAATATGAAAGCGTCGAGCTTGCAGGAGTCGTAACGAACATCTGTGTTATTTCCAACATGGTGCTCGCAAAAGCTGCCATGCCGGAGGTTCCGATTTATGTCGATGCCGCATGCGTGGCAAGCAACGACGATGCGCTGGGTGAAGCGGCACTCGCCGTCATGGAGACCATGCATGTGAAGGTGAAACGATAGAGAAAAATCCGCATGCAACATAGCTGTTTCGAGCAGCTTCAAACGAAACAAATTGGCTTTTTCCGGGTCTAACCGGCAAAAGCCAATTTTTATAGGTGCGGCTGACGGCGCAGATTGTTGCTTTTAAAACATTATAATGGCGCGAACCGGGCAGGCCTGCGCGCAGTAGCCGCAGGTGATGCACTTGGACCGGTCAATTTCCGCCAGTCCGT
>ERZ779889.2057-NODE-2057-length-17709-cov-4.575564_pt1 | contig 17709 bp, 17 predicted proteins | sample MGYA00511030_ERZ779889 | MGnify/ENA primary metagenome ERZ779889 (study PRJEB29588, sample SAMEA2160616) | human gut metagenome | biome: human gut; feature: human-associated habitat; material: faeces | place: Denmark | collected 2008/2010 ...
CCGCGAAGTCTTTTGCCATGCTGCCCAACAAAGGCTGGTTGTAGTAGCAGTTGGCGACGGAAAGTCCGGTAGCGACCGCCATCAGAGCCAGCAGAGGTGCCGGAATGCCTTGGTTCTCCCTCAATTCATACTTCATCGGTCGCCTCCTTTCAGTATGACACGACTTTCAATCCTATCAAGGAAGCAATGAGCGTGAACAGGAAGAAAAGCCGGATGGGAGTGGCAGGTTCCTTGAAAACGAATATTCCTATCAAGACCGTACCGACCGCCCCAATGCCTGTCCAAATGGCGTATGCCGTTCCTAAAGGCAAAGTCTGCACCGCCTTAGCAAGCAAAGCCATGCTCAGTACGGTGGAAGCAAGGAAACCGCTTCCCCACAGATAAAATTCAACTCCTGATGCCGCTCTCGTTTTCCCCAGACAGAATGTAAGGCTCACCTCAAACAATCCTGCCAATAATAAGATTATCCAATTCATACCAATGAATTATTAAATTCGGGTGCAAAAGTAAGCAAGTAATCCCTGACGGCTTTTTGCATTTGGCAAAAACAACCATTCATTTCCGTTTCCGTGTGCTATTTTATAATTTTGCACACCGATAAGAACTACGAACTATGGATATAAAGGAAATCATCAACCAAAGATATGCCATGCCGGACGCATCTTTGGACAGGTTGCAACAATGCCTGACGGAAGTCTCATATCCCAAAGGATTCCGAGTATTGGAATGCGGCAAGGTGGAGAAAGACATCTTTTTCATTAAACAAGGCATTGTCCGTGCCTATACTTCGGTGGATGGGAAAGAAATTACTTTTTGGGTCGGCAAAGAGGGAGCGACCCTTGTTTCTATGAAAGGCTATGTAAATGACGAACCGGGGTATGAAACAATGGAGCTGATGGAAAATTCCGTCTTATATGTATTGGAAAGGAAAAAACTGAAAGAGTTATTCTTGGAGGATTTGCACATCGCCAATTGGGGACGGCGTTATGCAGAGATGGAGCTGCTTGCCACTGAGGAACGGCTGATTTCTATGTTGTCCGCTATCGCTTCGGAACGGTATAAGGAGCTATTGGAGAAAGAACCAGATTTGTTACAGCGATTGCCGCTGGGAAGTATCGCCACCTATTTAGGCATCACACAGGCAAGTTTGAGTAGGATTCGGGCACAAATAAAATGACGTTTCAACCAACGGGAGGGTAGCAAGCGGTTTGAGGCAGACCAAAACACAAACTTGCGATCCTCCCGTTTGTCAGATTTACAACCCTATTCCTTTGTTTTTACGAGGCGATATAACCGTCTTCCGAATGGATGAAAACAGCCTGTCGAACGTTCCTGATGCCGTTTTTACAGAATCACTGCTGCTCACATCAAGCTCGCTGAACAGCATGGAATCACTCGTCCCCGTCTGGTTGGATGAGATGCAAATTTCGGATAATCAAACAAATGCAGATATGGAAAACAACAAGATCAGACTGACGGTCGAAGGAGGCCGGACATTTACCGCAACATTGGTTGACAACACTTCCGCACAGGCATTGGTGGAACAGCTTGCCAAAGGCGACATCACTGTGGATATGGAGGACTATGCCGATATGGAAAAGGTCGGTACGCTCGGTATAAGTCTGCCGCGCAATGACCGGCAGACTACCACGGGCCCCGGTGACCTAATCCTCTACCAGGGGCACAACTTCGTTATCTATTACGACGCCAACTCATGGAACTTTACCCGCTTGGGAAAGATAGACAATGTCTCGCAGACAGAGCTGAAGGCTGCATTGGGCGAAGGCGATGTGAGAGTGACGCTCTCGCTGGAGCATTGATTTTAGCAGACTGCTCAGCGGGAATGGAGGCGTTGGCGGTATTCCGACGGAGTGATACCCTCTGACTTTTTGAACATACGGCTGAAATGCTGGGTGTATTCGAAACCGAGCCGGTCCGATACCTGTGAGACGGACTCTCCGGAAGCAAGCCCGTTCTTGGCAAGCTGGATAACGAACCGGCGGATATGGTTGCCTGCCGTATCCCCGATACCATGATGTCGTGCTCCTCATCGGTCATGTGCAGGGCCTCGTTCACCCGGTAGTCGAAAAACGAGTAGCTCCCGATGTGCCGTTCGATCGGAAAGCCGTGGAGAAGGTCGGGATGGAACAGGAGCGCCCAGCCGGTAATGGACATCCGTTCTCCGTTGTCACCCTTGCCACCATGCAGACGCTTCCGCAACTGAAGGCTCATGCTGGAGCAGGAGTTTTTCCGTCAGACAGATGAGAGGGCATCGTATTCTTCCAGAACGACTTTACCAGACAGTGCGGACACCGGTCCCACAGTCACCTCTTTAAGGTATTTTTCAGATGCCATTGCCAGATATGGATTTAGGATAGGTTTTACGTCGGGAACAATCATTGATTTCCTTGCAGATTGTCCAACAGATCCGGACGTAGGCGGCGGGTGCGCTCTAAGGCCTGCTCTTCCTGCCATTGCTGTATGAGCTTGGGGTTGCCTGACAAGAGCACGTCTGGCACTTTCCAGCCCATGAAGTCTGCGGGTCTGGTGTAGATGGGCGGGGCCAGCAGTCCGTCCTGAAATGAGTCTGACAGTGCTGAGGTCTCATCGGTCAAGGCCCCCGGGATGAGGCGGATGATAGAGTCGCAGATGACGCAAGCGGCCAGCTCGCCTCCGCTGAGTACATAGCTGCCTATGGATATTTCCTTTGTGATGAGATGTTCCCGGATACGGTGGTCGATACCTTTATAATGGCCGCAGAGGATGATGAGGTTGCTGCAGGTGGACAGGCTGTTGCACATGACCTGATCCAGCATCTCACCGTCCGGGGAGGTATAGATGACATGGTCGTAGTCGCGTTGGGAAGTAAGGTCGGTGATGGCCCGGTACAGCGGCTCCGGCTTGATGACCATACCCGCGTCTCCGCCGAATCCATAGTCGTCTATCTGTTTGTAGTTGCCTCTGCCGTAATCGTGCAGGTTGACGATATGTATCTCCACGAGACCCTTCTCCTTGGCCCGTTTGATAATGGAATGATTGAGCGGACTTTCGAGCAGGTCCGGCACTGCGCTGATAATGTCTATTCTCATAACGGCTGCAAATTTACTTAAAACAGCAGTTCTTTTAAAAAATAATGTATATTTGCAAGTTGATTTTAATATACTGAATATGATTGACGAGACCTTGAATCCTTCTGTAGAGAAGAGTACTGCTGAAAATTCCGTAGTGAATTCTGAATCACTGAATGTTAATCCTTCCGGGAAAGCCCCTGCGGTGGAGGAGGCTGCAGCTATAGGCGCGGCGGTTGCGGCTGCCGGTGAGATTGTGGACTCCGTTGGATCCGAATCCGGGAAATCAGAGACCTCTGAGGATGCCGGGGTCGGTGTGGAGACTGGGACAGATGCCGTTGAAGAGGAGATGCGCGGAGCGGTCATCAGTGACGAGGAACTTAAGAGACTGTCCTCGAAAAGTCTGAAAGAGATAGTGGAGGCTTTCCGCAATCTCGTGGAGAACGGGGACATCATGGAGTTGAACAGGCAGGCTGAGTATATCAAGGCCACTTTCTATAAGGTGCTGAAAGAGGAGAAGATCGCTTCAGGATATCATGTCCTTCCCGGCTCAGCTGAATATGTGGAGACATCAGAGCCTGAGGATGGCCTCGAGGCCGTTTCTGATACGGAGCCGGTATCGGAGGAGCCGGAGGCCGTTCCCGCAAAAGACGACGAGGAAGTGTCCGTCAATCCATTCATTGAGATAGAGCGTGCGTTCAAGGACCTGTACGCCAACTATAAAGCCCGTCGGGCCGTGTATTTCCAGAATCTGGAGCGCGAGAAACAGGCCAATCTGGAGAAAAAGCTGGAGGTGATCGAGGAGCTGAAGAAGTTGCTTGAGAGTACAGAGGATATCAATAAGATATTCCCCGAATTCAGGGCCCTTCAGACAAGGTGGCGCGAGATAGGTCCGGTGCCTCAGGCCAGAATCAAGGACGTGTATGATACATACCAGCACAATGTTGAGAATTTTTATGACCTGGTCAAGATAAACAATGAACTTCGGGATCTGGATTTCAAGAAGAATTTGGAACTTAAGACCGGACTTTGCGAGAGGGCTGAGGCGCTGGAGAACAATCCCAATGTGGTAGAGGCTTTCAATCAGCTTCAGAAGCTGCATGAGGAATGGAAGGAGTGCGGTCCGGTGGCCAAGGAGTTCCGTGAGGAGATATGGGAGAGGTTCCGTGCGGCTACGTCCCGTATCAATAAGATGCATCAGGCTTATTTCGAGGGTCTTAAAGAGCAGCAGAAGGAGAATCTGGCAGCCAAGACAGTACTCTGCGAGAAGGCTGAGGCTATGGCTGACAAGGAGATAAAGGACTCCAATGGCTGGAATTCCGTTGCTAAGGAGTTTGAGGATATTCAGAAGGAGTGGAGGAAGATCGGATTCGCTTCCAAAAAGGACAATCAGAAGATATATGACCGTTTCAGGGCTGCTTGTGACAAGTTCTACAACCGCAAGAGGGATTTCTATGCAGAATTCAAGGAGCAGATGAACGGTAATATGGAGAAGAAGATCGCTCTCTGCGAGCAGGCAGAGGCTGTGCAGGACAGTACTGACTGGAAGAAGACGACCGACTATCTGATATCGCTCCAGAAGCAGTGGAAGGAAGTCGGTCCTGTTTCCAGAAAGAAGTCTGACCAGATCTGGGCCAGATTCCGTGCGGCGTGTGATCATTTCTTTGACAACAAGGAGAAGAATTACGGAGGCGTGGATCCTCAGTACGTGGATAATCTTCGTGCAAAGCAGGCTATCATCGAGGAGATTGAAGCATATGTGAATACTGGAGACATCAATGCGGACAACAGGGCTGCGAGAGAGTTCGCTGAAAGATGGAATGCGGTGGGCTTTGTTCCGTTTAAGGAGAAAGAGAAGATTGCGGAACAGTACCGGACAGCCATGTCCGATAAGTTCCCGGATTTCAGAGTGGCTGGAGGCAAAGGCCGTGCAGCGAAGTCTCACGGTAGGGTAGAGACGAGTCCTGCACGTCAGGAAAGAGAGCGTCTGCTGCAGAAGTTCCGCAAGCTGGAAAGTGAGATAGCCACATACGAGAACAATATCGGTTTCTTCGCAAGTTCCAAGAAGGCGGAGTCGCTGGTAAGGGAATTCCAGAAGAAGATAGACGCTGCCAAGGTGGAACTGGCTGAACTGGAGGAGAAAATTCACAATCTGGACGCTCAGGAATAAGGCATGAACAAGAATACTGTTATCGGCATCACGCTGATAGGACTCCTGCTTATAGGCTTTTCGGTTTTCAATGCAAGGATGGCCAGGGAGCAGGCCGAGGTTAAGAGAGTACAGGACTCGATAGCTGCCGTTAAGGCATTTGAGTACGCAGAGCAGATGGCTCAGGCGCAGACCGACAGCACGGGAACTCCCGTTGCGGACCAGGGTGGTCAGCAGACATACCGGAGCACTTATGCCAATCCGTTTATAGAGGCGGCATACAACGGTGGAGAGGAATTCCATTATCTTGAGAACAATAAACTTAAGATAAGGTATACCACCAAGGGAGGTCAGGCGGAGAACGTACTTATCAAAGATTATTTTACCAGCGACAGTTCTGCTCTGTATCTGATGAAGGACGGATACAGCGACTTTGGTCTTCAGCTTTATACCAGCCAGTATATCAATACAAGCGACCTTACTTACGAGACGGTGATCAGTACGGACTCCACTCTCGTCATGAGGCTTTATTTTGCAGAGGACTCATACATAGAGCACAGATATTATCTGCCCGCGGACAGTTATATGGTGGACTTTGACGTGCGTATGGTCAATATGGATGCTCAGATTCCCCGCAATGCATCTCAGTTTGAAGTGGCCTGGAATATGGACGTGCCCCGTCTGGAGAGAGGCTATAAGAACGAGCAGATGTACTCTACCGTGGATTACAAGTATCCCGGCAAGGTGAAGAAAGTCGAGAATCTGGGTATAATGCGCGGTGCCCGCTCCGGCGGTCAGCACAAGGAGGTGACTACCCGTATTGAGTGGTTTGCTTTCCAGCAGCAGTATTTCTCGGCCATACTCAGGGCAAAGGACAATTTCGAGTCGGGTAACATGTCCTTGAATTTTTATCCTGAGACGGACCCGGACCACAGGTTGATGAACTGCTCGGCATCTACTCTCGTGCAGTACGATCCCGGTGCGGACATCACCGTACCGTTCGAGTTTTACTACGGTCCCAATCATTTCCGGACTCTCAAAAGCTATGATTGTGATTTTGAGAAGATAGTACCTCTCGGAGGATGGCTCGTAAGATGGATCAACAGAGGCGTCATAATTCCCGTCTTCGACCTTTTCGGCAAGTTCATAAGCAACTACGGTATCATCATCCTTCTGCTGACACTGCTCATCAAGCTGGTCATATCGCCGTTGACCCTCAAGTCCTACATGTCATCGGCCAAGATGAATGTGCTTCGTCCCGAACTGGACAAGATAAACGCCAAGTACCCGCGTCAGGAAGATGCCCTGAAGAAGCAGCAGGAGACCATGGACCTGTACCGGAAAGCCGGTGTCAGCATGTTCGGAGGCTGTCTCCCCATGTTGCTCCAGTTTCCGGTGCTCTTTGCGATGTTCCGTTTCTTCCCGGCTTCGTTTGAGCTTCGTCAGAAAGGCTTCCTGTGGGCTGATGACCTTAGTACATACGACTCGATTCTCGATTTCGGATTCAACATACCGCTGTATGGAGACCACGTCAGTCTTTTCGCGATTCTCTGCGCCTTGAGTATGTACTTCTCTGCCAGGATGACCCAGGGCAGCAGCGCGGACAACAATCCCCAGATGAAGAGTATGCGCAACATGACTCTGTATTTCATGCCCATATTCATGCTGTTCATCTGTAACAATCTCTCCAGCGGTCTGACATACTACTATCTGCTTTCGAACCTCATTATGATGCTCCAGACCTGGATTATCCGCCGTTTCTTCGTGGACGAGGAGAAGATCATGGCCAGGGTACGCGCCGCTTCCGTAAAAGGTGCAGCCAAGCCCAAGTCCAAGTTCCAGCAGCGCCTGGAGGCCATCCAGAAGGCTCAGCAGGAGGCTATCCGCGAACAGCAGAGACAGCAGCAAAGACGCAGGTAATATTGTAAGGAGGAAATATAATGGGACACATTACTGAGAATATCCTGTCACTCAGGCAGGAACTGCCCTCCGGGGTCGAACTCGTGGCAGTGTCCAAGTTCAAGTCCGGAGAAGAGATCCTCGAGGCATACGAAGCGGGACAGCGGGTCTTCGGCGAGAGCCGTCCCCAGGAGCTCAAGGAAAAGGCCATGACTTTGCCCAAGGATATAGAGTGGCATTTTATCGGTCATCTGCAGAGCAACAAGATCAAGATGACCGTGCCGTATGTCAAGCTGATCCATTCGGTGGATACACCCAAGCTGTTCTTTGAGATTGAAAAGTGGTGCCGCCAGAACGGCTATAGCGTGGACGTGCTTCTGGAGATGCACATCGCCTCGGAGGAGAGCAAGCAGGGTTTCTCCGATGATGAGGTCCTCAGCTTTCTCGAAGGGATTGAGAAGGCCCGTCAGGCCGGATACAGCGAGGGTTTTCCTTCACAGGTACGCATCCGCGGGATTATGGGCATGGCTTCCCTCACTGAGGACGAGGAGCTGATCCGCAAGGAGTTCGGACATCTCAATTCGGTCTTTGACCGTATCCGGGCCCTGGGGTATCCGTTCCTGGACTCATTTGACCTCAAGTCATTCGGAATGACGCACGACTATCATGTCGCAGTGGAGATGGGCAGCAATATGGTGCGTATAGGCACCAAGATCTTCGGCCCACGCGGGGTGCGTTTGTAATGCCGTACGTGCACCGTTTTTCTGCGAATTCGGTTCACATTCCCTTTACGGTGTGCTGGATTTTCATTGCGTAATCATATTAGGATCTGAGAAATGCAGGACTTTTTGCAGGCGCTTGATTATGAATGTGCTGAAAAATGTACTGCAATTCCAGTCAACTTATATCGGCGACAGTGAGTCACATCACCGCCTGGAATACCAGTTCTGTCGGTCCCTCGAGGAGAATGTCGGTGAAGATTCCGTCCTGGTATCTAAAAGATACTGAGAATGTATCGTGGGTTGACCGGAGCGTGTATTTCCCGCTGTGGTCTCCGCGAAGCCAGGCTCCGGCGGCTGCGGCGATTATGCCAGTACCGCATGAAAGGGTCTCATATTCCACTCCGCGCTCGTAAGTGCGTATGTGAAGGGCTTCTCCCGGCTTGCCTGCCTTTACGAAATTGACATTGGTGCCATTGGGCGCGAACTCCGGGGCATATCTCCATCGGCTCCCCTCACTCTGGACGTCCAGTTCCTCGACATTTTCCCTGAAGATGACCAAATGATCCGTGCCGGTGTTCATTTTCCATGCTGTTGTCTCCTGACCTGGCTCTGCCGGAATGCGTATCTCCTCCACGGATGTGATGTCGTTCATTCCCAGACAGACTATGCTCTTATTGCCCTCAGATGTGACAATCCTGCCGGTGTGTATGCCGTCCGGTGCCTCAAATACCCATCCGCCGTCAGTCCCCGAGGCCAGAAGTCCGGAACGCCATGCCAGATCGACTATGCATCGGCCTCCGTTGCCGCACATCATGCCCGACGAGCCGTCATTGTTGAAAAAACGCATGGAGAAATCATAGTCAGCACTGCTTTCCATAATGATGAGTCCGTCGGCACCGATGCCGTAACGCCTGTCGCACAGCCTGATTACCTCATCTGCGGAAATATCCGCCCTGCTTTCCAGTGAAGTTACGAGCACGAAGTCGTTGCCGGCCGCCTGATATTTATAGAAATCCATTGTCAGAGTCCTTTTATGAGTTGTTCGATATCGGATGCCGTACGTTCCGCCGGGCCTCTTTCCCCGAGCATGGCACGCATGTCATCGTAGTCCTTTGTCATACGGCTGCGGTATGCCTTGTCATCTGTCATTCGCAGTACCTCGTCCGCGATATGCTCTGGAGTGCAGTCATCCTGCAGCAGTTCCCTAAAAATATGCCTGCCGAGAATCATATTGGCCAGCGAGATGGTGTCCAGCCTGACCACCAGCCTGGCCAGAAAGTAAGTTATGGGGTTCATCCCGTAGCAGACAACCTGCGGAGTTCCGATAATAGCAGCCTCCAGACTTGCCGTGCCAGAGGAGATGACAGCCGCCTCAGAGTGCGCGAGCACTCCGTAAGTATCATTATGTATGACATCGATGCCGCTGCCTTCCAGATATCCGCCATAGTATTCGGGTTCTATGGACGGAGCCGCCGCCAGCAGATAACGGAACCTGCCACCTGTCCTTTCCTTCAGTATAGCGGCAGTGCGGACTATTCTGGGCATCAGGTAGTCAACTTCCATCCTGCGGCTGCCGGCCAGAAATGCCAGGAGTGGCCGTCCGTCGTCCACCAGGGAATGACTGCGGAGAAACTCTGCCCGCGTCATATGTACCGATGGGGCACTGTCTATATTGTCAACCAGAGGGTTGCCGTTATACACAGCATCCACGCCCCTGGACTTGAAATATTCCACCTCGAACGGGAAGATGATAAACACCTTGTCCACGTATTTTTTCAGCAGCCTGATACGGCTCTCCCCACGGGCCCAGACCTTGGGCGGGATGTAGTAGAAGACCTTGAATCCTCTATCGTGGGCGAAGCGGGCTATCTTGAGATTGAATCCGGGGTAGTCGATCAGTATCACCGCGTCCGGCCTGTACCGCAGGATGTCCTCCTTGCAGAAACGGAGATTGCTCATGATGCTGCCCAGGTGGCTGAGCACCTCCACGAAGCCCATGACGGCATTGTCCCGGTAGTCCCTGACCAGAGTGCCGCCGACAGCCTCCATTTTCCCTCCGCCCCAGAACCTTATGTCGCAGGATGGGTCGTGCCGCAGCAGGCCTTTCATCAGGTTGGCCCCGTGCAGATCACCTGAGGCCTCCCCGGCTATGATGTAGTACTTCATGGCTACAGCCCCCAAGCACGGCCAAGCCGCTCCATCTCCGCATAGTCCGTGGTATCCACGCGGTGCGGAACGACGGTTATGTACTTATGGTATACCAGCCAATGGTCTCCGTCCGACCCCTCTTTCTCATGATTCTCGAAGTGTCCGGCCATCATGAAATACTTGCCTCCGTTCTCATCGTAATGGGTGTCGAACTCCTCTACCCAGCGTCCACGGCCTCTGCGGGCCATGCGTATGCCGAGAATCTCGTCCGCCGGGATGGCCGGGAAATTGACGTTAAGATATGTGTCCTTGTCCGGGGGAAATGCGAGGAATTTCTCAATGATGGAGTCAGCGTATCTGAGTACGGGGCTGAAGTCAGGATGAGGCTTGTGCGTACACAGGGAAAATCCTATCGATGGAATCTCATAGACGGTCCCTTCTATGCAGGCTCCGAGGGTACCGGAATACAGGGAGGCCACAGAGCAGTTGGCTCCGTGATTGATGCCCGAGACGACTATGTCTGGAAGCTCGCCTTTTGGAAAGCACTCGTTGATGCCTATCTTGACACAGTCCACCGGTGTGCCGTTGAATGTGTATTCACGATAGCCCGGCTCGTCCTTGATTTGCTTCAGGTACAAGGGGGTGTCCATGGACAGGGCTGCGGACTTTCCGGACTGCGGGTGCAGGGGGGCCACTACAGTGACATTGCCGTACTTGGCCATGATTCCGGCCAGTACGTGGATGCCCTCAGCCTCGATTCCGTCATCATTTGTAATAAGGATTTCTCTGGTAGATCTCATATTGTAAAATATTGTCCGCAAATATAGGTTATTTCTGCCAAAATGACTATCTTTGCATTAGTTTAAATTTTACAGCAATGACAAAGATTAAAATCGGTATCAACGGGTTCGGCCGTATCGGCCGTATGGTTTTCCGTGCGGCAGTAGAGAAATTCTCTGACGACATTCAGGTAGTGGGCATCAACGACCTCCTCGATCCTGAGTATCTTGCTTACATGTTGAAATTCGACTCCGTACACGGTCCTTTCTGCCATGAAGTGTCCGTGGAGGACGGTAATCTTATAGTAGGCGGCCAGAAGATCCGCCTGACAGCTGAGATGGATCCCGCCAATCTGAGATGGAACGAGGTCGGTGCCGATATCGTAGTGGAGTCCACCGGACTTTTCCTTACGGACGAGAAGGCCCGCAAGCATATCCAGGCCGGCGCCAAGAAGGTTATCATGTCCGCTCCGTCAAAGGACGACACTCCCATGTTCGTTTACGGTGTCAATGAGAAATCATATAAGGGACAGGATATCATCTCCAACGCATCCTGCACCACCAACTGTCTGGCCCCTATATCAAAGGTGCTCAACGACAAGTTCGGAATCAAGAGAGGCCTTATGACCACAGTTCATGCGGCTACGGCTACCCAGAAGACCGTCGATGGCCCTTCCAAGAAGGATTGGAGAGGCGGCCGCGGCATCCTCGAGAACATCATCCCCTCATCCACAGGCGCCGCAAAGGCAGTGGGCAAGGTACTGCCCGAGCTCAACGGCAAGCTGACCGGTATGTCCATGAGGGTGCCTACCTCTGACGTGTCCGTAGTAGACCTGACGGTGGAACTGGAGAAGGCCACTACATACGAGGATATATGCAAGGCCATGAAGGAGGCCTCAGAAGGTGAGCTCAAAGGTGTCCTCGGATACACCGACGAAGCCGTGGTGTCCACAGACTTCCGCAATGACCCCCGCACTTCCATCTTCGACGCGAAGGCCGGCATCCAGCTTGATCCTACCTTCGTCAAGGTTGTGTCCTGGTACGACAACGAGTGGGGTTACTCCAACAAGGTGCTGGAGATGGCCCGCTATATCGGCAACGCCAGATAGACGGCAGATAAAGTATTTATAGTAAGCCATCAGATTTTCTGGTGGCTTTTTTGTACATTTGTACGCACAAAGGAACTTGCCTTATGAGATATCTGCGTTTGTGTCTGTTTGTTGTCCTGTCATTTCTGTCCGTAACGGTGAAAGTCTCAGCTGAAAGCCAGGATTCGGTATTGCTGGGTCTGTACGGGGACTCCATGGAGAAAGGGGATGTCCCCGACGCTATGGATGCTGCGGCCGTAATTCTATCCAGAATAGATTCTGCCTCGGTGGATGTGCAGACAGCCGTGATGGCGGAAGACCTGGCGGAGTATCTGGACAAGGCCTTCCGTTATTCCGAGGCGCTCAGATGGCGGAGCCTGGCTTCTGCCGGATATGGCAAGAGTCCGGAACACAGGCAGGATTATGCCAGGAATGAACTGGAACTAGCCAAACTGTATTACAGGACAGGCACGTTTCACAAGGCATTCGTGCATGTCAACAATGCTATGGACGTATACTCGGAGGGAAGGGAAAATAAGGAGCATCTTGAGTGTGTGAACCTGCTTGGAGCTCTTTATTATGCGTGCCGGGACTATGACAGGTCCAGTGACTATTTCAGGCAATGTGCAAAAGGAGCTGAGTCTATAAAAGATACCTCCATGCTGTTACTGGCCCTTAATAACATGGCGGTATATATTTACAGCCAGTCAGACTCGGTCGAGACCAAAAAACTGCTGTTGGAATGTGCGGAATTGTGTCGGCAGTCAGGCAATACCTCCTTTTTGTCAAAGGTCTACATTAACATAAGCCTTATGTCGATCCGGTCGAAAGACTTTGATGCCGCACGCAGGTATCTTGATGCTGCAAGACCGATATTGACGGATGTGGGAGAGAATGGGCAGTATTATTACTATTCCGCGATAATAGACTATAGGCAGGGAGATCTTGATGCTGCAATAGTCTCATTGCATAAGGCCGTGGACTTGTATAGTCTGGGCGAATTCGGGGAGAGAAGGCAGGCGTGCCTGGAGCTGCTGCAGGAGATTTACGCTGTCAGGGGGGATTATGAGAATGCTTACAACACGCTATTCAATTATTATACGGCTTCAAAGCAATACGACAGGGAGGGGGCCGTCATAGAGCTCTTCAAAGTCCAGAATGAAAAATTGCTCAATGAACAGAGAGAAGAGGAGCTATCCAGAAAAAGGGCTCTGGCAGTCTGGTTGTCAGTGAGCGTCTTCCTGCTTGTCTTGATATCGGTTCTGGCAGTTATGATGTACAAGCGTCGTGAGTATGAGATAAGGCGCAGGGAACAGGAACTTGCTGCAAGAAAGGAAATCGAGGAACTGAAGCAGATGCAGCAGTATAAGACAGACTGTCTCGTAAATGACACTATAGAAAATCTCAACAGGCTTGGGGCGAGGATGAAGGATGAGGAACTGCAAAAAGAACTGGCGCGAATATGCGGTGACCTTAAGGATACTAATAAGAGGGATGAGTGGATGGAAATAAAATCTTTTGTTCCTAAATTTGAATCAGATTTTTACCGTAATCTGATTCAGGCTTATCCATCGCTCACTCTTAACGAGAGACGCTTGTGTGTGTTTCTGAACATGAGTCTTACCACAAAGGAGATATCGGATATCACCCGTCAGTCCGTACAGAGCATCAACACGGCACGCGGCAGGCTGCGCCGTAAATTGGGTATAAACGGAGATAACATATCCATGCAGGAATTTTTGTCTAAGTTCAATTGAAGTACCCGTTATGACGGCATTTGTACAACAAATGGCGTATTCCAGAACAGTGTTTGTACAAATATTGTATATATACTTTTCTTTATTAGAATGTGACGAAAGCATATTTTTGCCAAGTGAATTAATGAGTATGGCCCTTGTAGGAACAGGTGCGGCAAAAATATATAAGGGTCATAAGCCGCGGATAGATAAGTGTGTGTGTATCCACGCTGTATCGATGGGTTCAGTACAGCGGAGCGACCTGTTTGAAGGGAGGGAGTTGAACAGTCAGTTCCTCCCTTTTTCTTTTTTCATTATCGTATTGTCAGGAGTCGGTTATGGCCGCGGAAATGTGATGCGGCCTTGTTTTTTTCAATAACAGGTATGGAAATCAAAATTTATATGTAAGTTTGTGTCTGAATATCGGTATTGGAATATGTCAGTATTTGGAAAAGTAAAGCTGGGTATCAGAAGCAAGATATATGTGGCGTCGCTGGTAATTGTGCTTATGCTTCTGCTTTCAGGTGTCATGGCCTTCTTTGAATTCGGCCGTATGAGCCGTTATATCTCCAATCTTATATCAAGCAGCATAATGACGGTGGACTTGACCCGAAACCTTTTGAATACCTGTGACAGATACCATTCTGATCTTTTCCGCCAGATAGGGGACGACGGACTTCTGGCCCAGCCGGAGACTATCCCCACTGATGAATTCGAGTCCAGTATCGACAGGCTTTATACGGTGATGAGGTCAGCGGAGGAGAGGCAGATGACAGATTCTGTTCGATATGCCTATTCGGCCTATATGCAGGTATCCCGTGAGATAGAGTCAGTCTGGCTTAGACCTCAGGAAGAACGCACTGACTGGTATTTCAACCGTCTGCAGGTGGTGTACGAGAAGTTCCGCAATTATCTCCAGCGGCTGTCCGACAGCTCGCAGACCATACTGACAGACAACTACAACAGTCTTCAGGACAGTTATTACCGCTCCATCATGCCCGGAGTGGTGGCCAATGCAGCAAGTATTATCCTCATAATCCTGTTTGTCTATCTCCTCGGCCTGTATGTCATCAAGCCGGTGGTCAAGATGTCCAGAGGCCTGAGGGACTACAGGCAGTCCGGCAAGAGCTACAATGTCACTTTCGATTATGGAGGGGACCAGATTCAGTCCATGAATGAGGAGATCAAGGAGATAATAGACGAGAACAAATCTCTCAAGAACAGGAAGTCATGAACATCAAACTGGTTGCTCGCTATATCGGTATAGCGTTGGTCTTCAACGCTATCTTCATGTTCATCTCCTTGGCAGTGTCAGCTGTGAACGGGTTCGATTCATCGTTCTCTCCGTTGCTTCTGAGTGCGTTGATTACGGCCATGGTGGGCTGTTTTCCCCTTATATTTGTGAGGGGACAGGACAATGTTAATCTCCGCGAGGGTTTTGCCATCACGATCTTCTCCTGGTTCCTGAGCTGTATCTTCGGTATGTTGCCTTATGTGCTATGGGGAGGGGAGTTCACTCTGTCCAATGCCTGGTACGAGTCTGTCTCCGGCTATACTACTACCGGAGGGACTGTGCTGACGGATGTGGAGGCCCTGCCTAAGGGTCTGCTCTTCTGGCGCTCCTCCACGCATTTCATAGGCGGTATGGGAGTCATGGTCTTCATGCTCCTGGTGCTTCCCTCCATGAGCATGTTCCGCATGAGGATATCCAGGATAGAGATATCATCCCTGTCCAAGGACAATTACCGTCTGCGCTCAAAGGAGACGGTGAGGGTCATTGCGGCCACGTATGTCGGGATAACGGTATTCACGACAGCGGCCCTTATGGTTGCTGGCATGTCGTTTTTCGATGCGGTTAATCATGCGATGAGCATTGTGTCGACTGGCGGCTTCAGTACCAGAAACCTTTCTATCATGTATTATGACTCTCTTGCCATAGAGATCGTATGCATAGTCACCATGTACATTTCCACACTTCATTTCGGGATGGTGTACGCGCTGTTCGTAAAGCGTTCTACGGCACTGCTCAAGTCGCCTGTGTTCAAGTACTTCATGGTATTCTGCCTGTTGATGTCCATCATCATCGGTCTTGATCTGAAGGTCAACGGAGATGCTGAGACATACGGCGAGGCCATGCGTCTGTCGTTTTTCCAGTTCTCATCCATAATAAGTTCTACGGGCTTCGCCACTGCGGATACGTCAGTATGGCCGCTGCTCTCCATTTTCCTGCTTCTGTTCGCCATGTACCATGGCGGCTGCAGCGGCTCCACTTGCGGAGGCATCAAGGCCGACAGAATCTGGATATTCTACAAGGTGCTGAAGTCCAATGTATATAAGCAGCTGCATCCCAATGCCGTAATACCGGTCAAGGTCGGGGACAATGTCATAGACCCCTCAATAATCCGCTCGGCGGTCATGTACATCGTGGCGTTTACATTTATCTTTATACTTGGAGCCATGCTGATAGGTATTACAGGCCCTACGTTTGAGGAGGCGATATCGGCCTCAATGACTTCTTTGGGCAATGTCGGTCCCGGTTTCGGCTCATGCGGCTCGATGGGCAATTTCTCTCATTTTACGCCTTTCGCCAAGTTGGTGATGACTATTGAGATGCTTCTGGGCCGTCTGGAGATATACACTCTGCTGATGCTGTTCTTCATATTCAAGAAAGTGTGATGTCATGGCGGTGCGGGAGTTTCTGTTGCAGAGGATACGGGAGAATTTCCCCTTTGAGCCTACAGACGGTCAGAGGTCTCTGTTTGATACTTTGGTCGGGTTTGTCTGCGGGGAAGGAGAGATAATGATTGTCAACGGATATGCCGGTACTGGTAAGACAGAGGCTGTCGGAGCGGTTGTAAAGGCCATGAAGTCGTGCGGGATGCGTTACCGTCTGATGGCTCCTACGGGCAGGGCCGCGAAAGTGCTCTCCGGCTATACAGGTGAGAAGGCCACAACGATACATAAGCATATATACAGACAGAAATCGATGGACGCCGGAGGTGGCAAGTTCGTCCTGGATCTGAATAAGGACAGGCGTACATGCTATTTCGTGGACGAGGCGTCGCTTATAACTGTGATGTCGGACAATTCCATGTTCGGCTCCGGCAATCTGCTGGAGGACCTGATAGACTATGTCCGTCAGGGGGAAGGCAACAGGCTTGTGCTGATAGGGGACAGGGCTCAGTTGCCTCCTGTGTCCATGGACACCAGTCCGGCTCTAGATCCGGACTATGTCGGCATGTATGCCCATGTGGATTATGCGGAGCTGGACCGGGTGGTGCGTCAGGCGGACTCATCCGGGATACTTTTCAACGCTACTGAGGTTCGCAAGGCGATAGTGGAGGGGGACTGCTCACGTTATCCGCATCTGGTAACAAAGGGTTTCGGCGATGTGGACAGTATCGGTGGAGGTGAGCTGATAGAGGCACTTGATGACGCCATAGGCCGCTACGGCATAGAGGAGACGGTGGTGCTGTGTCGCTCCAACAAGCGGGCGAACCGCTACAACCAGGGCATCCGTGGTTCTGTGCTGTCCCGCGAGGAGACCCTTTCGCGCGGTGACCGTCTGATGGTGGTCAAGAACTGCTATCAGTTTCTGGATAAGATAGAGGAACTGGACTTCATAGCCAACGGGGATATCGCCGAATTAGTTAAGATATCGCATTACGAGGAGCGTTATGGCCTGCAGTTCGCGGAGGCCGTGCTGGCTTTTCCGGATTACGGGGATGTGGAGATAACGGCCAAGATTATTCTTGACACTCTCACGTCTGAGACGGCCTCGCTTCCGGCTGACAAGCAGACGGCTCTGTACGAGGGCGTGTATGCCGACTATGACAATATCTCCCAGAAGCGCAAGCGCAATGCTGCCGTGCGTGAGGACCCTTATTACAATGCCTTGCAGATTAAGTACTCCACGGCCATTACCTGTCATAAGTCGCAGGGCGGCCAGTGGAGGTGTGTCTTCGTGGACAATGCTTTCTGGCAGGATTCTCTCTCGTTGGAGGATCTCAAATGGCTCTATACCGCCATCACCCGCGCCACCGACAAGCTCTATCTCGTCAACTTCAGCCCCCGTTTCTTTTAGACTCGCCCGCCCTCCCGCTTCGCGGCGGGCCCCTCC
>ERZ779889.2067-NODE-2067-length-17648-cov-9.116694_pt1 | contig 17648 bp, 12 predicted proteins | sample MGYA00511030_ERZ779889 | MGnify/ENA primary metagenome ERZ779889 (study PRJEB29588, sample SAMEA2160616) | human gut metagenome | biome: human gut; feature: human-associated habitat; material: faeces | place: Denmark | collected 2008/2010 ...
TTTTTTTATTTATAATATAAATAATTGTGGAGGTACTGTTATGGATAACGTATACGAATGGATCAGCGAGACTTTGAATGTCGATATCGACGCATCGAAACTGATCTTCTGGATTGTCGCGGCCGTTGTCGTCGTGCTGGTTCTTCTTGCCATCATTCTGCCGATTCGCGCATCGAAAAAGAAGAAAGCGATTCCTGCGCACGACGAACGGAAAGAGGAAACCGTTGCGCCGAAAGAGCCGGAGAATGCGGCTTCGGAAGAAGAAAAGACGGAAGAAGTTCCGACTGAGCCGGAAAAAACAGAAGAGGCGGAAGCCGTAGAAGAAACGCCGAACGAAACGAAAGAAAAAGAAGCGACGCCGACGGAGAAAAAGAAAACGACAAAAGTTTCTTCCAAAAAGAATAAAAAGGTCGTCGAGGAACACGACGATACCGACGAAAAAGCCGTAGAACCGATGACGAAAAGAAGTTTCGGCAAATTCACCATTTCTCAAAGCGGTACAGATTATCGGTACCGTCTGAAAGCCTCCAACGGCGAAATCCTCGTCGTTTCCGAGATTTACATCAGCGAAAAAGCGGCGAGAAACGGAATTGAAACCATCAAACGGAATGCCGAAAGCGCGAAAATCGAAATCGTCGAAGATAAGCACGGTCTCTTCTCGTTCCGCATTATGACCAAGCAAGGTCGCTGTCTGGCCACTTCTGCGAACTACAAGACGAAAGCAAGCGCCTTGTCCGCGAGCGATTCCTTTAAAAAATTCGTCGTTACCGACAAAATCGAACTGGAAGAAACCGATGATCACTTTGAAGTCGAAGAATACATCGAAGACGTCCAACCGGAAGAAAAAGGAAAACTGAGATTGTCTCCAAGCGAAGACGGATTCATCTATCAATTACTTGCCTCCAACGGAAGAGTGATCGCCACCTCTCAGGTGTATAAATCCGCGAACTCCTGCAAAGACAGCCTTGAAAAATTCCGTGAAATCGTCTACACGGGAAAATTCCTGATCTTCAAGGATAAAAACGGATGTTATCAGTTCAAACTTTACAATAAGCAAAAGCGACTGGTTCTGGCCGGCGAAGTTTACGACTCGAAAGATCAGGTCGTTTCCGTCATTGAATCCGTCAAGCGCTTCGCCCGTTACGCCGAATTCGTCGACGCGACGATCGAAGTCGGAGAGTAAAAAAACGAAAAATTGCAGATGCACTCTGCAATTTTTTTTGCAAAAAAAATCCGAATCAAGAGTCCGGATTTTCACGAAAAACTAATTCTTTACGCTCTGAGCATTTTCACGCTGAACTGATTATAATAGTCCACTACATAAGTGTCTTCAAATTTTTCATTGATGATGTCTTCGACTTGCAGATCGTATCGGGTGCAAAGACGATCGATATACGCCAGTGCCTGATCGGAAGAAGAAAACTCTTTTTCAGCGATATATCTCGAATTAATTTTTCCGTTTACAATGTACTTTTCCATAACGCTCAGTCCTCCTTGTATGCCTAAGCACCCTTATCATATGGCAAATGGAAGTCGATTAAACGATGAAAGCGTTTTGAAAAATCGAGAAAACGTTTTCATGAGTTTTCAGACCTGTTTTTTGGCTTATTTATTGACATTCTTTGAAAATTGTATCAAATTTTACGCGATTAGTAGAAGAATCTTCCCGGATACGCTACAATCAGTATCGGGAATACCGTATGAAATTTCTTTTAAATCCGCGCGATCGGGCGGAACTTCATCAACTTTTTCAAACCAATGAGCGGAATTACGCCGTTACCGACCTTCTTTCGACGTATTTTCATTCCTGTGCGCGTTCTCTTACGAAAAAAGAGATTTTTCAGGAAATGGAAAAGCGCGGAGCCGACGAGGAAACAGCCTTTTTCTTTTGCCTGATGCGTCTTATGAACGTCGATCCCGGCGAATACGGGCTTTTTGACTCAATCCGAAAAGGAATTCATCGGTTGGATCCTTCGCGCTATGAGAAGAACCCTTTTCTTCAACATATCCGTTTCCCCGAATCATGGAAGGGAAACGCTCGTTTTTTCAACGATTCGTATCTTCCCTATGAGGGGTTCCCTTACGCCGATATCGAAGTCGATCCCGACGATGCGTATCGGGAAATTTGTTCCGTCGGTTTTTTCACGCGGCGATACGCTTTTCCCTCGCTGATTCAAAACGGAATTACCTGGATGAGTCTCATTCCCAATGAAATCGAAACGATGCGATCGCCGATCTCTTCGGCAAAAGGAAACGTTCTGGTGTACGGGTTGGGCATCGGATATTATGCTTACATGATTCATCTCAAAGAAGAAGTGCGCACTGTCACGATCGTCGAAAAGGACAGACGCATCATCGACTTGTTTGACAAGCATCTTTACAGACAATTTCCCTATCCGGAAAAAATCCGGGTCATCCGCGCGGACGCGTTGCAATACGAAAAGGAAAGCAACGATCGTTACGATATGGCCTTTGTCGATCTTTACCACGACGAAAAAGACGGCATTCCCCTTTATCGGAAATTCAAGAAAGCAGAAAAAAGAGCCGATCGTTACGAATATTGGTTGGAAAAATCCTTGATTGAAGGAATCCGCCGAGCCTTGATTACGCTACTGAACGAGCAATACTTTCGTTTGGACGTCGATTACGTTCACGCCGAAAATGACAACGACGACTTGATCAACGCGCTGTACCGATATTTTTCCGGAACGGTCTTCCGTTCTTATCGCGAAATAAAGGAAATGCTGTCGGAAGAATCTATTTTAAAGGCGATCCGAAACCTCTGAGCATCATTCCAGTTCAAAAGCGCCGGTGTACAGTTGATAATAATATCCTTTGGCTTCAATCAATTGCTGATGCGTTCCTCTTTCGATGATGCGGCCGTGTTCGAGAACCATAATCGCGTCGGCGTCCTGGATCGTCGAAAGGCGGTGAGCGATCAGAAAGACGGTTTTCCCTTTCATCAGGTTTTCCATTCCTTTCAGAACGATCGCTTCCGTTCGGGTATCGATCGAAGACGTCGCTTCGTCCAGAATCAGAACCGGGCATTGGCTGACAGCGGCGCGGGCGATGGAAAGAAGTTGCGCCTGCCCCTGCGAGAGAGAATTGCCGTTTCCTTTGATATACGTCTGATATCCGTCCGGGAGACGGCTGATGAAACTGTCCGCATTGGCCAGTTTAGCCGCCTCGATGCATTCTTCGTCGGTCGCGTCCAGTCTTCCGTATCGGATATTGTCCATAATGGTGCCGCTGAAAAGATTGGTGTCTTGCAAGACCATTCCCAAACTGCTGCGGAGATCTTTCTTGCGGATTTTATTGATGTTGATTCCGTCGTAGCGGACTTTTCCGTCCGCGATGTCGTAGAACCGGTTGATCAGATTGGTAATCGTCGTTTTCCCCGCGCCGGTCGCGCCGACGAACGCGATTTTCTGTCCCGGTTTGGCATACAGCGAAATATTGTGAAGAACCAACTGGTTTTCTTCATACCCGAAGTCGACATCGAACATCCGGATGTCCCCTTCCAGCAGGCGATATTCCACCGTGCCGTTCTGATGAGCGTGCTTCCACGCCCAAAGCGTATGTTCGTTCCGGGAACATTCGACGATCGTTCCGTTTTCATCGTATTTTCCCATCACCAGAGTGACATAGCCCTGATCCTCTTCTTTCGGCTGATCCAGAAGATCGTAGACCCGCGTCGTCCCGCCGATGGCCATGGCCACCGGATTGATCTGGTTGGCGACTTGACTGACATTGTTGGTGAACTGACGCACCATCGGCAAAAACGACACCACGACGCCGATCGAAATCGAATTGATGCCCGTTAAAGTCAGATTCGGCACTTCAAAAATAAAGAAGATCGTACCCACGAACGCGACGATCACGTACAGGAAATTGCCGATGTTGCCCATGATCGGCATCAGGATATTGGAAAATCTGTTCGCGTCGGTCGCCACTCTTTGCAAGTCGGCGTTGATCCGATTGAACTCTTTTTTGCTTTCTTCTTCGTGACAGAACGATTTGATGACTTTCAATCCGTTCATCATCTCTTCGACGTATCCCTCTTCTTTGGCCAGAACTCCTTGCTGATTCATGAAGTTCCGCGCGCTTTTTCCGCCGACGTTCCGCGTCACCAGAATCATAAAAACCGCGCCGAGAACGACGATGAAACTCAAAAGGACCGAAGAGTACAGCATCGTGGCGAAAACGCTGAGGAAGGTGACTCCGCAGATGAGTATGTCGGTCAGGGATTGGCTGAGGAGTTGACGGATTGTATCGATATCGTTGGTGAACGTGGACATGATCGCTCCTTTTTCGTTCCGGTCAAAATATTTGATCGGAAGATCCTGCATGCTGCTGAAAACCCGGTAACGCAATTCGTGCATATACGTCTGGCAGAATCGCGCGGTGATCTGCGAATAGACCGTTCCTCCGACCAACGCGATGCCGTAAGCGGTCAGCATCAGATAAAGGTACTGAAAAAACTCCTGCTTGATCCCGTCCCATTTATTTACGTTGGTAATCCCGTCGTAAATCAGGTTGATCATATTCTGTAACATAAGCGGCGCGACAATCGCACCGACCGCGTTGAAAAGCACGCAGACGACCGCGATCGACAATGCGACCGGATGCGCCTTGAAATAGTCTCTGATGCAACGAAACAAAACCGATTTTTTCTTCATTTCATTTGCCTCCTATCCGATTCTGTATTTCATAGACTTCCTGATAGATTTTATTTTCTCTCAGCAAGTCCTCATGCGTTCCGATTCCGTCGATCTTCCCGTTTTCCATCACGACGATCTTATCGGCGTCCTGAACGCTGGATATCCGCTGTGCGATGATGATCGTCGTCACTCCGTTCAGATTTTCTTTCAGCCCTTTTCGGATAAACGCGTCGGTTTTGGTATCGACCGCGCTGGTCGAATCGTCGAGGATCAGCACTTTCGGTTTCTTCAACAGCGCACGGGCGATGCAGAGCCGCTGACGCTGACCGCCGCTGACATTGGTGCCGCCCTGTTCGATGAACGTATCGTACTTCTTCTCAAACCCTTGGATAAAGGAATCCGCCTGAGCGATTCTGCAAGCCTCGACGATCTCCTCGTCGCTCGCATTCTGATTTCCCCAGCGCAGATTCTCTTTGATCGTTCCGCTGAAAAGAATGTTCTTCTGCAAGACCATCGCCACGCTGTTTCTCAGCGTTTGGATGTCGTATTCCCGGACAGAATGACCGCCGAGAAGCACTTCGCCTTCGCTCGGATCGTAAAAACGCGAAATCAGGTTGACCAACGTCGATTTGCTGGAACCGGTCCCGCCGATAATGCCGATCGTTTCGCCTTCTTTTATGGACAGATCGATCGCGGACAGGGCGTATTTTTTCGCGGTTTTCCGATATTTGAAAGAGACATTTTTGAATTCGACGTCCCCGCTACCGACCTCGTAAAGCGGATTCTCCGGATTGACGATCGAAGGCTGTTCCACCAAAACCTCGTAGACCCGGTTGATGGAAGGAACCGACATGATCAGGAAGAAGAGAACCATCGAAACGGTCATCAAGGCGGAAAGCACCTGCGCGCTGTACGTAATCAACGCCGAAATTCCTCCGACGTTCAGATTCCCGTAAATAATCGTATCGCCGTCGACCACCGCCGTGTCGATGACGTACTTCGCCCCCATAAAGAGGAAAAGAACCATCGAAATGTACATCGTACACTGAATGACCGGATTCGTCGCGTTCAGCATTTGCTCGACTACGCGAAATCCTTTGGCCATCTGATAACTCGCTTTGTGAAATTTTTCTTTTTCGTATTCTTCTTTGGCATAGGTCTTGACGACGCGCATGCCGCGGATATTCTCTTCGACCGTCTCGTTCAGATCATCGTATATCCGAAACAGCCGATTGAATTTTTGGCACGCTAACGGAACGATGATAGCCGAAGGAATGACGATCAACGGGATCGTAATGGCGAAAATCCAGGACAACTGCGGGCAGAGGACGACCGCCATGATAAAGGAAAAAAGGAACATGATCGGCGCGCGCACCGCCACGCGGATTCCCATCATAAAGGCCATCTGAATATTGCTGATGTCCATCGTCTGACGCGTGATCAAAGAAGACGAAGAAAACTTATCGATATTGGTAAAAGAGAATTCCGTCGTCTTGGCAAAGATGTCTTCGCGGAGATTTTTGGCAAATCCGCAGGCCGCCTTCGCGCTGATTTTTCCCGCCGTGATTCCGGCGATGAACGAGCCGATCGCCAACGCGATCAGAATCGCCGCGTATAAAATGACTTTCATCAGGATTTCGTTTTTATCCGCCAAGCCGTTCTGCATCGTCGCCATCTCGTTGATCAATGACTGCATCACATAAGGAATCACGCATTCAAAAGCCGTTTCCGCTACGATGAAAACAATCGACAGGATCGCTGATTTTTTGTATTCGCGGACGGATTTCAGCAAAAATTTGATTTTTCCAATAAAACTCATCGTTTTTCCTCCTTCATTGTCCGGAAAACCGTATTTATTCCATCAATCGGATTTTTTCTTCCGGAAAAGAAATCCGACAGGCATCGCCAGAAAAACGACGCCGGCAAAAACACAAATGCCGATAATCAAGCCTTTCAACGTATTCGGAAGGCGATTTTTTGTCCGCTGATTCTGAAAGTAGTTTTCCGCGAAAAGGGCATTCTGATTCTCGATTCCCTCGTTCTGTTCTCTTTCGGCGACGCAATCCGCCACAAAGGCGATTTCAAGCGTATTCTGCGCGTTGATCTGCTCGTAGGATAACGTGATCCGATTTTCCTGAACCTCCGTCTTCTTTCCGTTGAGCAGTACGTAATCGATGCGATAGCCTTCTTCCGGCTCAATCGTATAAGTCAGACTTTCTCCGCTCTTCAATGTAGCGATGCTTTTCGTCGAGTCCGTATGAACGCTTCCGTACGCATTCACGGTACGCGCATAGATTTTCTTGGTTTCTTCCCGATTACCGTCGGATTTGACCGCGGCGACCATGAAAGGGCTGAAACTATCCGTTTCGACGACCAGACCGTAGGCGGTGACCACGCAATCGAGTTCAACCGGATGATCGTAATCGATGACGCCGTTCTTTTTTTCAAAATGATAGACTTTAAACGTCACGCCCTCATCGTCCGGACCATAGCCTTCCGGAAAACCGAAAGCGACTTTCACGTAAGACCCCGCCGGAATTTCCGCCAGAAAACCGCAGATATGGAGATCGATTTCGTAGGTTTCGGCGGCAAGAAGCGTATCCGAGGAAACGCCTTCTTTCATCTGTTCTTCGACTTGTTCGAGAGGCTTCGTCACCACAAGAGCCATCTGGGATCGCTGGTTGTCGACAACGCCTTTTTGAACGCCGTTTTCCGTATACGTCCATCCGTTCAGGCTCAGATTGCCGCAATCCACGAGCGAAGGCGAACCGTAGGCGTCCACATAGAGTCTGCCGTCATTGAAGACCTTATTGCAGACGACGCTTCTTTTTCCGAAAGTCAGGCTTCCCGACAACGGCGCGATGCCCGAAGGATATTTCTCGGACACGCTGTCTTTTTTAATCACGTTGACGGGCGTAAAGGTGTACGCCAGGGCGTTATGTCGGTACATTCTGCTCGGAGTCAGCGTAAAGGAAACGATTCCCTTTCCGTCCCGGTTTTCCAACGAAACATTCCCGACTTCCACCGAATCGGAAAGCGATGCGTCCTGCTCGGCGTAAACGCGGATACCGATTGGTTGTTCCGGATTCAACGCTTCCAGTTCCGAATCGTAAACGAAACTCACGCTGTGCGTTTGATCGGCTTCCACCATCCAGGTTACCTGAGACCTTCCGTCGACGATCGTATCCGAAACGAACGGAACATTTTTCCCTTTGTCATAGCATTCGTTGACCATCGTCGCGCTTTCCGCGAGAATCTCTTCGATCTCTCGATTGTAATATGCGCCGTCGGTATCCGGAGCCTGAGAAGTGAGAATGTATTTTTTCGTCATCCAGTCGTTGAATCCGAAATTGAACGTATATCCGTCTTCGCTGAGAAGACTTTTCATCGCGTAAGAAGCAAAGCCTTTATAAAGAGCATCCGGGGAATAATCCACCAGATAAAGCCCTTCTTCTTTGAGTTGCCCGACCGATTTGCCCTGATAACTCACGGTAATTCTGGCGTATCCGCCTTCTCCGCTTTTCTCGTACTTCACTTCGGTTTTGATCGGCGCCTTGCCCAGATCGTATTCCGACAGAGACGGATATGTGAACGTCTTCCCGGATTGGGAGATTTTCCCGTCTTCTAGATGCTCGGAAGAAAACGAATCGCTTCCTTTGAAAAGATAGCGGACTGCCTCTCCGGCGCTGTCGTTCAGGGTCACATCTACGCCATACCAGTTTCCGTCGATCCGCACCGCATTCCAGGCATGAGGCTGATAGGCATTATTCGACGAATCGAGAAGATAGCCGACCACTTCCACGCAAGGAATCTGACAGGCATCCATCAGAACTTTGAATCCCCGCGCATAACTCTCGCACACCCCCTGATGTTCGACAAGACTTCCGTAGGAACTTCGGATCTGAGAGCCGTCGAAAGAATAGGTCATCTCTTCGACCAAACGTTCATTGACCAGACGGACAATCTCTTCCGGCTCTTTCGCTTTCCATTCGTCGGACACATACCTTCCGATCGCCTGTTCGTACGCCGCTATGCTTTCCCCTACGTTTGAAGAATCAAATCCTTCCGAAAAATACGTCTCCGCGCGTCCGGTTCCCACCGTCGCCACATAATGGCCGTTTTTGAATCCGACGCTGAGCGACAACGCATCGAAATCGACATAAAAAATCTCAGGATGATCGAGAAAATACGCGTCTTTCGCCGCGCCGAATTCCTTTAATAAATCCGCATTCCCCTCGCTGAAACGGCTCAACTGCGCTTCCGTCACCGCTTCGCCGGCGATCAGGTCGTATTCGTCGTTCCCTTTCTTGAAATCCATTTCTCCGATTGCCCGGTAAAACTTTCTTTCCGATACCGACAATTGGTCGTAATAATATAAATACGGTTCGTTTTCTTCCGCTTCGATCCGAACGGTGCGGTCTGAATGGATCAGAGAATACCCCAGCACGAACGACAGGGCCGCAAATAAAACACGCTTTTTCATTCCGCTTCCTCCTCTATTCACCTTTCTTTTTTCACTCTCGGTTGAACTTGACCCTCCATGAAATATACAACACTACTACTTTAACGAAAATAAAAATTTTGTGCAAGCAAAATATGCAACTCTTCTTTTCTTTTTGAAAAAAAGAAAGCGGGCTTTTTTTCAGACAAAAAAAGCGGTAAATCCACTGAAATTCCCGCCTTAAAGCAGTTTCTGTTTTTTCTTGACTGCATTGAAGTTTTTCCACGGATCCCAGTTCAGCCTCTGCAATGCGGCATCGATGTCGATACCGTCAGGCGCGATGCTGTCCAGTTCTTTCCAGAAAATCGGCATCGAAACGGAGGCGGATTTCCTTGCCCTGAGAGAGTACGGAGCGGCGCTGGTCGCACCCTTTTTATTGCGCATCCAGTCGATGAAAATCCGACCTTTCCGACTTTTTTTGGAAAGCGAAGAAGTGTACAGATCGGGATATCGATCTTCCATTAACAGAACGATCCGCCGCGCGAAATCCGAAAAGGACTCCCAGTTCCGGGTTTCCGCGAAGGGAACGACGATATGATAGCCTTTCCCTCCGCTGGTTTTCAGAAAGGAAGTGAGATGAAACCGGCGAAGAATTTTTTTCAGGTCTTTTGCAGCCTGTCGGACTCGGCTTAAAGGAAGACCGACATCCGGATCCAGATCGAAAACCATATAATCGGGGCTCGTCTTCCGATCGAGGCGATTCCCTTGAATGTGGAATTCGACGCTTCCCATCTGAACTTCTCCGAGCAATCCTTCCGACGTTTCGATAGCGAAATACGTTTTTCCGGATTCTTTGAAAATGCGGATTCCGTTCTTTTTCTTCTCCGGATGTTTTTTAAAAAAGGGCTGTCCGATCCCTTGCGAACACCTGAGAACCGACATCGGCCGATTCTCGATGTAGGGAAGCATGCGGAAAGCGACTTTCTGATAGTACTCGGCGATGTCGATTTTCCGGATTTTCTTTTCGGGAAAAACGATCTTATCCGGATTCGTCAAAGAAATCTTCGGATCGGAAGGTTCGCCTTTCAGGTCTTTGGAAGACTTATCCTCGCGAATGCCCTTGAAAGTGCCTTGACGCACCCTGCCGCCGGAAGTGTATTCGGCGAATTCCACTTCCGCGACGAATATCGGCCGGACGAAAATCCGATCGGTTCCAGCCGGCAAGGCGGTATCGAAAGGAGGTCGGCGAACGCGGATTTTTTTTAACTGCGCGAAAAGTTCTCTGTCCGCGGAAGCGCGGATTCCGCTGCCGACTTTTCCGCAATAAACCAATCGGTTTCCCTGATATTTTCCTAACAGAAGGCTCCGTATCGAACGGCCGGCTTTCGTCGAACTCTGATATCCGCCGATCACGAATTCATCGCTTTTTCTGCATTTGATTTTTCGCCAGTTTCCGCTTCTTTTCCCGGTATACGAAGAGGAGATGTCTTTGGCGATGATGCCTTCCAGCCCAAGTTCTTGCGCTTTTTCAAAGAGTTCCGCACCTCGTCTGAAATCTTTGCTGTACAGCACTTCCTGTTCCTCGCCTTTCAGAAGATCTTTCAGTTTGTTTTTCCGAACCCGAAGCGGTCGGTCTCTCAGGTCCTCTCCGTTCAAAGACAGCAAATCGAAAACGACATAAGTTGCCGTCGAAGTGTCTTTTCTTTTGATCGCTTCCTGCAATGCAGGGAACGAACTCTTTCCCTCTTTGTCCGCGCAGACCATTTCTCCGTCCAGAATCATCGAGCGGTTCTTTGAGATCTTCCGCAATCTTTCCGCGATCGTTGGAAACGTTTCGGTATAATCGCGATGATTTCGCGATAGCAGTTTCACTTCTCCGTATTCCGCTTCGGCAAGGATGCGGTATCCGTCGTATTTGATCTCGTAAACCCAGTCCTTTCCGGTCGGAATTCGTTCTTCGGGCAAGGCCAGTTCAACCGAAGGCGCGGAAAACGGATTGCGCTTTTTTACCGATTTCCCGGTTTCGGGCGCATGTTCAGAAGCGGAGAAATCTTTCTCCTTGATGATCAACCATTGGTTTTCTTCTTTCATTCGGATCAGGGCAAATCCTCCGGAAAAGCGTTTTCCCTGTAAAACGAATTTCATTTCTCCCTTTCTCAGATCGGCGTCGGCTTTTCCGTTCGGTATCCAATATCCTTCGTCAAAGATGCGGACGGTGCCTCCGCCGTATTGTTCTTGGGGAATGACGCCTTCAAACTGACGATAAGACAGGGGATGATCTTCCGTACGGATAGCCAGCCGTTTATCTTTCGTCTCCAACGGAAGTCCCTTGGGTACCGCCCAACTCAGAAGAACGCCTTTCCATTCCAGACGGAAATCGTAATGTTTCGTGCGCGCCTGATGATACTGGATTACAAAATGCAGTTTTTCCGTCGATTTTTCGATTTTTCCCTTTGGTTCGGGAGTTTCTGAAAAGTCTCGCTTCTCTCGATAGGTTTCTAAATTTGGCTTCATGTTTCTAGTATTCGGATAAAAAGAACAAAATATTCTACGTGCAGTGGATTTTATGCGCATACTACTATCGGGAGCAAAAGTATGGCTTATAGTTTTAAGGGAAATCTCAGTTTCGGCTTCGTCTTTATTCCGGTTACGCTTCATTCTGCGGTCAGGGACAGCAGTCTTTCTTTTCGCCTTTTCGACAGGAAAACAAAGTCGCGGATTCAGTACAAAAAGACATGCGTCGACTGCGACGGGCGCGAAGTGAAAAACGAAGAACTCGTCAAGGGCTTTGAATATGAGGACGGAAAGTACGTCATGCTCGAAGAGAAAGATTTTGAAAAGATCAAGACGGAAAAAGATAAGAGCATCACGATCGAGCAATTCGTAGACATCGATGAAATCGATCCTTTGTATTTCGATAAGTCGTATTACATGGTTCCTACCGGCGCGGAAAAGGCCTATTCGCTTCTTCTCAAAGCGATGAAAGAAGAGAAGAAGGGAGGTTTGGGAAAGACCGTGCTGGGGACGAAAGAAACTTTGGTTCTCATCCGTCCGAAAGAGAATTGCATCGTGCTTTCGACTTTATTCTTTTACGAAGAAATCAAAGACTATCCGGACAAAAAAGTCAGTGTCGTGCCTTCTGCGTCCGAACTGAGACTGGCGCGGTTACTGATCCGGGAAATGGCTTCCGGGTTCAATCCGAAACTCTATCGCGACGAATATGCCGAAAGAGTCAACCAGATGATTGAAGAAAAAATCAAGGGGAAGAAAATCGTATCGCCGAAACGAGGAAAGGAAACGCAAATCCGCGATTTGATGGAGGCGTTGGAAACCAGCATCGAGAAATACCACAAAAAGACCGGAACATCTAAAAGGTCGAGTTCGCCTAAAAGCAAGCCATCTTCTCCGCGCAAGTCGCTGTCGTAAAATTTTTTAGCGGACACTAAAAGCTTTTTTATAAATTAAGCACTTTACTCTATTAATTTTTAAGTACTTGCCAAAACATCAAACACATTAATTTTTTTATAATTAGGGAAAGAGTTTTTTTGTACGTTATCCGGCAATGATTACCCTTATTATCACTTTTTACTCAATTTATGTAAAAATTACTGAGTTAAGTCTTCTTATAGTTTATTCCGAGAGCAAATCGATTTCATCATACACTTCCTCAAGCGACTTCGGCTGTAAGACCCACCTATAAGCTGGATGTACTTCTACATTGAACCCAAAATCAATATCTTCAGAGAAGATATAATTGCTCTCATCAAAATAATAACGAATAATTTGTTTGTCTTTGTCTTTTCTGGCAGTAAAAAAATTAATTTTATACAGGAATACAGGTAAATTTTTTACTGTAACTACATCTCCATTATTAAAACTGACTTTCCCAATATGATCAATAATATGATTCATTTTTCTGCTTAATTCCTGTGGAGTATATAAAAACGAATTGCCTTCTTTCTTTGAACTTGGCTTCATTTCTAGCAGAATTCGCTTTAATGTTATTTCATTTAATTCCGAAGCATATTCATTTATAGTATCGGTGAGACGCCCATTGGAATAGTTACGAAAAATTTTTATCAAATCGCAAGTTAATATTTTAGTATGCCCTTGTGCGCTTGCCTCATGTGCTGCCAAAGAACTTAGTTTAATTAAATCCCTAGGGCGCTGACGTATTAAAGAGAGAAGCACTCTGTAAATTGGAGCATTCTCCCAATGGCCTCTTCCTAAAAATGTTTTCTCAAAAACAGATTCTAGATACTGACTTAATTCTATTTGCTTTTTTTTCATCAAAAAGGCTTGATCTAATGATTTACTTTCTGTAAACAAAACAATACGTTTTACTAACATTGTTAAAATCTCATGATTTGTCCACCTTAACCAAACTACTGATCCTTCAATTTTATCTGTTGATTCATCTGATGTTCTGACTGCGAAATAAACACTGCTTCTTAATGCCACTCTAAATTTAACGTTAGGAATCTCTCTTGTAATAGTACGTAATGCATTCAACATAGCCGAAATATTTCTTATTTCATAATAACCATTTTTCCAACCGCGATCTAAATCATCAATAAACACTGTAACTTTTCTTTCAGTAAAGATAGCATCTTTAAATAATTTTAAAAAACTCTTATACGGCAATTCAACACCCGCTTTATGTATATCAGCATACTTCTTCCCCAAAAGGGAGGAAGTTAGTTTAGAGAATTTTGCTAGCCATTCTTTAAATGATTTTCCGTCTTCATTTTTATTTATAGAACTATATTTTCAATGAGTTTATCAAAAATTATCCTCGATAATTTCTCTTGCCAAACTAAAATCATTTTATTTATGTCTGTTTCTGTTTGCTCAAAAATATCATCAGGTCGAATCGTTATAGGTATATTCTTTGCTTTACGCTCTTCTGTCTCTAATATTTTTAATAATGCAGATTTTCCCGTGCCTTTATGCCCAACTATAATGAATAGTGGTAAGGAGCTTTTTAATGTCTTATACGCTGAACCTTTTACATAAAAACTATATAAATTTTGCTCATTATCATCCTCGGCTGCTTCATGTCCAAATAATTGTCTAATATTTTCTTCTGTAAAATCCATAACTACCTCTTTTTTTAAAATATCATATTTTAACAACCCATACAATTCTTTCAATTAAGTTTTAAGAAATAAATGATTTAAAAGTGAGAAAAAACATTAAATTAAAACTTGTAATAGTATTTAACTCTTTGTATATTCACCCGCATTTAGAGATTAACGCCTCAAAATTAAGGATTAAGAGATATTTTCAAAAAATAATATAAGCAAAAGTATTGAAAATTTTTTCTTTTTTAGTGACCTCTAAATCCATAAATCCGCGGAAGAAATCTATCATACCTACCATGGTTATGGCTAATCGAAGAATCTTTCAGAGTGATGAAAACCTATCTGGAAGCCAGATCGGTTTATCTTCACAACAGAGAGTCTATTTACGGTCATTTCACGATTTGTTATCTGGCATTAACCGTTTTAATATTACTCGAATTAAAAGTTTTTAAGGATGAATTACCTATTGGTCAAATTGTTGACTTCATTACAACTTTAAAAGCAAATCCCATTTCAAATGATCAATTTCTTTTATCTGGTTCTTACCAGGATGTTATCAAAATAATAGAAAAAAGATATGGTCTTAATTTCAACTCTAAAACCATTTCTTTAGATAAATTAAAAAATTATTTTCTTTCTAATTATTACTCTAGTCGTTTTCCCTCTTTTATATCTTTAGATATAACTTTTCTTTTTTGATTCATCTTCGAAAGTCATGTAGTATACACCCGACAAGTATTTTTGTCAATAAAAGGCGTTCCGTTTGAGCCGGAAGAATATATTTTTTAGAAAGCTCTGCATTTTTAGGATTTTTTAACCACTTTTTATCAAATCGTTAAAAAGTGGAGTAATCGTTAAACGCTAAATAACAAAAAAAAGAGACCAGAAAACAGCTACTAAATTCACTACTTCTAGTGTCTGAAAAACTGGCACAAAGAAAAAAACCTTTCCACCAAATAAAAAAGGTCTGAAACTACTGTATCAAACCTATTGTTCTAATATGTCTCGTTGCAACACGAATAATACTATGCCTTTAGAAAACCAACACGAATAATACCATTTTAATTATTCACAGTTTACAATTGCATATTTCGATATTAAATGTTTAATCATAACATTATGTTTTAATCTATGATTCGAGCCATTCCCTTACAATAATATTAGATTATTGAGGGCAAAAGAATGAAAGTTTTATTAATATCGCAATATTGTGATGAATTTAAGAATAACAATTTACCAAATAACATTCTATTAGTACGACATTTTAGGCTTTACCATAAAAAAATATATGATACTTTAAAACTGTTGGGGCATGACATCATCATAGCTAATGGTATAGAACAAAATATTGAAGAATTAATTAGAAAAGTCGATATAGTTTTTCCAATTAAGCATGATTACGGATATTTAGGGGGCGATTATAATATTCTTTGTATTTGCAAAAAATTAAAAAAACCATTTGTTGGTTGTGCTCCATCTTCAAAACTATATGATACAGACAAAATTGCAGGGAAATTACTAGCGAAAAACTTGAAAATAAAGACACCAAATTATTTTCATCCTTATATGGTAAATGATAAAAAAATGAAGGATTCTTTATATATTTTAAAACCTAGATTTTCTGCATCATCAAAAGAATTAAGCGATAAGTGTATATATACAAAAGAAAAAATACTAAATGTTATTTCAAAAAAAGTTAATAAGGAATGTTATTTTATAGAAGAATTTATAGATGGCGTTACTGCATCAATTGGCTGTGTTTTATCCCAAAATAATAATATTTTTTTCAGCACGCCATTTACATTAAAAAGCAAAACAAATAAAGTGATCACTTTTGAAGATAAAAAAAATGGTGGATGTATTTCAGCAACAATTTCAAATAAAAAGTTGCAAAAAAAGTTAAGAGAATATTCAAAAAAACTTTTTTTAAATATTCAACCATGTACTATGGCAAGATTCGATTTTATTTTATCTAAAAGTAATAAATTATATTTTTTAGAAATTAATACTACACCTACGCTAAATCCTGAAAATAGCTTTGTTCATAGCTTGATTCAAAATTATTTTAAGACATACGATTGTTTCCTGAATCACTTATTAAATGTTTCTATTTCGTCAATAAGATAGTTTATATCAAACACTCGTGACGATATATAGCCATATTTAACTAAATTTTCTAATGTAGCATCTTTTTTTCTTTTTTTTGCAGTCCTATATTTCATATATATATCAGTGTTTTTATAATTAATATCATTCAACATAGCAAAATAAATTCTTAGCTTTGAAATAAAAGGTATTTTATATTTTTTAGAAATAACATACAAATTATAATAGTATAATACTTTCGTAGGAATACGATTTGAACGAATAACATATTTTTCCAAATTTAGATAATCATTAATTTCAAACTTTATATTGTACTGAAAATTAAAAACAAGAGAATTTATTGCATTAAATAGATCCCATGTGTTTTCATATTCAAGGTCAGTATTACTAAATCTATTCTCCTTTGTAGAACATGATAAATATAATCCAATATTATTACTAATAAATCTTGATAATACTTCATCGCTTTGGTTAGCTATAATACTTTCATATATTTCCTTTAGCATAGTCATATTTGCGTATTCATTTTTTGCAAGGTATTCTTTAAGCAAATAGACAAATTTGTTATTTAAAAAATAAGTAATATTTTCATTTGATTTGTCTAAACATTTATTAATGCTTTCATCAAACACCTTCAATGCCAAATTGAAATCATTAAAATGATATGCAACTATATTTTGCAAAATATAATAATACTTTGACTTTGAATAATTTTCATAATAATAAACATTGTCTTTTTCAAAGAATTTTTCTAATTTATTTCTTTTGTGATTTATGCAGTAATCAAAATACATTATTTCAATTAAACACGCAAAATTAATATTAGTAGAAAAATATTCCTTTATGCAATCGATATAAACTCTGTCCGATGTTTTTTTATGTTTTTTTTCGTCAATCAATTGATATAGAATTTTGTAAGGGAATTTATCTAATTTTAACTCATTGATTTTAGGTATGTAATTAAAAAGTTTCATATTATATAATTTGGCAAATACTAGCAAATATGTATCAGTGTCTTTTATAAAGTAGTTATGTAGTTTTAATATTTCTTTGATATGTTTTATATTTGTAGAACGCATAAAAACTTCTAGAATAAACTTAGATGAAGGTGTTATGCTATCTAACTTAAATATAAAATATAATGCTTCGTAATTTAATAAATGATAATCCTCTTTGTCTAATAAAAATATAATAAATGAATCAAAATCTATCATTGTATTATCATATTTGGAAGAAAATAAGTTAATTTTAATACTTTCTTCCCCTTCACTAAGGCTTATAATCATTTTGTCATGTAGTTCTAAATATATTTCCTCAAAATTTATTTGCTTATTAACGCATCCTGTATTTGTAATA
>ERZ779889.2071-NODE-2071-length-17623-cov-2.490209_pt1 | contig 17623 bp, 21 predicted proteins | sample MGYA00511030_ERZ779889 | MGnify/ENA primary metagenome ERZ779889 (study PRJEB29588, sample SAMEA2160616) | human gut metagenome | biome: human gut; feature: human-associated habitat; material: faeces | place: Denmark | collected 2008/2010 ...
TGCAAGGCGTGGAGCACCCTGGCGTAGTAGCGGAGCTTCCTCGATTTCTCGTCCATCGTGGATTTCGCGTAATTTGGTGATATGGCCTCGAGATATGCGTTGGCGTCGGTGAGGAACTGGTTCTTCGTCATATCATCCTCCCGGCTCCGAGGCCCTTGTTCGTTCTCTTCGTGTTCTTTCCATATGCTCCGATGCCTGTTCCGAGGTCCGTTCCCGCCGTCGTCTCGACAGCATCGGTGCGGGACGTCCCTCCGCGCTCTGCGATTCTCCTTGTGCTGCTTCCGTAGCTCTCCATGTGTTCCTCCCGCCGCTCCCATCTCCTGATGGGACGGCAAGATGTTTCCGCGTCGATCGGGGGACCAACGCCTGATGGTAATTGGTCCCGGCGGTATTTAATTATTACCAAAATGGATATTCATAAAGAGTATTACATCTGGTTAAATATCCGCACGGAGATGCGGAAGGCATGAGGGAACCAGAGATAGACGACCTGGAGCTCCTTGAGCGCAGCTGCAGCACCTTCGTGCTGAGGTACCTGCTGCATCATCCTAACAGGAACAAGACGGAGATAATGTCCACAGAAGGCAGGAACCTGACCACGAAGAACCGCCGCATCGACGAGCTGCTCGCCTACAACCTGCTGGAGGTGGAAGAAGGTTACAGGAGGGAGACCATATACTCCCTATCCGACCCCGGGAGGAGGATTGCGGAGCACCTGGACGCGATCTGCGAGATATTGGACGAGATTAGGCCCTGTATGAATGAAGACGGCACGGTGTATGTGGACCCTGATAGTGACGTGTTGATGGAGCCCTATCAATCCAAAAACAACTTGTGAGTACCAGCTGTTGAAAATCCTGAAGTCGGGGTCGGGATCACAACAGAATAAAATGTATCGGATTGGATATTTCTCCTGTGAACATAAGTTATGAGAATCGCAACGGTAAAACCTATGCATACCGGTCCACATCCAGAAGAGTACCTGGGAAGAAGAATCCGGTTTCGATCAAAGAGTACTTGGGAGTCGTCGATCCGTCGACAGGAAATATTCTCAAAACATCGCGCTCGAACAACAACGATTCCTTCAAAATAGATCTCTGTGTGAAGGACTATGGGAACTCTTTGATTGTCTACACAATTGCTAAGGAGCTTGGTTTGATTGATGATATTCAAGAGGTATTCGGACATTCTGCATCGGATATCGTATCTGTCGCCCTTGCATATGCCATGAATCAGGTCTCTGTAGATGTCCTGTCCTCGTTAGTCAGCTCATCATACATCGGCGAGCTGTCCGGTAGAGATTCTCCCATGATGACCAAGAAGCAAGTTGAAGAGGCTTTGAATGCGATAACTCAGCAGAAGATTAGGAAGTTCTTTGATCTCAGATACTCTCGTTTGGGAGAAAGAGTGTTCTTCTACGTATATCCCTCATACACGCCTGAAGGACTCGATCGTCCAATCAGGGGCCTATCCAATCCCAATTTCAGCGATTCCCGCATCAGCATTATCGCTCTTGCAGAGACAGGCATGCCGATCGGATACGGTATGATTTCAGATAAGATGGGGGAGCCGCGTACATTGACTGAACAGCTCGTCGAGATCTGTCAGCGCTATCCCGACGCTATCCTGATTCCAGATACAAATCTGAGTCCGATGCTAGATCTGCCTCTTCTGATTACCAATGGGGTGAACTTCGCTCTGCCCTTCGTTGGAACAAGCCAGCGTTATCGTGATGTGGAATCAGAGTTCAGAGACATCTCAGAACAACAATACCTCAAGCACTTCGATCAGGACGAGTATTATCTGAAAGAGGGCATATCTGAAATCAGAATCGTCGGTGAAGACTGTGAAGCCATTCCCGAGAGCGATCCCAGATTCTCGGATACGCAGCATTCGATCAGGACGTTCATGTGCTACGACCCCAGGATGAGAAGGGATGCGGAGAAGATCATGAGGTCCACGCTGTCTAATCTAAAATCTAATCTTACCGGCAATCTCTCCACTGATCCAGAGAAAGATCTTGTCCTCACTGCAGGGTCGTATTCCAGATTCCTCAAGGTCGATCTCGATGATGATGGCCGGATGGTGATCAGTTCCCGCAGGAAAGAGATTGCTGAGTTCCACAGGGATGCAGGAAAGACGGTGGTGTTTTTATCGACTTCTGAATGGGATGATGTAGTATCAGGACGTATAGCAAGAACCAGATTCGCAAAAGCCCTGGATGCTTACTATCGTGAGTCATTTGAAAATGGAAGGTATCGCGGAACTCGTGTAGACAGCAATCCCCAGTTCTTCATTGACTACATCATGCTGAGTGTCTACATCGAAATACAGTCTCGCATGGAAAAGAAACGCGTACAAGCACTATCTGTGAAAGATGCTCTGGCCATTGCATCCACATACAAACTGGTCATCAACAGGAAATCTAGAGGATACTCCCGCGACAGGAACGTTGGTCGCGTTTTGAGAATCTTGGATATCCCAGATTCTATTGATTCGATCGGAATTGGTTCGAACCATGAAATGGATGGGGAGGCTTAACCTCCCCCTAAACAGGTTATCTGAGGCTCAGATTATGGTTACAGTCATGGTGCACTCGTCGGTAACGTACTTGTCCGAAACTACGATGCTATCCTTGTAGTACGTAACCGAGTAGTGTTCTGTTTCCTGATAGCTGTACACGTTGTTTCCTTTCGTGGCCACGCTCAGCGTACCGGGCTTCATCACTTTTGTGCTCAGCTTATCGGAACCCTTTTCATCAACATCATGCCAGATTGAGAAGGACTGGCCGTTCTTTGTGACGGTGGTTTTGGACTCTTTCAGAGTGTAGGACCACATCTTGTTGAAGGTCAGTCCAGAATATGTTGTGTTGAGATTTACCGAGTGCACGGTCCGTGTCTGTGACGATGTCGTCGGACCATATTTCAGCAGTGTCGAGTTCTTATGGTCAGAGGTTATCTTCATATCTGCTATCGCGATCCAATTGTCCCATATCGAATCCTCTGGATATGGATCTCCTTTGAGGTAATACTCGGTCAAGATCAAGTTTGTATTGTCGTTCACCGCATATTTTGTGTACTTCGTCTCAACCGTCATCTCTCCGAAACTATGCTGTACCCTGGTCAGGGAATATACCACAGGGGCATTCGGATCGGTTGTAGATTTGGTTGATGCTGTTGTGGTTCTGGACTCGTCAATCCATTCATAAGCATGACTCATGGATTCTGAAGATCCATACCCTCTGCTGCTATAACAGTAGGTTGTATCACTATCGGGATCGTATATGATTCCGTAGAAGTCAGCGGATTCGGCGAATGCGGTCGAATAGCCGATGGCGTCTGAGGATAAGGCTGTTGCCGAATTGTCGGCAAGCAGGACTGGGTTGCCTCTGTCGATAAGCGTTTTTATACTGTCTGTGGCAGAGTTTGTGCCCACATCCTCAATCCATTGCCCATCAACTAGGACGATATCCTCGTTCGAGATCGAATCTAGAGAATCATGCACTACAGCATTGAACCTGGTAGCAATCTCAGAGGTCAGTGGTGCTTCACCGCCAATAACAGCAAGGTTGCAATCATCTGATTCATATAGGTTGACGTTTCCATCTCCCTCGCTGAGTGATAGACATGGAATCAGGCAAGCAGACATCAGCAGAGCCGAGACACTGAGTAGAACTAAACCCTTATGCATACGCATCACAGGCTCCAGATCTTGTGCAATGTACGCGATGCACATTGTTGAAATCGTGCGAAACGGTTGTCGTGCTAGTCGATAGTGAGATGCAATCCCTGGAAATTGGGCCATAATGCTGAGCAGATTCCTTCGATGCTTCGGACGGCGAACCAATCTGACCACCATTAATCAGCTGGAGATATAATTCGCTCAATGCGTTCAGCTCGTGTTGACTCAATGTACATTTCTCTAATCTGTCTTTCATCATCTGCAGAGAATCGAGTTTGCTAGCATTCTTTTCGACGTTCTCCGCACTTCCGTCCATTTCGTATATCTGATCATCGTCCAATGCGTCAACTATCATCTTACTCCTGTCTATCTGATCTGTAACGGCCTCCAACAATGATTCCTGATCCATCAGAGATTCCGGATCGCTGAACTGATATTCTCAGCAATGGTGCATTCAGGTGCGGAAGAGGTGAAATAGAACTCATCTTGGTCCGTGGACATCAGAGCCCGCACATCTGCATCAGGAACACCCATTTCGGCAGCTACAGATTGCAGTTGATCTCTGGGAATGGTCAATATGCCGTTCTGTTGTCTCTCTTGGATGGTCATATCCGCCGGACTTGTTCCACTAGTATTGGGTGCACGCATCGTGAATGTGAACGTTCCAGTAGTCAGCAGTTCATATATCGGCCCAATAACAGCGTATTCGGTGTTGAGTTTGGCAGTCTTTCTGGTTCGACAAGTGCGTAGAATGAAACGTGCTGACTCGTCTTGTCGATGTCGGGACTCCATTTCCATGCATAAGCCCTGTAATTGTCGCGGGAAGTGACTTCGTCACAGCCACTGTGCAGAAGACTGATGATTGTCGATGCCGTCGACCATGCGATGGATGCTACATTGCTTACCAACCCCAATGCAATACTGATTACAAGGTTGGACACTTCAGCTAGATTTTCGTTTGTACCGGATGATCTGGGACAGCTCCAGACATAGTCTGAATGATCGACCGTGTCTATTACAAAATGGTCCGAGCCAGTTGCTTCATTGATCTGTACACTGGCGACGCGTATGAGCTCATCACCTTCTGAATACGCTATTCCGCCGAGTTTGTAGTAGTATAGCCATCTGCCACCGAATTGGTCAAGCCAGTATCCATTCCAAACCCCTACAGCAGTTGATGCGAGACGTTTGCAGAACCAGCTTTAACCTGGTCAAAATTGGAATAACAGGCGGCCATTGAGGAATCACTAATGAAGTCTGTTGGTGTAGAACTGTTGACAGAAGCCATAGCCTCGCCACCCAAGTTGCTACCGGTTGCTTCCGTCTCGATGATTCCACCGCATGATACAGTGATCATCACCAATACTGTAGCAACACTTGCCACCTTCAAAATGTTCTTTTTCATCATATCAACTGCCATCGACATTCGATTCGTTCAAGAACACGGTAATTGTCTCGTGAGTGGGCCCCACGATGTGTGTTCCATCATCACTGATCCTTGACCCCGCTGCAACAGTAATCGAGAGGGGCTTTTCATTCGCATTAAACGATTTGGCCGGAACGTAATCGATAATCACGCTACCGTCTCCTCCGAGAAAGGGTTCAACGCCCCATAAGGCCGAGCCGATCATCACGCATCCAATCGCCTGATACACTCTTATTTTGCCTCTTTCCAGATCTCCTCCGAAATCGGACATGATGACTGTGGGTCTGATCTCGTCTGTCCCCGAGATACTGATTCCTCCGAAATCTCCGGGAGCTACATGCACGTCGGCAAAGACGCGGATTAAAATCTCTCCGTTATTGTTCAGAAAGAAGGCCTTTCCCCTCGTCCATGATCCTGTTTCTTCGTCGGTGATATCGAAAGACTCCGTTTGGAACAGCCCTTCGTTGATTGTAGGGTACCAATAGTCATAATCATCGCCTCCGTCCCTATGAACCAGATAGAGGACGGTTGAAAAGGCGATGATGACTATTGCCACAACTACGACTGCAGTAACCTTGTTGTTCATCATACACTCCTGTTTCGTTACATTCGTCATTCATGGTCGAACATCCTATTTCGCAAACATTTGGTGCTCTAGACTACATGTCGGAGCCCCTGTGATTCAATGTACACGTTTTAGTTATTTATATTGGATGTATAATCCAAAATATTTCAATTAATTTTGTAGCTCGCTAATTATATATGTACGCTACATAATTTTGAACAAACAAAATTATCAATATCTGTTCATGAATCGTGTATTTAAGGGTCAGAACGAGTTTCTGTTCTAGAGACGATCAGCGCCACATCCCTCGAGATGTCCCCGAGGCCCTTCCCGGAGCCTCTCAGTTCCGGTCCGAGCTCGTCGCAGGCGTCCCTCACCTCAAGGTAATCTTTAGCGAAAGCTCTGATGGTGTTGTCGAACAGGAACCTGGACTCCTCGCGGGGGCCGCAGGCGCCCCTGCACACCACGAGCGGCTGACCGCAGTCCCTGCAGACCCTTCCCCTGTAGTCCCTCTCGACGGCGACCGTCCTGATGTTCCTCTGGGAGGCCGAGCCGAAGTACGTCATGCGCAGTGGGTATGACAGCGGGGACATCGCGAAGTCCAGCCAGTCCATCCCTGAGATGTCGCCCACCATCCTGCCCCTGTCCTCCCCCTTCCTGGAGATGTCCTCCTCCGTGTACCTGAACGCCCTCCCGGATCCGGCACCGTATGTTCCGTCCGCCCCCTTGGACGACCTGTAGCCGTCGTCCGACAGTCCCGGCAGCATGTACGACAGGAACCTCAGGTCGTAGTCAACGTCGATGGGATCCCTCTCCACCAGGCCGAGGCCCATGTGGGTGAAAAGGTAGGCGGCAGTCTGGGCTATCGACTCCATATCTTCTCCGACGTGGACCTTCTTGATCACCCATCCCGGGTTGCGTTCCCTGAAGCCGTCGGTGTCCAGGAACCCGAAGAGGATGCTGTGGAAGTGCGGTGACAGCCTCCACCCGTCCTCCCCCTGCCTCCAGGGATGGAACACCAGCGCACCGGCAAGGGCTCCGGACCCCTGCAGCTCCGATGTGACCAGCCTCCTCATCGATTCGAAGCCGCCGATGGTCTGCATCAAGAGCTTCGCATACTCCTGCTCAGGGGACACCACCCAATGGCCGAGTTGACCCGGGTCGGCACCCTGCTTCTCCGTCAGGACCCTGTAGGCGTTCAGATGCTCCTCGACCCTAGAGCCCATTCTGAGGGCGGTGTCGTTGGCGCATTCCGGGCAATGTAGGGACCAGCAGTGGCTCCTTCTGCCCTTGATGTAGTGCTCCGGATCGTCGGAGCAGGCCGTGTACACTATTCCAGATTCTCCGATGGACCCCCTCTCCCTGATGAAGCCGCAGCCCTTCCTCTTCGGTCTGGAGAGATCGTGGGCGGGAGGGGACCATGTGATCAGGCCCTTGCGATACGTCTGGGTATTCCCATCTCCGTCTGGGAATCCATGGTACATATTGGCAGGATACACAGTGCTCTCGAAGGGCAGCTCCCTGACGTAGCGCATGACGGGATGCTCATGGTCGGCCATGATCCTGTAGAGAAGCTCGTCATAATCTGTTTCGGAGACGCCTGCGGCTCCCCCATGAGTGTTTTGCTCGGACATGCTATCATGAAAAGGTTGGATGCTCGGCGCTTGCCCGTGCTGCGGCGGAGCCGTGGCACACGGGCGTCGCCCCTCGCACCCCGTCTTTCAAGAAAGAAAGAAGGGATGCTGATGATGGAATTCCATCATGAGGGACTCGCGCCGGAGTATGTTCTCACTGCGTGGCGGAGACCTCCCTCATCCTCCTGAGGACCTGATCCATGTCGATCTCCTTTCTCGGGACCTTCACCCCTTCCAGGGCCTCGGACATCCTGCAGAGGAAGCTTCCGAAGCTTCCTATTAGGTCCCCGTCCACAGGCATGCGGACGTACTTCCCGTCGACCATCAAGACTATCTTGGGGATCGGGTCCAGATAGGTCTGCGACCCCTTGTCGAAGGGGGTCACCAGCTTTAGGGCCATGAACAGGTGGCCCTCCCTGAAGGACATCAGGGTCTCCTTCTTTGGCTGTCTCCGCCTGTCCGAGCAGCTCCACTGCTCTCGCTGTAATCTCGTCTACCATCGTATGCTCCTCGTCTGTCAGCCTGACAAGGCAGGCGTCAGTCCCCCGATGCGGCGCGGAGCTACCACGATCTGGTAGTCTTTCGTTCGTTTGGGCTAAGATGTCGGGATGTCACGCGGGAACCCACCTTCCCCGTACGGGTTCGGTACTGAATCTATGCCGGGGTAACAGGGCCTCCATTCCTCCGAAAGAGGCCCTACTGGCCATGGCCATGGTGAAGTCGGGCGGGCCCACTCATTTATTCTCAATCACCTTTGACAACAGTCCTATGCAAGTCGTATGTGTTTCCCCTGTGACCGACCCCCATGACGAGGGTCAGAACAGCAAGAACGTCGAGGAGCTGGCTAACGAGCTTCGCCGGTCCACCGTGCGGTACATGTGGTGGGATTGAGATGGTCGGGGGCTGGAACGGCACCAGGATCCTGGAGAAGGCCGAGCTGCTCAAGGGCCTCGGCGAGTACTCCAAGTGCATCCGGACGATCGAATCCGCGCCGGAGGGCGAGAGGGGCTACCGCATGACGATCCTGCTCGGATGGGCATACAGCGACCTGGCTGTCCTTGGAGACAGAGATGCCGGCCGCGAAGACCCCGACCAGGAGCTCCTCGGGAAGGCCGTGAGGATCCTTGAGTCTGTGGAGTACCGTGGGAGGGATGACCCGTTCTGGAACGCACGCATGTGCTACGCCCTATGGATGACGGATGGGAGGGAGTCGGATGCGCTGGGATACGCGATGAGATGGAAGGAACTGGACCCGGGCAGCGAGGACGCCCGCAGACAGGAGATCACCATCAGGAGATACATCGACCAGAACGTCAATCAGGAACCGGAGATGTACGACAAGGCGCAGTGGGACGCCGTGGAGGACCATATCGGGAAGCACTTCGGCGACTTTCCCAACGTGTTCCACGAGCTGGTGTCCCCGGACATCCACGTCGACATCTGCATCATCCCTCCCAGGAGGGACCACGACTACTACACCCTGGTCACCATAGGCATGGGCGCCCACCCGATGGACATCCCAGAGGATGCAGAGGATGTGCGCAGACGCGCGGAAGTCATGATCAACATGCCGCGGGACTGGAGGCTGGACGAGGGATCGTTGAACGATGAGGGGTGGTACTGGCCGATCAGGATGCTCAAGGACGTGGCCAGACTACCTGTGTCCACCGGATGCTGGCTCGGATGGGGCCACACGGTGGGCATCGACGAAGACGGGACATACGACGGGAGCACGGAGCAGTGCGGATGCATACTCCTGAGCCCCGGCGTCTTCGGGGAGGACTCGTACAGATGCGCGCTGCCGGACGGAGACGAGATAGAGTTCTTCCAGGTCATCCCGCTGTACAGAGAGGAACTCGAATACAAGATCGAGAACGGAGCGGACGACCTCCTCGATATGAGCACGGACGACCTCCTGGAGGTAATAGACCCCACGAGGCTGAACATGATCACTGATGCCGACAGGATCGACAAGGACCTCGCGGTCATGGACAAGGCCGTCGTACATCAGCGCGTAATCGACCGGCTCGGCCTCGAAACGGAACCGTTGGCCGCCTACAACCACATGTCGATCTACCTGGAATGGTGCATCAGAAATGATATGATGAACGGGTCGTTCGTCTCGAGGCACCGCGATGTCGTGGAATCTGTGAGGTCAGGGGCGATGACGGACCTCCGCCCATTCATCCGCGACGACCCCGACATGGACGGTAGGCTGACCACGCTGCATCTGAACCGCATCGGTTCGTTCTTCACCCAGTGGTACAACTGGGGCGACAGGTCCAACCCCTACGAGTTCCTCAGGGACGTAAAGGATTACGCGGATGTCCTGTTCGAGGACAGAGAATGGCACAACGAGGAGGAGATGTTCAACGCGTACCTCCTGATCCCGTGGTCCGATGGATACCGCCTCAGCATGATGGATGCAATAGACGAACGGTTCGTCCAACTAATGGAGTCTTTCCCGGATTCTCCGTGGCTCGTCAAGGACGACGGCTTCCCGGATCTGGATGGATGGAACGGTGCAAGGGATTGTGCCGTCAGCGAGAGGATCCTTTCCGGAGAGCCGATAGGATACTGCCTGCGCAGGAGACCAGACAGGGAGGATCAGGGATGGAACTCCGGATGGTGCTTCTTCGCGGACGACGACGATGACAACCGCGAACGCATGGTGTTCCGCAGCCTGGGATGCGTCTGCAACCTGTCACCGGACATCAGGAGGATACTTGACCTGCCGTACGGCACGGCCTTCATCCACGAGGACGGCATCCTGCATCCTTACGATGAGGGCGATGCGACGGATGATTGACAGGCATGAGCTGGCACATGGCCATGGGACATTCCTCGCGGACATAACCTCCTATATATTACCACGACCTTAGACGAGCCCAATCATGAGCGATGATGAGAGGTTCCTGAGCATGATGCGCGCACTGTCCGACCCCAACCGCCTTTGCATCCTCAGGATCCTTAAGGGAAAGAGAATGTGCTCCTGCCAAATCCTCAAGGACATGGACATATCGCAGCCCACCCTGTCTCATCACATGTCCATCCTTCTTGACGCGGGCCTCGTCAAAACCATACCCACCGGCAGATGGTACGACTACGAGATCAACGAGGAGGCCCGGGCCTTCCTAGAGTCGTACATCGGGAAGGTCTTCTAAAATACAGAAACCTGGGTCCCGGAAAGAGGTCGACGGATGCCGTCATATGCATTCTATCAGCAAGTCGTAGATCTCGTTCTTGGTCAGGGTGCGCGGATTCGAAGAGAATAAATTGCTTGAGTCAGCCACCTTTCGAAGGAGACGATGTCGGAGAAGCCCGTCGGAGAGTGACGCTTCCTCTCCAAGAACCTGAAACAAGGGGGATGATTCCCGAGCATCACCCTCTGCTTATCCGATTAACAGACCTATGCGATGTCGATGCAGGTCCCGTTCCGTACGGTGATCGACGACCGGCTTCCGCATACAGGGGGCAAACTTGCGTTGGATGTCGAATGAGTCCCGGAAGTCGCGTATCACAGTGAGTAACCCTCTTATACCCTCGGCGGAATGATGGGTCATGGATTTCGAACTGATGTTCTGCCCCTACTGCGGAGGGAACATCGACTCCAGTGACGAGTCGAGGTACCTGTGCAAGGAGTGCGGGAAGAGCATCTACACAGACCGCGAAAGCCTCAGCCACTTCATCCGTCCCGGAGAACTGGTCGATTCCTTCAAGGATGCTCTCGCGGCCCTCGAAGATGACAACACGAACAAGGCGATATCCATCGCCGACGACATACTCAAGGCATCCGAGGACAAGGACTTCGATGCTTACTTCCTCAGGGGAGCAGTCTACGCCCACCTCGGTGAGGACGGGAAGGCCGCCAACGACTGGAGGAAGGGCATGGAGCTCCTCACGGTCTACACCAACATCGACGCCTATGTATGCCTGATGTCACGCTGCATCTCGGAGATGATCTACTCCAAGGAGGAGGAGTTTATCGACTTCCATCCGGTGAAGTACATCGACGCCCTGTGCGACGGGATCCACCAGTACACCGGGGAGTCCTGCAAGGCGTTCTTCTACTACAACATCTACCTGGAGTACAGGAAGATCCTCGGCAGGAAGGACAAGAACAGCGACGAGGTGTTCAACGAGATCGTCCCGAAGCTGTTCCGCAGGGTCGTCGCCTACCACCGCAACCTGTGGTGCCTCACCCGCGTCATCGAGGAGTACCTGGCCAGCATCGGCTACGACCCGGACACCTACGAGGATGACGAGCTCGAGGACGCCCACATCTACGACCTCCTCGCCAAGTGCCTGAAGAAGTACACCAGCGACATGACCGTGGAGGAGCTCCACGCCATCATGGAGAAGTGGGACGACGAGAAGCTGAAGGCCAACGAGGAACTGCTGGACGCGATCATGCCGCATCAGAGCGGGGTCCTAGGAAAGCTCCTCTCGAGGAAGAACGAGCCGGAGCCCGTCGAACCCGAGGTCGCCGTGGAGAACTACGTGAGGCACCTCCTTCTCCTGGATGTCCAGGACCAGCCCCCAGCGGAGCCCTCCGATTGCGAGTGATTCCGTCTGAACGCGAAGGGGGATGTCCCCCTCGCCCATTCCCTTTTCTAAACCTACGCATCCGGATCAGAACACGCCCAGATGCTCGAGGAGGATCCTGAGGCCTATTACGATCAGGATTATCCCTCCGACCAGCTCCGCCTTCTTCCCGAACCTGTCTCCGAACAGGCTGCCGATCTTCACTCCGAAGGAGGATATCAGGAACGTGATGACACCGATGAGCACGGCGGATGTGAGTATGTCGTCGCCTGTCATGGCCAGCGATATCCCCACCGCGAGGGCGTCGATGCTTGTAGCTATGGCAAGCAGCAGCATGGTCCTCACTCCGATGTCGTCGTCGACAGCCTCCTCGCCTCCGGCCAGGGCCTCGCGTATCATGTTGGCTCCGATCAGCGCCAGGAGTATGAACGCGATCCAGTGGTCGAAATCGGAGATGTAGTCGTAGAACGCGCTGCCCAGATAGTACCCGATGACCGGCATCAGCGCCTGGAAGAAACCGAACCACAGTCCGATGATGAGTATGGACCTCATCCCGGGCCTCTTCATGGCCAGCCCCTTGCAGATGGAGACCGCGAATGCGTCCATCGCGAGACCGACGGCGATGAGGACCAGGCTCAGTATGTCCATGGCGACCCCATCCTGGGACTCATATATAACTGTCTATGCGGGAGGCGTCCCTGCCCCTGAGGTCAACGACCGTGTCCCTGGGCATCAACGCCCCCCACAGGAGCTCCGTGTCATCCGAGTAGAGCCTGCGCCTCGACGGGTCCGAACCGGACCGTCCGGCGTAGCAGTAGATGCAGCCATGTCCGCAGGTGTCGTACTCCCCTATGTCGATGCTCCTCACGCAGGTGCACCCCTCCCTGAGCGGCGACCTCTGCGTCTCATAGGGGATGTCCAGGGCCCTCATGGTCTCCCTGTCGAGACATGCCCTGCGCTCTATCCCGAAGGCGGACAGATCCCTGCGCTCGCAGCAGCAGCTCAGGGTGATGCCGTGATCCTCGGCAACACTCGATGCCATGGCGGCGAACTCGTCCATCTCGTGCGGCCTCAGCCTCCTGATGGCTCCCGTCTCCTCCAGCCCGATGAGCTTCCCGTAGACGTCGACGAAGCTGAACACGCACCGGTCGGTCCACCTGGAGGCCTCGCGGCACATCATCTCGAACTTCCTGCGATGGTAGTCCATGGAGATCCTCCCGTTCAGGATCACCGGGTCGTACCGCCATGTCATCCTGTCCCTTCCGATCCTCCCGGCTATCTCCTCGCAAGCATCGCTTATGTCTGCCTTGAACGGCACTCCCGGCTCGATGTCCCTCCCGTAGGGTGTCAGGGTGATCTGGAACAGAGTCATATGACCCATCGATGCGATCTCCCTCATATGGGGGATCATCGGCCTGGGATCCTTGCTCATGAACACGATGCAGTCGACGTTGGCGCGTGTGAGGTCCACCCTGTGGACGGTGGTCCTCGACACCGGATTGCGGACCAGCGCATACCCTGCCCTCAGGCGGTTCATCATCCACTCCGAATGGAAGGCGGGGATGTCGGTACGGCGGCTGGCGCAGATTATCATCGCTGGCCGCATATGTATGCTGGATATAGAACCGAATCGGATGGATGCAATATCCATCCACAGGTACTGGAAAGCACTATACGTCGGGAGATGCATCCGACCCCTCATGCCTGGACCGTGCATCCTCTCGTGCATCACCCTGATCGGCACCGTCAGCATCTCCGAGGACGGAGAGGGACGGATCACCGGGATCTACCTCCCCAACAGCAACCTCCCCTGCATGGAGGACGGGGAGACGGACGTCCTGCTCGAGGCCGCGGACCAGCTCAACGAATACTCCTCCGGCAAGAGGCGCAGGTTCGCCCTGCCCCTGGACTACGGGGGCACCGAGTTCAGGACATCGGTCCTCGAGGCGCTCATGGACATCCCCTACGGCGAGGTCTGGACCTACGCCGACATCGCCAGGGAGATCGGTTCCCCGAGGGCATACCGCGCCGTCGGCACGGCGTGCGCCGAGAACCCGCTCCCGATCGTCATCCCCTGCCACAGGGTCGTCCCCTCCAGCGGCGGCATCGGACACTACGCTGGCGGGACTGCGATGAAGAAGAGGCTCCTCGACTTCGAGAGGGAGAACGCTTGACTGTCGACTACCGCGCGATGCTGGACGCCGCATCCGAGCCGGAGCTCGCGGAGTTCAACTCCAAGCTCACACCCGGGAAGGAGGGGATCAGAGGCGTGAGGATCCCCGTGATAAGGGATATCGCGAAGAAGGTCGTCAAGGATGACTGGACCCAGATCCTGGACTCGGAACCGGACGGCTTCGAGGAGGAGATGCTCAGGGGAGTGGTGATCGCCACCGCCCCGGTGACCGCCGAGGAGAGGATGGCCCTCACCGAGGACTTCCTCCGGTACGTCGACAACTGGGCGACCTGCGACATATTCTGCAACTCCTGGAAGTTCAAGAAGAACGAGGGCGACGCCGTCTGGGACTACTTCTCGGGACTGATCGATTCAGGCGAGGAGTACAGGATGAGGGTCTCGCTGATCGCCAGGATGTCCCTCTTCCCGGACGAGGGACACTGCGCCCTGCTGCTGGAGGACATCGCCACACATGACAACCCCGGATACTACTACCGCATGGGTGCGGTAGTAGTATCCGGGGTTGTCATGTGTGCGGCATGGTCCGTGTCGATGGTCTATGTGAAGTACCCGAAGATGGTGGAGGATCTCCTCCGCTCCGGGAGGATGGAGACCTGGACCCACAACAAGTCGATCCAGAAGATCCGCGAGTCCAGAAGGGTCTCTAAGGAGAGAAAGGAGGAGCTCAACGCCCTCAGGCGCAGAGATCCCTGACCAGCCTCTCGATCTCGTCGGCGTTTGCGTCGCCGACCCTGGCACCCTTCCTCTCCAGGAAGGTCCATCCGCGGCTCTCGCACTCGTCCTTGAACTCGGGGCTCGTGACGGCTATAACCTTGCCCCTTTCGATCTCATCTGCCTCCAGGAACATCCTGAACATCTCCTTGGGGATGCAGAAGATCACCTTGTCGAACGGCCTCGTGATGAACGATGTCTGGGAGACGAAGTTCTTGTCCAAATCCGCCTGGATGTACTCCTCCCTGTTGGACATGACATGGGGGTACTCCATGATCTGGTAGTTTCCGGGGACGAACCCGTACTTCGTGCTGATGACGCCGAAGGATACGTCGCAGAGCTTCTCGCCCTTGTCGTTCTCAGCGCGGTCCAGGCGCTCCACGAGCTTCTTGACCTCCGTCATCCTGCCACCGAACATCTCGAACGCCGTGGCGATGCGGTTCTTGACCAGGAAAACGGTGGAGTCGTTGGTGACTATGAGGACCCTCTTCTGGAGCTTGGTCTCGGCGTAGATCTTCGTCATGTCAATACCTCTTCGGTCCGAGCCTGAAGGCGATGCTGCAGTTCCCCTCCGCGGACACCATGCACGGTCCCATGGGGTTCATCGGCTTGCACACCTTGCCGAACATCGGGCACTCCTCGGACCTTATGAGTCCCCTGAGGACGTCCCCGCATCTGCATCCCTTGGCCTCCTCGTCGACCTGCGGCGCGAGCTTCAGGATGTCCTCGTGGACCTTCGTGGCATCATGGTCCTGGAACTGGGGCTTGAGCGCGAGGGCGCTCTTCTTGATGACCGGGAATCCCCTCCAGGAGCGGTCCACCGGCTCGAACGTGTCCCACATGAGCTTGAGGGCCGTAGGGTTGCCCTCCGGCCTTACGAGCCTCGTGTACTCGTTCTCCACCTCGTGCCTGCTCTCCTTCAGCTGCTTGCAAAGCATGTAGCAGGACATGAGGACGTCGAGCGGCTCGAACCCGGCGATGACCTGGGGGACCTTGTGGATCTCGGAGATGGGCTGGAACATGCCCGTGCCTGTGATGACGGCGACATGCCCGGGCATGATGAACCCGTCGATCCTGTTCTCGCCGAGGTCGAACAGGGCCTGGATGATGGGCGGGCATATCCTGTGGCAGCTGTAGACGCTGAAGTTCTCGGGACAGTCGTCCTTGTGGAGCGGCACGGCGGTGGACGGGGCAGTGGTCTCGAACCCCACGCCCACGAAGACGAGGGGCTTGTCCGGCTGGTCCCTGGCCATCTGGACGGCGTCGTCGATGGAGTAGACGATCCTGACATCGGCCCCGTCGGCCTTGGCGTCGAACAGGGAGCCGGCCGTCGTGGGGACCCTCATCAGGTCGCCGAAGGCTGTGACGGTCACCCCGTTCCTGGCGAGGGTTATCGCGTCGGCGACCTCCCTGCTCGTGGTGACGCAGACCGGGCATCCGGGTCCCTGGGCTATGTGGACTCCGACATCGGCAAGCATCTCCTCCAGCCCGAAGCGGACGATGGTGTCCTGGTGGGTGCCGCAGATGTGCATGAACTTCACGTCCATGTCCATCTCACCGATGCGCTCGAGAATCTTCTTCGCCGTCTGTTCGTCCCTGTACTTGAACATCACTCCGCCTCCTCAATATCCATGCATTTGACGGTGCAGGACTGCCCCTTCACGACCGTGACCTTGCCCCCGCACTCGGGACAGGAGAGGATCGGTATGGAATGGGTGTCGAAATCCGGGTCGGTCAGCACCTTGGCAGGACCCTTGTAGCCGCAGTCCCAGCACTCCAGCTCTATCGGCTCGTGCTCCACTATGAACTCGGACCCCTCCAGGATCGTGTCCTGGGTGACGATCTCGTAGGCGAAGGCCATCTGCTCCTCGCCCAGGTTCGTCAGGTCGCCGATGACGACGGTGACGCTGTTGACCTTGATGACGTTGTATTTCTGGAGCTCCGCGATAACCGCATCGACGAGGCTCGCCACGACCGACACTTCATGCATCACGGGGGAATCCGCGGTCTGCTTTAAGTCACATGCGATTTTAACGGTGGTTGCTCAGATAAAATTCGCAGAAACGTGACACGCTGCACCTGTCGCAATGGGGGCGGTTGGGCTGACATACCTCCTGCCCGTGCCTGACCAGGTACCTGTTGATGTCTGACCACCTGTCCCTGGGGGTGATATCCATCAGGGCGAACTCCGTCTCCTCGGGCGTCTTCGTGTGGACCAGCCCCATCAGGTTCGATATCCTGTGGACATGGGTGTCGACGCACACCGACGGGATGCACATCGCGTAGGACCTGACGCATGCGGCGGTCTTCCTTCCGACCATCGGGAGCTTGACGAGCTCCTCGGTCTCCTCCGGGACCTTCCCTCCGTACTCGTCCCTGAGGATCCTGCAGCATTTCACGATGGCGTTCCCCTTCTGCTTTGGGAACCCGGCGGGACGGATGAGCTCCGCCACCCTCTCCGGATCCGCCTCGGCCAGCTCGTCGACCGAGTCGTATTCGTGGAACAGGTTGTCCGAGGCCCTCCTGGTGTTGTCGTCCTTGGTCCTCTGCGAGAGGATGGTGGCGATCAGCACATGGAACGGGTCGCACGGCCATTCGGGGTTCAGACCCTCGGAGTTCCTCCCCGGGTACACCCCGCCCAGGTACTCCTTCGAGAGAATGTTCAGGATCTCGCATATCTGCTCTGTAGCCATCTCAACGCATCCTCCGCCGTGCGGAACGATCCGGTCACGAGGATGTTCAGGTCGTCCCTGCATTCCATCGCGGCCTCCATGGCCTCCCCGACCGTGCGGAACACCCCGTCGACCCTGTGGTACCCGGACATTATGCCCGCGACACGCTCGGCCTCCGCCGCCCCCGGCGAATCG
>ERZ779889.2077-NODE-2077-length-17569-cov-3.385120_pt1 | contig 17569 bp, 14 predicted proteins | sample MGYA00511030_ERZ779889 | MGnify/ENA primary metagenome ERZ779889 (study PRJEB29588, sample SAMEA2160616) | human gut metagenome | biome: human gut; feature: human-associated habitat; material: faeces | place: Denmark | collected 2008/2010 ...
CCCGGTCGTGATCACATATTCTCCACCGTCATCTGCTTTGAGCGTAAACGTTCCTTTTTCGTCATTCGTCCCCGTCACGATTCCCTGAAGCAGGTGATAATCCGCAAGCCTCTCATCGTCCTGCGCCGCTGTTCCACTGGTTTCAGAAGACTCACTCTCTGCCATCCCTGTCCCGGTTGACTCAGCCACTGTCTCTGCTGCCGCAGTTGTCTCCGCCGGTTCTGCCTTCTGGCATCCGGCCGCCAAAGCTGCGCTCATTGCTACTGCTGTCATGTACAAATACGTCTTTCTCATAGCTGTCTCCTCTCTGTAAGCCGCATTTCATTATAGCATATTTCTTATATCTTATCAATCAGACTGCTGACGCACATCAGCCTTTCTGTGCCAATATCATACCACATCCGGACAGCGGAAAATCCTAAATTTCTGTTAAATTTATTTTACCTCCTGACATACACCAGCTGATAAGCGGCAAGTCATAAGAAACCCTCCGGTCACCGCATTTTGCGATTCCCGGAGGGTTCCTCATTCTCAATTTGGCAGGGGTTTCTCTATTTTCTCATAAACTCCCCATGTGCCCTCTTCTCGAGAAACGCCGTCGTCGCTTCCGCCACAAGGTTGTTCTCAACCAAAGAATCAACCGAACAGCCTTCAATAAGCGCTATGCCCGCCGTTCCTCCGGACTCGCGCCGGACGTAATAGTAATCGGTCTGCGGACTGAGCGAAAGTGTAACGTTATTGTCAGCAATATAATTTTTCCGTCCCGCGACAACGATACCGCGCCCTGAATTATTTACGGTCTTTCCGGTTATTACTGTGTTATAACAGCCACCGGAAACATAAACGCCACCCCATATCGAGTTTTCAGCTGTACAGTTTCTGACGTAACAGCCGTATGACGTTCCTTTTTTGTGCGCTTTTCCGATAAGAAATGCATGAGTTGAAAAGTCTGAATAGCACCCGTCAAAGCCGCTGCGATAGCTGCGCGTTATACGAGCAATATTGTAGTCGCCGTAGTTTTCGCTTTTTTGATGAAGCGATACCGCGGTTTTTTTCGGTATCAGGAAGCTGCAATCTTTGACCTCACAGTCAAGAGCCTCTGAGAGTCTCAGCAGGCAAAGCCCTGCCTTAGGAGTTGATTTTTCCTCGCTACACATTGTCACACGCTCTATGCGGCAGTCGCGCATCCAGCTTCCCACGATTGCAGGCGCCGTGCATTCTATCACCTTAAGGTCGCGTATCACCACATCGTGTGCAGGACTTACAAGCCTCACCGTCGCTGCATCACGCATATACGGATAGTCCGCTACTGTGCCCGCCGGCTTTCACGGAACAGATTCCTGCGTGCCGTCGGCGCGGTAAAACGGAAATACCGTGGCACATGTCGTCCTTAACGTATTTCCGTCGTCAGAAACCTCCGCAACGGTCAGGAATTCGGCATAAAAGCATGCAACTCCGCTTTTATAGGTCCTGCCAAGCACCCAGTCATATGTGCAATCCTCAAGAATCGTACAGTTGCGCTGACTCATAAGGTATATAAGGTCGCCCGGCTTAGCTCCCGCGGATCTTGTCAGCTTTATTGTATCGGAAAAATCGGCCATATTCTCCGAAAGCTTAATCTCCTCGCCCACAGTCCCGGTAATATTGAAAACCGTCGTACCGAGCGGATATATCACGGTGTCATCTCCGTCTCCGTACACAGTCTTCCCGGACGGCACTGTAACGGCAGACATACGGTAAGTCCCCGCAGGCAGATACACCGAATCGCACTCCGAAAGCGCAGCGGTCAGCGCCATAGCCCAGTTACCGGCTTTGACCTTGTTCCTCCAGCGCCTGATGTCGTTCTCTGCAAGAACAGACAAGTCCTCCGTCGTTTCCTCGGCAGCAGTCGTCTGATCACCGGTAGACGAAGATACCGGCTGGTCGGAAACGGACATCGTGTCCGCTCCATTTTTTTACATGATGAAAAACTCATAATAAGCATGATAAATACTGTTGCCAGAGCCAGCGCCCCGGCGCAAATACGTTTGTTATTGTTATACATTTCTCAATTTAGGTGATCTGCTTCCTTGTCTTTTGCAATCATATTTATTTTATATATATTTTGCAAAGCACAGAAAGGCTGCACCATTTGTACTTCCGGATATTATCAGACCAAGTGCTTTATTAATATCCCTTACACCAAAATTCGCAGTTTCGTTATGCGAATTTCATGTTTCCGTATTTCTGGAATATCAGCAATGCGCTTTTTCCTTTGAGGTATCCCATGAACCCCGAAACGCTCATTTTGGGCGGGATACTGACCAAAATATGTATATAATCCGGACACACTTCACCTTCGATTATCTCCACGCCTTTCCATTGACATAATTGCCGTAATATTTCTCGTATTTCCAATCGTTTTTCGCAGAAAAACACCTTTCATCTGTATTTTGGCGCAAACACAATATGGTACTTGCAATTCCAGCTCGTGTGTGCTAAACTATTATTGTCTGTGGTCACCTTTTTCATAGATAAATCCTCCAAATATGTTTTTCTGTTCGACTGGCAGGTCAAACTTATTATAACATATTTGGAGAATTTTTTCTCATCGGTTAACCTCTTTTGAACCACGCCACTATGGCGTGGTTTTCGATTACAAGAATACGGCGCAGCCATAATCGGCTACACCGTATCCAACATCCCCCGACTGTCCTTTGCCGCCTGTGGCAAAGCATTCGGAATTTTTGGTGGAGATGGTGGGGTTCGAACCCATGACCTCTGCGTTGCGAACGCAGCGCTCTCCCAGCTGAGCTACACCCCCGAACCGGGAGCATTATAGCATACTTTTCGGTTAAAAGCAAGTACCTGTCTGAAAAAATGTGACTTTTCCGAAAAAGAATCCCCAAAGCGGGAAATATTCCGGGAAAGCCCTGAATAGAGAAGAGGCACCGAAAACCTTTCCGAAAATTCTCCTTCAGAAAAACACTTCAGTATTCAAAGGGATACAGCAGAACATCCGTGCTCTTCCAGGGCAAATGGTGCTCCTCACACCATCTGACCGCATCTCTTTTCAGGCGTCTGTTTCTGTAAAGGATCCATTTTTTATAAAGCGAACAGCGGTAGAGAAAAATATTGAAGGCTTTATCAAAATCCTCGTATTCCTCAAAGATCGGCTCATACTCCTTTGGAGACTGAGACCTTAAAAAATCCTTGACCACAGCCCGCATATTTGTACGGAACAAGGGAATATAGCCATTTTCCGGGGTTCGTTCCTCTTTGCCCACGCCCCTGTTCCGCAAAGTTTCTCCGTCGTAGCACCGATAATCAAAAACACAGAACCAGCAGGTTGGTTCTGCATATTCGCCGAAAGAGCCGCCTAACGGCGCAATTTCTTCAATGGAAACAACCATGTCAGCCTCTCTTCCTTCTTTCCGAATTCCGTCTCCGCACCCGCTCCCCTCTCGCCTGCCGAAGGCGGTTGCTCCGTCGTCCGCCCCTGTTTGGGGAAAATGCAGAAAAAACTCAAAAAATCTAAAGCGGAATTGTGAATTTTCCCATTTATCAAGGCTACTTTAGCACAGAATTCAGCATTTGTCAAGATTCGATTTTGAAATGCCTGCACGGATTTTCCGAAAAATTCATAACGCAGGATCCACCGTTTCCCGCAAATACGGAAGAGGAACCGAGCCTTCTTGCCCGGTTTCCCGCAACATTTCACCCGTAAAAGCCTTTTTATCGGATGATCGCCCTTCTGAATACAAAAGAACCCTTGGGAAAAGCGCAGTTACCATAGGAATTTTTCAGACAGCATAAATAAGGAATGTTAAAAACATCAAATTATTTAACATCCCCTTTTCCTTTTTTCGCTGCAAAGACACACTATACACTATACTTTTTGAAGACATTTTTTCCAAACAGCATGCCAACCCGACAAATTGGGTTTTACATTTTTTATATTCAAACAATCTATACAACTTTTCTGAAAAGCTTCCCGCATACAGTTTCCCGAAAATATACTTATCCACACCGCTCAACTCGTCTATGTATTTTTGCGGTGTCATCCTGAATTCTATTCACACCATTCATAGACTCACCTACAGCTTCTTATTTATCGGCAGATTTTACATAAGAAATATTCCAACATTATTTATTATATCAAAAAAGCATTGTACTGCAGGCTGTTATATTCGGGTATAAGAAAACTCGACTATAAAAGCCGAGTTTTCCAAATTACTTGATTGAAATTCCTATGGGAATAGCGCTCAGCACAAGGGTTCTCTGGATTGTCGACTATTTCCTCTTTGGGAAAGGGCCGAAAGAAAAGCGCTTACAGCCGATCGGCAATTTCGTAAATCAGCCGCTCGGTTTTTTCCCAACCAAGGCAGGGATCGGTGATGGACTGTCCGTAAACGCCGCCGTCCGGTTTCTGTGCGCCGTCCACCAGATAGCTTTCAATCATCAGGCCCTTGCACAGCCGCCGGATGTCGGCTTTTTCCCTTCTGGAGCGCAAAACCTCGTGGGCAATGCGGATCTGTTCCTCGTATTTTTTGCCGGAATTGGCATGGTTCGTATCCACGATCACTGCCGGATTGGACAGACCGGATGCGGCATACAGCTCATTTACCCGCAACAGATCCTCATAATGGTAGTTGGAAACCGTTTTTCCGTCGGTGCTCTGATAACCCCGGAGAATGGCATGGGTCAGAAGATTTCCGCAGCTCTCCACTTCCCAGCCTCTATAGATGAATGTATGGGGATGCTGTCCCGCCTTGATCGCATTCATCATCACGCTCAGATCTCCTCCTGTCGGATTCTTCATGCCAACGGGAATGTCCAAACCGCTGGCGGTCAGCCGGTGCTGTTGGTTTTCCACGCTCCGGGCGCCCACCGCCACATAGGAAAGCAAATCCGACAGATACCGGTGATTGTCCGGATAGAGCATCTCATCCGCACAGGAAAAGCCGTAGTCCTTCAATGCGCTCATGTGCAGCTTCCGAATCTCCACAATACCCTTTAACATATCCGGATGCCCGTTGGGATCGGGCTGGTGGAGCATTCCCTTGTACCCGTCCCCCGTGGTGCGGGGCTTATTGGTATAGATGCGCGGAATAAAGAGAATCTTGTCCTCCACCTTTTCGGCAACCTTCTTCAGCCGTCCGATATACTCCAGAACCGACTCGCTCTTGTCGGCCGAGCAGGGCCCGATAATCAGCAAAAAACGGTCGTCTTTCCCGCAAAAAATATTCTTTATGATCTCATCCCGCTGCTGTTTCTGCGCCATCATGGCAGGAGTTACCGGATATTCCGCCTTCACATCCTGAGGAATGGGCAGTTTTCTGTAGAATTTCATATTCATAGTGCTCTCCCGAACCTTTCCTTTCGCCGCCTTACCGGCATATACAATTTATTTTTCTTTCTTTATCTCTTCCGACCAAAGCACGGTCTGATCAGAGGGTTTGTCAAATTTTTCTCTGCGGTCCTTGGACAATCTCATCATTTCCCGCATTTTTTCCCGATCTCCGGCGGCCAAAGTCTGGCGCAGCTTGGCAAATTCCCAGGAAAACCGGTCCATTTCGGTTAAGAGCGCCTGCTTGTTCCACAGGAATAGCTCACTCCACATCTCGTCGTTGATCTTGGCGATTCTTGTCAGATCCCGGAAGGAGTCTCCGGTATAGGTTTCCAGCCCCGGAGTGTCGCAGGCGCACATCAGAGCCACTGCAATGCAGTGAGTCAACTGAGACAAAAGCGCCACCATCCGATCGTGGGAATCCACATCCAGACGGCTGATTCGATAAAAGCCCAGGGCTTCTCCCAGTTTTTCGCAGATTTCAATGCCCTTTTCGGTGTTCCGGGCCGTGGGCACCACAATGTAGTTCGCACCTCTGAACACACTGTCGTCGCTGTAAACCACACCGCTGCGCTCTCTTCCGGCCATCGGGTGGGCGGCAATGAACTCCACTCCGGCAGGCATTTTTTCCTGCACCTTTTCCACCACACTGCCTTTCACGCCGGTGACATCGGTGACCACCGTCCCCTCTTTTAAAAGCGCCGCATAGCGATCCACCCATTCGATCACCGTATGAGGGTAAAGCGCCAGCACCACCAAATCCGCCCATTCCAACAATTCCTTTTTGGGTTCGGTACTGCCGCTTTCAAGAAATCCTCCCCCAACGGCAAAGTCAATATCCTCCTGCTCCCTGCTGACCGCACGAACCGCATAGCCGCCCTTGCTCAGCGCTTTGGCATAGCTTCCGCCCATCAAGCCCAAACCGACGATCAGTATTTTCGTATTCTTCTCAAACTTTTCCATATTTCCGCTCTCTTTTCACTCTTCAACCAAAGTCAGTTTTCCGCCCAACTGGGTGAGCAGCCTGAAAAATTCCGGCATACTTTTGTTTACCGCCTGAGCGTTTTGAATGGTCCCGCCGGTAACCGTGGAAAGAACCGCCAACGCCATGGCGATCCGATGGTCATTGTGAGAATCGAAAGGCCGATCCGGCGCCTTCACCTGTCCTCCGGGCACATAAATCTCATTCTCGCCCACCTGAACCTTCACGCCGCACTTGGAAAGTTCCTCTGCCATGGCGACTCCCCGGTCGCTTTCCTTGATTTTCAGCCGGGCGGTGTCCCGGAAATGGGCTCCCTGTAAAAGAGCCGCCGTCGCCATGAGAATAGGCCCCAGATCCGGGCAATCCTTCAGGGAAACGGTAGGGCACCCCTTGGCCATGCGCTCCATGATCTCCTTCCAGACCCGGTCGCCCTGCAGGCTTTCCTTCTCCAGGCCCAGCAAAACCGCCTGACCCCCCAGCGCATTGAGCGCACCGAAAAAGGCGGCTCCCGACTGATCTCCCGGAACGGTGCAGATGCCGGGACTTGCCCCCTTCTGTCTGCCCGGGATTTCAAAAACTCCCTTCTCCGGCACCTGGACTCTGTAGGAAAAGGTCCGCAGAGCCTCCAGGGTCAAGTCCACATAGGAAGCACTCTCAAACTCCCCCTGCAGGACGATTCTGCTGTCTTCCCGAACCTTGGGAAGTGCCAAGAGCAGCCCGGTCACAAACTGACTGCTCACATTTCCCGGAAAGGAGAATTCTCCGCCGGAAAGCGCCCCCTCCAAGGTCAGCCGTTCTTCCTCTTTTTCCCAACAAATCTTTTGTGCCAAACAAATATCTTCGTATATCCCCAAAGGCCGCTGTAAAAGCCGTTTGGAGCCGGTGAACACCGTCCTTCCCCCCGAAATCTGCGCCACCGGAAGCAAAAAACGGAGCGTGCTTCCGCTTTCCCTGCAGGGAAGAACCCTTTCTTCCGCCCTTTTCAAGGATTCTTGGCCTTTTACCACCGCCGTCCGGTCCTGCCACTGAATCCGGGCGCCCAGCGCCTGCAAGCAGTCGCAGGTAGCTCCGATGTCCTCGTTCAGGGGAAGATTTTCAATTCTTGTCTCGCCTTCGGTCTGCGCCGCCAGAATCAGGAGCCGATGGCCGATGCTTTTGGAAGGCGGCACCACAATGCTTCCTTGGATCCTGCTTTTTTCTATTACTGCCTTCATCTCATTGTTCCCTTTCCTCAAGGGCTTTCAGAATTCTTTTCACCGTTTGCTCCGGCGTTTCTCCCACAGGGATTCTGAGGTCCGCCGCCCCCTCATACAGGGGCTTCCGCTCCCGATACATCTTTTCCAACGCCTCCGGGCTTTTGGAAAGGGGGCGGTCAGAGGTGCAGAGCAGTTTCTCCAGCGGCCGCTCCAGATAAATCAGCAGGCCGTTTCGCTTTAAGCACTTTCTGTTCTCTTCCCTTAAGATCGCTCCCCCGCCGGTGGCAATGACCCGTCCCCCGGAATCGGAAAGCTCTTTCAGAATCCTGCTTTCCTCCTGCCGGAAGGCGCTCTCCCCTTCGGTTCTGAAAAAATCGGCAATATGTCGGCCCTGTCGCTCTTCAAAACTCCTGTCGCTGTCGGCAAATTCCCTTCCGGTGGCTTCGGAGAGAAGTCTGCCCACCGTGGTTTTTCCGCAGGCAGGCATTCCCACAAGCACCAGATTCTCTTTTCTCTCCAAAACCGTCCGGTAAATCCTCTCAGTCTTTTCCAAAAAAGAGGGATCATCAAAAAACAGCTCCACCGCTTTGGCCGCCTGGGCTACCAGCATATACAGTCCTCCTGCCGCAGGCACCCCGATTTTTTGCGCCTTACACACAAAATCGGTGCGCAGGGGATGGTAGATCACATCCAACACACCTGCAAGGTTGGGAAATTGCTCCGGGTCCGCCGCCATACCCTCTTCCTTTGGGAACATCCCCACCGGAGTGGTGTTCAGAAGGATTTCCGGGGCTTCCCGACGGGCGTAAAGCTCTTCGTAAGAAATTTCCCCTTCTCCGTGAGGGGTTCTGGACACCTTGCAGATTTCCCTGGCTCCCCCGTCTTTGGCAACGGCAAAGGCGGTTTTGGAAGTGCCGCCGGTACCTAAAATATATACCCTGCGTCCCTCTAAGGAGATTTTTTCCCGCTCCAACAGACTTTTCATGCCGTAAAAATCGGTATTGCTCCCCACCAACCGTCCGTTTTTACAGATAACGGTGTTCACGGCACCGATCGCCCTTGCGGCAGGCTCCACTTCATCCAGATAGGGAATCACCGCTTCCTTATAGGGAATGGTCACATTGATGCCTGCAAATTCACGCTTTTTCAGAAATTCTTCCAATTCTTCAGGCTTCAGTTCCTTCGGACAGTACTCATAATCGCCCAACAATTCGTGTATCTCTTTGGAAAAACTATGTCCCAGCTTTTCGCCGATCAATCCGTAACGCATATTCTCTCCTTTAAGGCATGAGCCAGTCGGTACCGAACCTCAGGGACAGCAGGTCCGCCAAGGTCAGCGCCGTGATGGCATCCACCACAGCCCTGGCCCTGTGGGCAACGCAGGGATCGTGCCGTCCGCCGATCATCAGAGACACATTTTCCCCCTTCACAAAGTCCACCGTTTCCTGTTCCTTGGGAATGGAGGGAGTCGGTTTCACGGCACAGCGGAAAATCAAGGGCATTCCGTTGGTAATTCCGCCGGAAATTCCGCCCATACGGTTGGTGACGGTCACAATTGTTCCTTTTTCATCGATCCGATAGGGATCGTTGCTCTCACTTCCCCGCAGGTTCGCCAACCGGAAGCCCTCTCCGAATTCCACGCCCTTCACCGCCGGAATGGCGAAAAGGCCTTGAGAAAGCAGTCCTTCCACGGTATCAAAGAAGGGTTCGCCCACTCCTGCCGGCATCCCGATCACCAGAGTTTCCAGAATTCCGCCCACGCTGTCTCCCTCTTTTTTTGCTTGCAGGATGGCATTCTTCATTTTTTCTCCGGCTTCCTCCGAAAGAACCGGGAAGCTCTCCCGGCTCAAAAGCGTCAGGTCGCTTTCGGCATCCTCAAAATCCCGGTCGGCAATCCCGGCACAGACCTTCAGGTGGGTTCCAAGCTGCACACCCTTTCCCTGCAGAGCATCTTCCGCAATCGCCCCCGCCGCCACCAGTGCCGCCGTGATCCGGCCGCTGAAATGTCCTCCGCCCCGCCGGTCCTCAAAGCCGTGGTATTTACAGAAGGCCGGGTAGTCGCTGTGCCCCGGACGGGCTTTCCCATCCAAAGCGGCATAGTCTGAAGAATGGGTATCCCCATTGGGAATCCGGATGCACAGGGGCGTGCCGGTGGTGTATCCCCTGTACACCCCGCTTTCAATCACGAATGGGTCCTGTTCCTTTCTGGCTGTGGAAAAGGCTCCTTCGGGGCGCCGCTGTGCCAGTTTATCTCTGATATGTTCTTCCTTCACCGGGATGCCGGGGGCCAAACCGTCTAAAACCGCCCCGATGGAACTGCCGTGGCTTTCGCCGAACAGGGTCACGGTCAACACCTTTCCGTATACATTCTTCATTGGTAAGCAAGCACCTCCCCGCTTTTTTCGGTAATCTCCGCAACGCTCATCTTTTCAAAAACGAATCGGCCGATCTCCGGCACCAGAACCACTGCGATTCTTTCACTTTCCGCCTTCTTGTCGTGGACAAGAGCCGCCGAAAGAGCCTCTTTCCCACACCGGCAAGCCGTGGGCAGATCGTAACGGTGCAACAATCGGGCAATCCGATCCCGCACGCTTCCCTCGGTCAGAGCTAACATCCCGATCCCCACGCACTCCCCGTGCAAAAGGGGATACGGCTCCTTACTGCTGATGCTTTCCACGGCGTGACCCACCGTATGTCCGAAATTCAGCACCTTGCGCAGGCCTTTTTCCTTTTCGTCCTCCTGCACCACCTGCATCTTCACCTTCAGCGCCCTGCCGATCACCTCTTCCACAGGCATCCCGACGCTCCGGTCCTCCAGCCGTTTATCGGAGGTGGCAAACATTTTTATAGCCTCCGCCATGCCGCAGGCAAACTGCCTGCGATCTAAGGTCTCCAGCGTATCCGGATCGATCAGCACCTTTTTCGGTTGGTAGAATGCGCCCACCAGATTCTTATAGCCCTCAAAATCAATGGCAACCTTTCCGCCCACCGAGGAATCGATCTGGGAGAGCAGCGTGGTCGGCAGATTATAAAAGTCCACGCCCCGCATATAGGTGGCCGCCACGAATCCGGCTAAGTCCCCGATCACGCCTCCGCCCACGGCAACCACGCAATCCCCCCGGTCAAAGCGGGCTTCTGCCATGACCTTCAGAATTTCCAGATATTTTTCGGGGCACTTGTTGGCTTCTCCCGGTGCAAGACAAACCACCTGCGCCTCCTTGCATTGGCTTTGCACCTTTTGTACATACCGGGCGGGAACGCCGCTGTCTGTCAGCAGAAGGACCCTCCGGTTCAGATTCAACAGCGCACCCGCTCTTTTCAGAGCGCCCCGCTCCACCACCACATCGTAACTGTCCCTTCCCAGCTCCATATGCAACACCGACATCTCGCTCATTCCTTTCCCTCAGGCTCTTCCCGAAGAACCCGTTCTCTTCCGAAACTGCCCATCAGCCGGACACTGCTGCACACCGACTTCAACTCCTCCAGCATCTGCCTTCCGGCCTCGCTCCCTAAGTTTCCATCGCCCTCGACATAGAAATAATATGCCCAGTTTTCCTCCCCTGTCGGATGGCTCTTCAGGCACCGCAGGTTAAAGCCTCTGCGCCCGATGATGGCGATGGCCTCGCCCAGGGCCCCCGGTTCGTTCTTACTGCTGAACATCAGCACAAACTGCTCGTCTTCCTTTTTCACCAGGACCGGAGCCGCCGTGAACACCGCAAAACGGGTGGTGTTGGTCTTGCTCTCGTTGATTTCCTCCTCCAGAACCTCCAGCCCGTAAAAGGAAGCCGCCTCCTTGGCCGCCACCACTGCAATCTCCTTTCTGCCCATCTTTGAGATCTCCTTGGCCGCCACCGCCGTGTTCGCCGCCTGACGCAGCTCCCACCCGTGCCGCCGCAGATACGGCATACTCTGAGACAATGCCTGAGGATGGCTTTCCACCACCCGGATATCCTCCATTCTGGTTCCCGGCACACCGAGAAGGCTTTGAGATAAGGGCATTTCATAAATGCCCGCAATGGACAAGCTGCCCCTGTAGGATAAGTCCATCACCTGTCCCACATCTCCCGCAAAGCTGTTTTCAAGGGGCAAACCCGCCGCATTGGCCTGTCCCTGTTCCACCATCCGGTAGGCTGATTCAAAGTCGGGACAGGAAACCTTCTCTGCCGTGGGGAAGACCCTTCCGGAAGCGATGTACGCAAACGCCCCCGGCACCCCACTGTAGGTCACCGTCATTTTTCTTAAAAGCAGTCCCTGGTATTTTTTGGACTCCCCGATCATGCATTCCAAAAGCGACTGAAAATACGGACGGTAAAGGGGATTTACCCATTCCAATTCCTGTTGAATCATGGCTTTTTCCCGGTTCTTGTCTTCCACCGGCAGTCCCTTTTCCCTTTTGTAGGCGGCAATGGCTTCCGCCGCCTTCATCCGCTCCTCAAAAAGCTGTGCAATCTCCCGATCCACCCGATCGATTTGTCCCCTGGCTTCCTTCAGATCCATTTTTCTTTTCCTTCCGTTTCCTGCAAATGACCACAAAAAATCCGCAATCGGTAGTTCTTTGAAGAACGCCTCCTGCGGACTTTCCTATTCAATATTCACCCTCCGGTTGACCCGAGGCACCGTGAAAAGCCATCAGATCAGCCCAACTGAACACCGACAGAAAGACCGCTTTGATGGTAATAATAAAATCGATTCAACACAACCGTCATCATCGCTTTCTGCCTTGTCCTTTCTTACTTCTACGGAACCATTTTATGACTTTTCCGGCAATTTGTCAAGTGCTTTTTCAAAAAAAGCCGATATTGTGGATTTTACACGGAACAATTCCGCTTTTTTCTTCTGTTTTTCGTCAAAAAGAGCAGGTTATCCCTTACTCTGCGAAACATTTAACTGCCTGCCGTCACACACAAGGGTAACCTCCCCATTTCTCGTCAGGTAACATCCCTCCCCCAAGGCCAACAGGACCTGGGAGGCTTCCGGCTCCTCTTCCGAAGAGGTAATCACCGAAGCCGCAGGGGAAAGCCGCTGTATCAGCCTTATAAGCTGTTTGGACGCTTCCCCGTGGTGGGGTACCTTGAAAAAATCCACAGGCCCCTCAAGGCCGCCTTCCTCTTCCATATCCTCAATCCGGTCCTTTTCAATATCCCCGGCAAAGAGAAATACCTTTTCGCCATAGGAAAAGCGCAAGACCAAAGAGGAATTGTTGCTGTCGCTCTTTTCATAAACCTTGGTTGCAGGGAAGATTTCCAACTGCACATCCCCTAAGGTCAGACTCCGGTTCTCCGTAACCTTCTCGGCTGTCAGACCCAGCTTTGCAAGGGAAGTGCTGTATTTTCGGTATTCCCCCGAATCCTTGGCGCGGTCGGGCTGAAGAATTCTTTCCACCGTATAATTCTCCAGGATTTTGCTTGCCGAGCCGATATGATCCTCGTCAAAATGCGTGAGAAGAAGCAGATCGATCCTCTGGACATTCTCTCTCTGCAAAAGAGCGGCAATCGTCTCATAGGAATCCTTGGTCCCGGTGTCCACGAGGATCGCCTTTTCCGCAAACCGAATCAGGGCCACATCCGCTTTTCCAACCGAGGGAAAAACGATTTTCAGTTCCTCCCCCGCAGGAGAACCGGCAGCGCTTTCTCCGGAAACCTCCGGAGAACGGCAGGCGCAGAACATCGGCAACAGCACCCACAAACACAGCACCAAACAAATAAAACGGTATTTCAAAGTATCCCCCATCCGAAAAGAAAGCTCTCCCCCGAAAAACGATCCGACCGCCAAAGGGCTTCCCCGCCGTTTTTCCGGAGCTTCATTTCTTTATGACACTGCTGACCAGGGTCAGAATTCCGTTTATAATCAGAATCACGCCCAGAACAAGGAACAACACATCCAGCCAGTTGCTGAAGATCACGAGTATACCTACAACCATCGTGATTACTGCCGAAAGAACCCCCAGAACCGTTTTGAATTTCAGAGAATTCAGCAGATCCATCAGACCCTTGAGAATGATCATCACACCAAATGTAATCAACGCCGCCTTGATAAAAAGCCAGCCGCCTAAGATCACCAAAAGCCCTATGGCGATATTCAGAATGCCCGCAATGTTGTTCTTGTTTATGAGGATGTTGATGACCCCCATCACAATGAGCAGTGCCCCGATCAAAGACATCACAATATTCAGCATCCCGCTCCGCAGCGTGCAGAAAAGAATTCCGATCACCACATACATTACCGCTGAAATCATGGAATTCAACGAACCGGGAAATCTGTTATCCTGTTTCATAAAAAACTTCCTTTTTTCCGTTTGCCGATAAACCGACTGTTTTTATTTTAACAACCTCTTCCCTAACATTCAACAAAAAATTATGTTCCTTCTATTAAATTTGTTCTGTCCGTAACACAAGTATGCTCCGGAAACGCCGTATTTTTCAGCACTTTCTGTGAAGAACAAGCCCTTATTTGGGCGCTTTTTTCCGGCAATCCATACAAAAGCAGCTTTTCTTCCGATTTAATTTTTATAAATAAATATAAAAACAGGCATTATTTCATAAAAAATTCACGCACAAAAACCGACCTTTTTTTTGCAAATCTTCTTGATTTTTTTCTTTTCGGTGTTATAATGACGGTGGTTGCAAGCAGGAAACCATCGCTTTTCCGGCAGGGTTTCCGTCCGTTCTTACCGTCTTTTTTCGCCTCTCCTTTTGAAGAGGCGAGCGGGAGGTTCTCATGAAAAAAGACTACCACTTTGATCCGGCCAAGCCTTGGCTTTTTCCGGCAGAATATGTATCGGTTCTGTCTGCGCACCAGATGGACCAGCCGTCTCTCTTCATCAGCACCGACCGGAGCGGTGAAGGTCTTCCCTGCAACTGTCTTCTTGCCGCTGACAAGTCGCGCCTGTTGGTGATTTGCGGCGTGATGAGTCTGCGCAAAGAGAGAAAAAATACCGCCAAAAAAGCGATTGTCCGGTATTTTGTTCAAACCGAGTATACAGAGTATTCCTTATCCGAGCTGTCGGATTTTTCACTGCGGGAGCTGGCTTCCTCCTGCCTGTTCACCGCCGAAAAGGACGGTGAGCGTCTGGCCCTGGCCGGACTGAATCTGGGTCTGCACGAGCCAATGCTTCATTTTGTGGACTACATAAAAGAGCTGAAGGAAAAAGGTACCTTTACGCCTGTTTCCGAGGAAGAAGCCAAGGAGCAGGAGCAATACTGCCCCAAATGCGGTCTTCGCTATGCCGATGCAGACAACAAGCTCTGCCTGAACTGCCGGAAAAAAGGCAGTGTGGTTTGGCGCACCGCCTCCCTTTTCAAGGAGTACCGTCTGCGCCTGTTCTTGGTGCTGGTTCTGTTGATTCTGGCAGGAGCGCTTTCGGTTCTGGCGCCGTATTTCTCCACCAAAACGCTTTACGACGATGTGTTGGTCAAAAGCGGAAAATACTATGGAAAGCTGTTGGCCGTCATTCTGATGATCTTAGGCACCCGGCTTCTTTCCATGCTGGTCAGCGCCCTGCAAACCATTCTCACCTCCACTCTCGCCGCAGACATGACCTGCAAATTGCGCCGCGTGATTTTTTCTTCCATCAACCGGCTTTCTTTGGGATTCTTCACCTCCCGGAAGACCGGAGGCCTGATGACGCAGGTCAATTCCGATGCCGGCACGATTTACGGTTTCTTCTGCGACATTCTGCCTGCCTTTGCCGTGAACATCGTGCAGGTTCTTGCGGTGCTGGTGGTCATGTTTCTGCTGAATCCCCTGCTCTGTGTTGCGGCGGTGATTCTGGTTCCCCTCAGCATTGTTGCCATCCGCTTTATTTACAGAAAACTGGACCTTCTGCACTACCGACGCTTCGGTAAAAGCCGCTCCTTAAACTCTTCCCTTTCGGATATGCTGAGCGGTGCAAGAGTGGTGAAGGCCTTCTCAGGCGAGGAAGACGAAAAGAAGCGCTTTGACAAGAAAAGTCAGGCAGTGGCCAACGCCGACCTGGAGACTTCGGAGTATGAAGCCACGGTATTCCCGGCAGTCGGACTGCTGTTGCACCTGGGAAGCGTCTTTGTCTGGGCCTTGGGCGGCGTGATGATCCTGCTCAACTATCGGTACCCCTCGTTCATCAGCGACGGTGCGGTGCTGACCTACGGTACGCTCGCCACCTTCCTTTCCTATGTTTCGATGATCTATTCACCTCTGTTCTTCTTTGTGAACATGGTTTCCATGACGGCAGACAGCATGAATGCCATGGGCAGGCTGATCGAAATCATGGATGCCAAGCCGGAGGTTGTGGAAAGTGCCAAGCCCCTTTCCCCCGAAACCGTTTCCGGACGGGTGACCTTTGAAGATGTGGGATTCTCCTACACGGTGGGACATCCGGTTTTGAAAAATATATCCTTCGATCTGCCCGCCGGAAAGACCCTGGGCATCGTCGGAAAAACGGGAGCGGGAAAAAGCACCCTCGCCAATCTTCTGATTCGCCTTTACGACCCTTCGGAAGGGCGCATACTGCTGGACGGAGTGGATTTGAAGGACCTGTCTTTCGAATACCTGCGGAACAGCATCTCGATCGTTTCGCAGGATACCTACCTTTTCTCCGGAACGGTTTTGGAAAATGTGCGCTATGCCAACAATAACGCCTCCTTGGAGGAGGTTCTCTATGCCTGCGTGGCTTCGGGCGCCCACGATTTCATCATGAAATTGCCCGACGGTTACGATACGAAAATCGGGCAGGGCAACGCCGATCTGTCCGGCGGTGAACGCCAGCGTCTTTCCATTGCCCGGGCCATTCTGAAAAATCCGAAAATCCTCATTCTGGATGAGGCCACGGCGGCCATGGACACCCGCACCGAGCAGATCATCCAGCGTTCGATCACCGCTCTGTCCAAAGGGCGCACCACCCTGATCATCGCCCATCGGCTCTCCACCCTGCGGGACGCCGATGAACTGATCGTTCTGGACAAAAAAACGGTGGTGGAGCGGGGAACGCCCCAGGAACTGCTCCGGCAGAAGGGCGAATATTTCAAGCTGTACAAGCTTCAGCTGGAAGCGTTAAGAACCATCGGTATTTCGGAAGAAGACTGAACGGATAGCGGAACAAGGAGGATTACAACCCATGGACTCTGTTTTTGAAATTGCAGGAATCCTGCCTCTGACCCCCGAAAACTCGAAAATTGTGGAAGAAGGGGACTTTCCGGTGCTGTATCTGCTGGACGACAAGGGAAAGAAAGAGCGGTTGGGTCTGATCGAAATCAAGCGCGCTTTCCCCTTTGAACAGGATTGGGAATTCTTGGTGCTCTCCGATGAAGAAGGAAAAGACTGCGGCTTTATCCGGAATCTGAAGGACCGAAGCGCCGCAGAACAGGAATTGATCCGCAAAGAGCTGAACCGTCGGTACTATATGCCGGTCATTGAAGAAATTCTGAAAGTGGTGGATCGGTTCGGTTTCTCCTATTGGACGGTAAAAACCCCCGGCGGACCTCTTGAATTCTCGGTTCGGGACCCTTATAAATCCATTCTGCATTTGGGAAATCGGTTGCTCATCACCGATGCGGACGGCAACCGCTATGAAATTCCCGATGTTACGGCCTTAAAAAAATCAGACCTTCGGAAAATCGAACTGTACCTGTATTGAGGGAAAAAAGAATGTTCCGTAAAAAGAAAAAAATTCCTTGCTCCCCGAATGAGATTCTGGAAGGTTGGGAGCCTGCCTATAAAAACGAGCAGGAAGAAGAACTGTGCCTGCTCTCCTATGATTACCACCCGGAGAAGGACGGCTACAGCAAAACCGAAGGAATCCTTTTTTTCGGGCGGCATCGGATTGATCGGTGGGAAGAGGGAAAACTGCTGGAGCGTCTGCCCCTGGAGGGCGGCGAAAGTCTGTTTTTGCTCCGGGATGGCGCTGCTCTGCGGCTGGTTCTGAAAAAGGGAGAACAACGAATTCTTCTTGCCTGTGCCAGCCAAAAGGAAAAAATGCACTACGGACAGTGTATACAGGCCCTGAACTGCTATTTTGAAAAGGGAGCCTGGGAGCCCAAAAGACCCTTAGACGGCCCTGAACGGGGCGGAGCCTCGGGTGGCGGCAGA
>ERZ779889.2080-NODE-2080-length-17552-cov-4.031491_pt1 | contig 17552 bp, 15 predicted proteins | sample MGYA00511030_ERZ779889 | MGnify/ENA primary metagenome ERZ779889 (study PRJEB29588, sample SAMEA2160616) | human gut metagenome | biome: human gut; feature: human-associated habitat; material: faeces | place: Denmark | collected 2008/2010 ...
TAAAAAAGGCGCGTGTCCACGTCGCAGACGTGGGTTCGAGTCTCGTTTTCCGCTCAAAAGGTCAGTTTTCCACTGACCTTTTTTTATGCCCTGACCGTTGCGCTTTTCCTCGGACTCGCGGCCCCGTTCTCCCTCCTTTGGAGGGCCGGGGAGGATATAAAAAAGGCGCGTGTCCACGTCGCAGACGTGGGTTCGAGTCTCGTTTTCCGCTCCAGTCTCAGCCTCGCTTCGGTGGGGCTTTTTTCGTATATGTCAGTGAGTTATGCTGCTCTGACAGAGCTGCGTGGCTGTTCCGGCTTCAGTGAGTCGTGGGTGTGTTTACGGTAAAATGAGGGTGAATTAGAGGACTGTCTTACATCGGAGACAATGTCAAGCTTGGCTTGTTGCTGATATTTGCGGAATTTTATTAGTTTTGCAAAATAGTTGTCGAATATGGATTATCAGAATGTTATAGACAAGATCCACGGCCAGTTGGGCGATTTGTGGAAACAGGGACGGGTAGCCGATTATATTCCGGTATTGGCGAAGATTGATCCGAGGCAGTTCGGGATGGCTGTGGCGACTCTTGACGGCTGTGAATACAGATGCGGTGATGCGCAGGTGTGTTTCTCCATACAGAGTATATCAAAGGTCTTTACATTGGCGATGGTGGTGCAGCGGCTTGGAGACGATATCTGGAAGTCGGTCGGGCGCGAGCCATCGGGCAATCCTTTCAACTCGCTGGTACAGTTGGAGTACGAGCAGGGTATGCCGCGCAATCCGTTCATCAATGCCGGAGCCATGGTGGTCACGGACCGTCTGATATCGCTCTATCCCCATCCTAAGGATGCGATAATTGAATTTGTCCGCGGTATATGCGGCAATGACGATATCTACTACGACAAGGAGATAGCCCGCTCGGAGTGGCTTAATGCCGACCGTAACATGGCGCTGGCTTATTTCATGAAGAGTTTCGGCAATATCGTCAATGACGTGGACACTCTGCTCGATGTCTACTGCCATCAGTGTGCTATATCGATGTCGTGCGTTGATCTGGCCAGGGCTTTTCTGTTCCTGAGCAACCGTGGCGTGAATCCGTTTGACGGCACCAGGATACTGACAGTCAGTCAGGCCAAGCGTCTCGGTGCGCTGATGCTTACCTGTGGTTTCTACGACGAGTCCGGGGACTTCGCGTTCCGCGTAGGACTTCCCGGCAAGAGCGGTGTCGGCGGCGGTATCGCGGCCTATATACCAGGCAGTCTGGCGGTTGCCGTCTGGAGCCCCGGCCTTGACCGTCACGGCAATTCCCTGGCAGGCATGGCCGCCCTCGAGCAGTTCACTACCGACATCGGCAACTCCATCTTCTAACCCTCAGCGTTGCGGCAGATTTTCCACCCGGCCCCATTTCTGGTTGGTCCCCTTCCGCAACGGCAGGGAATTCCGCTATTTGGTGCCGTTGTGGTAAGCACGTCTCGTCGCAGTCCTATCGAGAAGCCGTTCAGAGCCGGTCCATCATGCTGTCCGGAGTGATATACTGAGGAATGTATGTACTGAGGCTTTTTGGGTGACAGATGGGATATGTGCGGCTTACAGTTTGATGGCGAACCGCTTGAGACGGGAGTCGAGCATCTCTTCCGGGACAATGTGCTTTATGCAGCCGGCGATGACGTTGAGCAGCCGCTCGCGGACGTAGTCCTCCCGGATGACGAGGGAGACTTCGCGGACTGGGATGCAGGTAGGGCAGCCCGGGACAATGGACTGGCCGGGTACATCGGGCAGGGGTGCGGTCATGGAGGCTCCGGTCGTGGTGCTACCGGACACAGAAGGAGCGGAGGCGGCGCTTGTGGCATCAGTCTGGCGGACGATAGGGCGGAGGTTCCTGCGTTGCTCCTCGGAGAGGAAGGCGGTGTGCAGTTCCGGAATGACGGTGTAGCCGCCGTTGGTGTCCACTATCCGCACGAGCGTGTCAATGCTGCCGGCCTGGTACTCGGTGTGGGTACGTCGGTGACTGTGGCAGAAGTTGAAGACCTGGCTGCGGAGGCAGTGGCCCTCTTCCAGTATCCACAGCCGGTCGGATGCCAGGCTGTCGGCCGGAATCTCGCTCAGTGCGTACAGTTCGTCGGAAGGGGAGATATAGGCCGTGAATTTCTCATAGTACAATGGTATTTCCAGCAGGCCTTTCTGCTCCAGCGGGGTGGCGAGGATAGCCATGTCTATCTCCGCCGCCAGCAGTTTCTCAATAATGAAGCGTGTGCGCATCTCTGAGACTTTCAGGTGTACTGCGGGAAAATCGGAATGTATCCGTTTGAAAAGTCCCGGCAGGATGTAGGGGGCAATGGTCGGGATTATGCCTATGACCGCCTCTCCGCTTTCATCGCCTTTTTCGGCTGCGACCAGTTCCCTGAGCTGTGAGGCGTTGTGCAGGGTCACCCGGGCCTGGGCGATGATCTTCTCTCCGAGTGCAGTAGGCCGGACGGGATGTGCTCCACGGTCGAATATGCTCACGTCCAGGGCTGTCTCTATGCTGCGTATGCCGGCGCTCAGGGTCGGCTGGGTGACGCCGCAGGCCTCGGCTGCCCTGACGAAGTTGCGGTGGGTGTCCACGGCCACGATGTAGCGCAGGGCGGTCAGGCTCAGATTGGCCTCAGCCGGTACAGGAGGAACTGTGGAGTTGGCTGCTGAGCCGGTTGCCGGGCCGGATGTCCCGGAGGCCTGTCTTTGTATTGTGCTGGAATTCCTTGCTTCTGAGCGGAACTGTTCCTGGTCAGTTGCGGGTGATGTGCTATGTCTGTTCATTGCATCAAATTTTATGTCGAGTACACTCCGACTTCGATTTGTCTACAGGTAAATATATAGAAAAATTCGATAATAATATAAAAATTATCGATTTGATTTATAAAAACCGCCACCGTATCTTTGCACCGTAAAACAAAAACAAACGGAATATTAATCATTAAAAATCAATAATTATGGACAACAGCAACAACATCCAGACCCAGAACCAGCAGCAGTTTTATCCGATGCCCCGCATAGGCGACCAGGCCCCCGCTTTCGAGGCCGTAACCACTCAGGGCAAGATCCGTTTCCCCGAGGATTTCAAGGGCAAATGGAAGATTCTCTTCAGCCATCCCGCTGATTTCACCCCTGTCTGCACCTCCGAGTTCATGACCTTCGCCTCCCGTGCCGCCGAGTTCGAGGCTCTCAACACCCAGCTCATCGGTCTCTCCGTGGACGGTCTCTACAGCCACATTGCCTGGCTGCGCACCATTCAGGAGAAGATAGAGTACAAGGGCATGAAAAACGTCGAGGTACGCTTCCCCCTCATCGAGGACATCACCATGGACATTGCCCGCAAGTACGGCATGATCCAGCCCGGCGAGAGCGCCACACAGGCCGTAAGAGCCGTATTCTTCATTGACCCGAAGAACGTCATCCGCACCATTATCTACTATCCCCTCTCGCTTGGCAGGAATTTTGATGAGCTCAAGAGAGTGCTTGTAGGCCTGCAGACCGCGGATGAGTTCGGAGTGGCCCTGCCCGCCGACTGGCAGCCCGGAGACGAGGTGATCGTGCCTACGGCCGGTTCCTGCGGAGTGGCCAAGAGCCGTATGGACGGAGAGGAAGGTGACATGAAGTGCTACGACTGGTTCTTCTGCACCCGCCAGCTCCCCAAGGAGAAGATAGAGGATAAAATTTACAGGAAATAATGAAACGCATAACAACACTACTATTAACAGCCGGAATCCTGCTTCTGTCCGCTGTCCCGAACGGGGCGGCCGGGCAGGAGAGGAAAACCGGAAAAAACGACGAAGGTATGGGAAAAGTACAGCATATAACGAAAGCGGAGTTTCTGCAGAAAGTATATAATTACGAGGCTAATCCACAGACTTGGAAATACGAGGGCGAGAGTCCTGCCATTGTGGATTTCTTCGCGACCTGGTGCGGGCCGTGCAAGGCTCTCAGCCCTGTTCTGGACGAGCTTGCGGCCGAGTACGGAGACAAGCTGACGATTTACAAGGTGGACGTGGATCAGGAGCGCGAGCTGGCCGGAGCTTTCGGAATCCGCTCGGTGCCTACGCTGCTCTTCATCCCCGCCGACGGCGAGCCGTCGATGAGTCCCGGTGCGCCTTCCAAGGCCCAGCTTAAACAGATAATCGACGAGCATCTGCTGAAATAGCCTTTTCAAAGTAATTTTGTGAGAGAAGATTTAGAGAGGACGGCCCGGTTGCCCGCCCGATTGCCAGTCCAGTTGCGGTTCCGACGTTTCCCGACAGCAGTTTCCCGGTCTCACAGCTGCAGTCTCCCGAGCCGCAGCCTGCCGTCCTCGCAGGAAAGGCATGTCAAGGCGGCTAAACAAGTCTACGGTTTTCTCTCCACAATGAAAAATGCTATTTTCGCGGCATGAAAAGAGGTTTGCTGATATATCCGTCCACGACTCCGAGGGGAAACAATGCCTTCGGCTGGTTCCGGGAGGCGGCCGCCCGTTACGGGATGGAGATCGAAGTGCTGTTCTATGACTCTCCCGGGGCGGGTGCACTTGCCGGCGCTCCTGCTTGGACTCCGGATTTCGTTCTGATGCGCGGGTACAATACCGCACTGTCGCGGTGGTACGAGGCTCAAGGGGTGACGGTGGTCAATTCCACGGACTCGATGATTCTGTGCCGGGACAAATACCGGTCTGCGGTGGTCTTGGCTGCTGCGGGGGGGGCGGTGCCACGGACATTCATGCCTGTCGGCCAGGGTGTACGGTATCCGGATTATGCGGAGGTTGCTGGCCGCCTCGGACTTCTTGACAGCAGCGATGGGACAGTGGTTCCATTTATCCTGAAACTCAATTACGGCTCCAAGGGGGAGAATGTCTTTCTCATCGGCAACGAGCGGGAGTATAAGGAGGCTCTGGAGGTCTGCCGCATGGAGGAACAGCATCGTCTGGAGGAATTGTCGCGGGGCATAACCGAATTCGGGGAGACTCCGGAGGAAGTGGCTTACGGCTGCACTCCGGTGCTTCAGGAGTTTATCGCTTCCAGCCGGGGCCGGGACATCCGGGTGTGGGTGACCGGAGACGAGGTGGCCGGGCACGTGCTCCGCTACAACGACCGCAGTTTCAAGTCCAATTTCGCCGCCGGCGGGTCCTTCCGCCAGATCCCGCTGCCGCCTGAAGCCGCTTCTACTGCCCTTGCCGCTGCCCGTGCCGCCGGTCTGTTCTTCGCCGGCGTGGACCTTCTCTTCGACGGATACGGCGGATTCAAGGTGTGCGAGATAAACGGCAATGCAGGCTTCCGTACCGCCTCAGCCGATATCCCCGACGCACTGTTCAGAGCTCTGTCAGAAGCCCACCTGAAGTTGCGTGATTAACATGTGCGAGGACGGAATACCGCTGTAGATGCCTTCGCTATTCCGTGAGCGCTGCTGATAGACATACTGCGCCTGGAGACGGCATTTACGGTAGATGTTCCACTGCAGTCCTATGATGTAGTTGCATTGCCAGTCATTCAGACTAATGTTTCTGTCCAGATAATCCACCGAGGCCACTATGTCCAGGAATTTTGCGGGAGATCCGGTCAGTGTGGCGTATGCGCCTCGGCTTCTGACCGTAGCGTCCAGACCTTCCATGTATTCGCTCCTAAGATATACCGGTCCTGCTTTCAGCTCCAGTCCTGCGCTCCATCTGTTTCTCCGGTATGTGTCTCCTGCCTGGAAAGCTTTGTAGGGACTGTCTGCTTTTGCGGTCCCTTCTCCTATATAGACGGAGCCGTGCAGCTTGAGAATGCTCACTGGTCTGAGAGCCAGGCTTGCCACCACGTCCTTCCGGTTGTTGGTCTCGGCAGTATTGAACGGCTCTCCGTTGAAGACACCTACTCTATATTCTATCAGATTGCGGTTATCCTTTCCTATTTTCAGAAATGCGCCTCCTACTTCCAGACCCAGATCCCTGCCGGCTCCTCCTCCGAAGCATGCGTCCGAACCGTCTATACCTGCAAGATACTGGACTGCCTGTGCGCCCTTTATTATTTCCAGGACGGAGGGAGACATATTGCTCTCTATAGTGAAGGGGGTCTTGTACTGTCCGAGACGGATGTAGAACGCGTCTACCGGGCGGTATCTGACGAAGAGCTCGTGCAACCTGAATTTTACCAGGTCGGCCATGAAGTAGAGGTCGAGATGCTTTATAGGTTCGATATCGGCAATTATCATCGCCCTGGAGAGATTGAACTTGTTGAAAGCCTTGTCCTGCGCAATGTCGTAGGAGTCATATTGAAATCCGGCCTGGGCGTATCCGCTGACCGTTACTTTCTCCGAAATGAAACGGAGAAACTTGCTGTCCTTGGAGTCTTTTTTATCTGTACTAAGGGTGTCTACTGCCGCTGATAAGTTGAAACATGCGGCAGCAGTCAATATAATTGTGATGACAAGGGCCTTTATATGCATGGCTGAAGTATTAGATTGGCTGTCGGTATGGATGTTTTTTAAAATGCGCGGCAAAAATAGAAAAAGGGTGTGGAATATGCAAAGGGCCTGTCATCTCATCTGGAAATGATCTCTGTCTTTTCGAGTATGGTCAGCGGATGGCGGTGAGCAGGGTAGTGCCGGTGAGTTTTTTCTTGTCGAAGGTCTGTTGTTTGACCAGGCCCACACCCCTGGCATACCACGACACCTGCCGGGTCTTCTCGTTGACCATCATGGCCTTGGCAGTCATTGTCTCCTCTATTACATAGCAGTCGAAAGTACCTGCGGGAGTTGTCACGGACTCGCGGCCGATGACTTTCCTGTCTTTGCAGCCCATCTTCGAGGTTATGAACATTATTTTAATTTCGATACTGTAATCCGGCAGTTCCATTCCTTCATAGATGTCAGCCGGTATGCCTCTGCATTCGCCTGAGACAGTGGTGTTATCCAGAATCTCATTCATGGCTGCCTGATTCTCCGCATCATCACCGTCGCCCATTGCATTCAGTGACTGTCTCATGCCTTCCTGCATGGCCTCTTCCATCAGCGCGGCCATGTCCATTATCACCTCGCCCCGGTCAAATCTCATCCGTATCCTGGAGCGGAAACGGTTGGTGTCTTCCGGATATGTGACAGTGGAGATTACTGTGGCATGTCCCTGAGTGAAGTCGCCTGTAAAGTCAGCCAGGGAATCCGCATTGAAAGAGACTGTCTTGCCGTCAGCGTCACGTGCTTCATAAATGCGTACCATGCCCGGTTCAGAACAGAAAAAAGGCTCAGTGCCTTGTCCGTAGGCCACTGCGGATAAAAGCACAGTGGCAGCGAGTGTAAGTAATTTTTCAGTGTGCATATCAGATGTTGCTTGGATTTTCACTTTCTTTTACAGCCGAGATCATGAACCACATCTCTATCTTAGGGAAACGGTCCTGGAAATGCTTCATGAAATCGCTGATAGTGTCCTCATTGTGTATCGTCATCATATTGGAGATCTCGGACTGGACCACGCCGGCAGCCTCCACAGCGGCCTCCATTGACGAGGTGACATAGTAGAATGTGCTGTCGGAGCCGTCCGGATAATCCACGTCCACACTGACCAGCAGAGTGCCGCTGCCAGCCGGGGAGGAGAGGTCGACAATCTCCGTCTCCGCTCCAAGAGGCTCAATGGTGCTTCCGCCCAATGAGATCTGGGCTGAGGCTGCTGCTGCCGAGACTGCCATAACCGCAAGTACGGTGAAAAAACGGATGATTCTCATAATCTTCAGTATTTGTAGTGGTGTAAAACATAGTCTCCGTCGAATCCCCAGATGTCCTTTGTCTCCGGGGCAATGTCGAACATGCGCAGCTGCCCGTCCACGTGGATTATCTGCAATGGCTGCCCGTCGCTGTCGAGGACCACTATGCGGCTGTCCTCCACCTCCTGCACGCCGCTGCCTTCCCCGTGATTGTCTTCCATTCCATTGTTTCCCCCGACTCCGTCTTCCTGACCGCTGTCATCAGGAGACATCCTTTCCCATGAGAAAAGCGCATACAGCCTGCCGCCGTGACTCCTGAGAGCCGAATACATGAACCTCGCATCCTCGTCCCATGCTACCGGACTACCGTAAAAGGCAAAGTCTCCCATCTGGGACGAATTGTCCACGATTCTGAATCCGGGCATGAAGTCCTCCGGTCCCCAGACATTGGAGACGATACTGCCGTCCATTCCGTAGATGGTGACAAGCGGAAGATAGTCGTGAGCTACGGCCAGACGGTCTGCCTCAGGGAGATATGCCAATGATCCGTTGAACACGGAGGAATATGCCATACCCGGCAGGTTGTACGTACCCTCCAGCGGAGGCCATTCCCCTGCATTGCGTCGGTTGTTATAGGTACTGTCGTAGACACTGAAGCGGCTCACTTCCTCCGTGAGTCCGAGCGGGCAGGTATATATCGAGTCCCCCGTGAAAACGAAGTCCATCTCATGCCTGGGTGCTGACTGGTCTTTGCAGGTCAGGCTCCGTACAGGCAGTCCCCGGCCTGACAGCACATCCTTCAGACGATAGATATTGATCCGACTCAGCTGCATGTCATGGGCCCAGAAATATTCCCCGTCTTCGGAGACTCCTATATAAAAGGTATTGACCGCCTCCCCGGGCCCGCGGCCTATGTGCTGCACCTTCGCCACCGTCTCGCCTGAGCGGAGATCTGTCAGGTGGATGAAGTGGTCGCTGTATTGTCTGGCAATCAGTAGTATAGAGTCTGCCAGCCTGATGTCTGTCGCTCCGTAAGCCAGCGTCTCGTCCAGGCCGTGCGGAACCTCCACGGTCTGCACTGTTGGTACGTCACAGTCAGTCATATCGATGTAGCCCCCCGACAGCGGACCCTTCTGCGCACAGCCCACTGCCAGGAGCAGCGACAGCATACATGGAGCCACGACCATGATTCTTTGAGAGTCCGACATTTTCATTATAACTTATGCATCGTAAGTTAATAAACGTACCAAAGTTATGTAAATTTTCCTTATAACAGACATATATCGCTGGAAAGTTGCCGGAAACAGGGAGTATGCTACGCTGTTCATGGAGGCGAATCGTCAGACCGGAGAGAAGGAACCGATATCCGATTCACTTTGCAGTTCTCCCGCAAACGTCGTCCGCAGGTGAACCGGGAACGGCGAATATGGTTCACCTGCGGGAAGAGTGAGAGGTACGGGAAAGGTGAGAGGGACAGCAGGGACTGGCGGCACGGGATCGTCTTGCAGAGTTGGTGGAGATGCAGGGCGTTTTTCGGGTGATTTTGAGATGCTGAAAAATGCACGGCTATCTATAATGGATTGGTTTACAGTAATTTGGAAAATGGGGTGCATTTCTCGGGTGACTTTGAGATGCTGAAAAATGCAGTGCCTTTTGCAATAGACTGGTTTACAGTGATTTGGGAAACGAGGTGCATTTTTCGCATGGCTGTAAGAGGTCGAGAATTGCAGCTGTATTTATAATGACCTGATGGCCAATGATTTGAAAATAGACTTGCAATTCTCGCTAGAACGGACAAAAGACATACTGTGCGATGGCAGACGCAGACAATCAGTCCAACCGAGAGCCCAGAATACGACTGTGGGACATCGGCCTTGTTGTTATGGTTATGGTACAGACACTATGATAGTTTGAGATATCTGACAAAATCTGAAGTACATGTGCGCTTCGGTGAAATGCACATCTGAATGTCAATGAGTTACAAGGCATACTGCACATTTGGGCCTTTTTAAACTGGGCAAATGTGCAGCATGTTTTGTAAAACTCTGAGAATCAGGTGATATCTTAGAGATACTGCACACGACAATACAAAATCAGGCCTCAGTGTATCTGTTTCCGGTGGCGGGTGACGGTGAGGTAGAGCAGAAGCACCGCGAATGTCAGCAGCTCGGAGACGGAGAGGGCGAGCCAGATGCCGTGGGTGCCGGCGATACGGGGCATGAGGAGAAAGGACGGCACGAGGAATACCACTCCGCGCAGCAGGGTGAAAGTACCGGTATCAAGGCCACGATAGTTACAAACACTAAGGCCTGGGTCACATTGATACGGGCGACCTTCTCCTTGCCACGGGAAAGCTGGATGGAGGCCACAACGGAACAGCCTGCCCCGATCATCAGGCCCACTCCGGTCAGCAGCATCAGTACAGGCACGCAGAAATTGACGGCCGCTATACCGTCGCTGCCCACCCCGTGCCCGACGAAGATACCGTCTATGGCTGTCACGGCCGACATGCTCACCATGCCGAAAAGCGTAGGAAAGAAATACTTGCTGAAAAGGGAGAATACACTCGCCTTGCTCAAGTCGATAGCGTCTCTGTTCATATTCTGTTCTTTAGTGGTTGCACTTTATATCCTGCCATGCCCTCCGATGAGGATTACAAAACTGCGTGCAAAGGCGGGCCAAAAATCCGGAATTGCAAATTTTTCCGTAAATTTGCGGACATGAAATCCCGCATTGGTCTAATTCTCACTATGATACTGTGCTCGGTCTGTTCATGCTCACACCACATGCAGTCAGAGCGGTCTCCGTATACAGAATCCCTTCAGCAACTCATAGATAAATGCAACCACTTTCGCGACATAGGGCATCAGGACTCCGTGGCAGCGCTCACCCTGCCATATCTCAAGGGCTCGCTCGCGGCTCAGGACTCATTGGGCGTACAGGTCAATTTCTGGTTGAGAGCGGCATCATCTATCCGCAAGAGGGTGACGCACGCGACTATGAGCACAATTTCGTAGTCCGCGAGGTGCTTACAGACAACGTGTTCGGCGACCCGCTGGCCTCCGTCGGAGCTGAAGAGGTCATTGAATACTCCCTAGAGGCAGATCTGCCCAGGTCAGTGCTCGTGCCGGAGAACACATCGGTGATAATAGCCGTAGCGCGGCCCGGCTCCGCTGATTCCGCCGGCAGTCTGACATATCCCAACGTGACATACATGGACCTGGACATCTACGACAACGCCGTCATCGTGCCGGCAAACGGCTCCGTCGACCTTGCGTACGAGGAATAATCCCTTGTTTTTCATCATATCATGAGAACGGGCGGCTGGAATGTTCCGGCCGCCCGTTTTTACGGAAGTACCACTCAAGATTCCTTGCGGTATTCGACGGGGGACTGGCCGGATCCTCAGTTTTCCGCACAGAATAGCCAGACTTGGCGTCCAATGCCACGAAAAGCTGGTCGAGAGCCCAGACTGTCATGACCCTCCGCACCTTTCCGCCTACTTCGGAACGTATCCATCCGAAGACCTCCAGCCACCTGTACTGAAACCGTTTCCCCTACTATATATATTATTTACCCACCCCGGCAGGACAGACCGAATTGCCCTGCCGGGGTTCTATTACGGATAAGTGAGATCTTCCTTATTCCGAAACATTTGACTTGTCTATGATTTCCCAGTAACCGCCCTTGTTACCTCCAATGCGGACTATGCGGCCAAGCCTCTTCAGCTTGCGGATGTTGTAGTCCACACCGTCCACGGTAATTCCCAGTTCATCTGCAAGCTGTGCAGCCGTTACGTATGGACGTTTTTCAAGAATCCTGATAATTTTCTCCGTAGTTTTCTCCGTAGTTTTCTCCGTAGTTTTCTCCGTAGTTTTCTCTGAGCCAACATCTGCCACAGACTTACTTTCCATAGGTGTCTTCCCGTTGTATAGAACAACAGTGACATTGGCCGCAGTCTCCACAATTTTCGGCTCCGGAAGTCCGGCCTCTTTCATGACAGCGAATACGCGTGGAACCCCCTCGTTGAGTTCCCGCACAAGTTCCATTTCCGTCAGTACTCTTGAGATGATAGGATTGCGGGCAAAGCGGGTAGTGAAAATGTTATCGACTGTAACAATATTGGGAAGGCGGCCTGGGCTCTTGATTTCCAAGCGGTTGTCATATTTGGACACGAGGATGTAGTCTCCTCTTAAGCCCCATTGCCTATGGCAGACGGCATTCGTTATGCTTTCCACCCAGGCAAATTCGGGGTATTCAGGATAAGTGTGAAACCTGCCGTCACTCTCAAGTGTAGTCCGTTCTTCCAATTGGTCAGAAATAAACCTTCTGGCTTCTGGAATAAGTCTCAGTAGCGGCAGATCAAAATTACGGTCTTTAATCACATTGAAATCGGCCCCTGTGCGCATAGCTGTTCCGTTGACCCTGATGTAACGGATACGGCAGTGTGGAAAGAAACTCAGAACATTCTTGCCGAAAAGAAGTACAGCGGCATTGGTGAGGGCTTTTTCACCATGACGATTCACGATGAATTGACGGGCACGGAGTACTTGCTCGTTTGTCTGATGAGCAGCCCCGATCTTCTGCCTATATGCATTTAGTAGTTCGGGATCCAAATCTTCCATTGTTGCGTACGGGCAAACCTCTTCTTCATAGTGGGCGACCCCTTTTTCATACTCCAACTGGCGGATCTCTTCGACCGTGAGTTTTCTGCTCTTGTCTCCTATGCGAAGATACACCTCGTCTTTGGCAGTATGGATGACTTTGTCTATTGACGGCCTGATATGCAGCAGAATCAGCCGGTCCGGCTTTCCGGCATCATTGATTACATCCACGAACTCGTGTTTATATTCCGGCATAGGAATGCAACAGTCTTTTGGAAGATTGAGGAAATTGTTGATTTTCTCTTCTCCTTGAGAGTCAACACCCTCCACTTTGCGTGTCTTGTCGCTTATGCCGATAACGACAGTCCCTCCCTCAGCATTGGCGTAAGCACTCACAATATCAGCCAATTCTGCCGGCTTCTTCTTAGCAGATTTGACATCATAGTATTGGCCTTCCTTGCGGGAAACCATAACTTCGACAGTGAGGGCCGGGGATATTTTGGATGCTGGCGTCATAGATAATCTTTTTGCAAATTTAATAGAAATAGTTGTTGATTTTTATCCAGCTGGCAGGTAGTACTCGAATGTTATAGAAAAAGGGTAACCGTTATGTCTTTTGGGTTACCCTTTGATTTTATTGTTGATCCACGATTCTCATAGATAGACTATGACAGCGGTGGAATTGTATCTGCACGGAAGCTATGGTCAGACGTATCAGTCCTTGGTGGCATTCTCCAGCTTCTTCATGATCGAGAAGATGAATACGGCGGAGATGACGCAGAGGGCGATGAGGATGCTCCACAGTACCCAGAGAGGGAGACCGCCCCAGAGCATGCCGATGATGGAGACCATGTAGTTGCCGATGGCAGTGGCCACAAACCAGAGGCCCATCATCATACCCTTGTACTTGGGAGGAGCTACCTTCGATACGAAGGAGATACCCATCGGGGAGAGGAACAGCTCCGCAAACGTCAGCACGAGATACGTGGATATCAGCACATTCGGTGTGACGCGCTGGAATGTCGCGCCTTCTTTCAGGGCATCAGGAGTAGGCAGGCCGAGAGAGCCGAACACCATGATCAGAAAGCCGAGGGCGGCGATGAACATGCCGATACCGATCTTGCGGGGAGCGGAAGGCTCCTTGCCCTTGGCTGCCAGGGCTCCGAAGACGGCCATGGACACGGGGGTCAGGGCCACTACGAAGAACGGGTTGAACTGCTGGAATATCTGCGGCAGCAGGGTGACGGGCTTGTCTCCGAGTGAGTGGTAGCTGAATATCAGGGCCACGATGGAGGCCAGCGTAACAAGTCCGGCTATCAGCTTGCTGCGTTTCTTCTCGGACTGGAAGATGGCGAATGCTCCGTAGACCGCGATGATAATCAGCACGAGATTCAGCACATTGGCAAGTATCCTCGACAGACCGGTCATCTCGGTAGCCGTATAGTCACGGGCAAAGAAGGTAAGGGTCAGACCGTTCTGCTGGAAAGCCATCCAGAAGAAGATGACTACTGCGAACACGAGCAGCAGGGCTGTGATACGGGACTTGGTCTGCTCCTTGGTGAGCTCGACGACGGGCTGGGTGCTCTTGGCCTCCAGCTCACGCTGGGTAACGTCCGCATGCTTGAAGCTCTTGCGGAAGCCGAAATAGATCAGAATCGAGAGTACAAGCGACACGCAGGCCACCGCGAAGCCCCAGTGATAGGCTCCGGAGAGGGTGTCGATGTAGTGCTGGGAGAACTGCGTCAGGTCAGTCACATCGGTAACTCCCTGTGCCGTGGCCAGAGTCTGGAAGCGGCTGAGTGCGTCAGGTGCCATGGAGGAAGCTCCGGCCAGATACTGGTTGGCCAGAGCAGGTATCTCCCCGTTGTAGACCAGTCCTTCCTGTCGGAGACAGAACTCGGTGATCTTGGTGGCAGCAGTAGGAGCGAAGAGCGAACCTATGTTGATGGCCATGTAGAACAGCGAGAAAGCTGCGTCCCTCTTGGACGAGTATTTGGGGTCGTCGTAGAGGTTGCCCACCATTACCTGCAGGTTGCCCTTGAACAGGCCGGTGCCGACCGCTATGAGCAGCAGCGAGCCGAACATGGCTATCTTACCCACAATATCACCCCCCGTCGGAATAGCCAGGCAGAAGTAACCTGCAAACATGACAACAATACCGGAAACTACCATTTTCCCGTAGCCGAACTTGTCGGCGAGTATGCCTCCGATGAACGGCATGAAGTAAACTGCCGCCAGGAAGCCAGCGTAGATATTGGAGGTCACTGCCTCCGAGAAACCGAACTTCGCCTGCAGGAACAGGGTGAAGATCGCGAGCATCGTGTAATAGCCAAAGCGCTCGCCCGTGTTGGCAAGGGCGAGCGCATACAGGCCTTTTGGTTGACCTTTGAACATTGTATATTTGCAATAATATTAGTTGCTCTTTATAATCCTCTCAAGCCATTTCACCATACCGAGCATCACACCCATGGAAATGAGGCAGAGGATCATGAATACAAGCCAGCACATCCACTGATGGCTGAAGTTGTTGTACATCAAGGGGCCGATCCAGATGAGGAGGTTTCCTAATGCTGTAGCTCCTAGCCACAGGCCCTGGCAGATACCCTGAAGGTTCTTGGGAGCGACCTTGGAAACGAAGGATATTCCCAGAGGGGAGATGAGAAGCTCGGCTACGGTAAGGAAGAAGTAAGTGACTATCAGAACCCATGGTCCTGCTTTTACTGCATCCTGAGCAGCTACGTCCCAACTTCTGAATTCCTCGCCTGAAGGATAACCCATAACGGCTGCGAAGATGGTAAGGAAGAGATACGCAAGACCGGCGATGAACATACCGATGGCGATCTTTCTAGGTGTGGATAGGTCCTTACCTCTCTTTCTTTGGAGGGCGGCGAATACCCATATCACCACGGGGGTGAGGGTAATCACGAAGAACGGGTTGACGGCCTGCCAGATCTCCGGAGCTATGGAGTCAGTCTTTATGAAGTCACGGGCGAATACTGACAGGGACTGGCCGTTCTGGTGGAATGAGAACCAGAAGAAGACAGCAATGCCGAGAACTGCGAACAGACCGTAGAGTCTCTGCTTGATCTCCTGTGCCATTGCCAGTTTTTCTTCCTGAGTGTACTGCTCGACTGCCACAGCCTCTTTCTTTGCGGGGTTGGGCATGTTCTTCTTGGTGAAGACGAAGATAAGCAGGGATATCAGCATGGCTGCAACAGACGCGAAGAACGAGTAGTGCACACCGGTGTTGAATACCTCAAGGTAGTTCTGGGAGAATGTCATCAGATCGCCTACGGGCACTCCGTTCTGCATTACGCTGGCGGCAAGTTCCTGGAATTTGGTGAGCTGGTCGGCTGCAAGCGCACCGCCTGCATTGATGTAGTCGTGGCAGAGTTCAGGAAGGCCTGCGTTGTAGGTCATATCGTTGACTCCGAGCCACCAGCTTCTGAGCAAGGGAGCTACGAATGGAGCAATGACACCGCCGACATTGATAAATACGTAGAAAATCTGAAAGCCTGCGTCCCTCTTGTCGGAATATTTGGGATCATCGTACATCTGACCTACTATAGCCTGAAGATTTCCCTTGAACAGACCGTTACCGAATGCTATAAGAAGCAGGGCTCCACATGTGAAAGGCAGCAGCCAACTGGTGTTTTCCGGGGTGGCGAGGATGGGGATAGAAAGAAGCGCATATCCCGCAGCCATAACCACCAGACCGGACATGATGGTGCCTTTATAATTCTGTGTTCTATCCGCGATGAGACCACCGATAAGGCTCAGCACGTATATCAGTGCGTAAAATACTGCATAGATGATACCGCTTGTCTCATCGCTCAGACCGAACTTGGAGCACAGAAAGAGCAGGAGTACTGCGTTCATAATATAATAGCCGAACCTCTCGCCCATATTGCTGAGTGCGGCTGCAATCAATCCTTTAGGATGTCCTTTGAACATAAATCTTAGTTTAAATTAATAATTTGTTGTAGCGGTTGCAAATATAAAAAAGTTTTCCACAACCACCGCAATAATCGTTAATTGATGCTGTTCGTATAGCATAGTTTATGTGTCTGCTGTATTCCGTACTGTCTTTTGCCGCGGTCGTTATCTGCGCTGAGACTGAAGTGCCGGTGCGTGCCCTTGCACATCTTATCTTCGAATACCCGTCGGCAGTATTGTCGAAGGACCTATCCTTATGCGTTTTTGGCTATTGGTTTGATGGATAGCGCGTTACTTGTGTTGGCGCAAGGATAGGGGTGGCGATTTTCGCCTGTTTTGACGAGTTTTAGTCACCCCTATCCTCAGACATGATTATTCAAGCGCTTGATACTCAATAAATTGCTGAAGATTCGTAGAGGATAGGTCTCATAAAGTCAGCGGACTGTCGCTGCATGACAGTCTTTTGGCCTGCTGTTATATGGCAGAGGCGGAGGAAGACTGGAAGGCGTTGGCCCGGTACCGCAAACAGGCGTGGGACATGTCCGACAGTCTGATGGAGGCGGGAGTCCGGGCGCAGTTGAGCCAGGCTGAGAAGCTTTACGACAGCAGCCGTGCCGAGGCGGACAATTACCGTCTGAGGTATCGTGTGCGCAATGCGGTGATAATCATCGTGTCGGTGACGGTGTGCGCCGCGGCTCTCATCGCAGTCCTGATGATGACGTTGGGAAAGTTCCGGAGGATAAACAGAAAGTATATCGATGAGAATGAGTAGCTCCGTAAGCGTGTGGACGGGGAGACTCCCAAGCGGATGCATCTGGAGACCTTGGGGCGGATGTTGGCTTTGACGGACAGTCTGGTCGATACGTATTACCGTTATATAGACACCTCTGCCATTACCCAGAAGGTGCGTGGTGTGCTCGGTGAGTATTTTGACCTTAATGACAAGGATGGGAATTCCGTGGAGGCAAGGGTGTACGAGTTGTGCGACGCGCTGTATCCTGGTCTTGTCGGTACGGTGAGGGAACAATGTCCGGAACTCAAGCCCAGGGAGCTGCTGACTGTGGCCTGTCTGGCCTGCGGCTTCTCTACAGGGACGACAGCTAAGTTGCGCGGTATCAGCGAGAAGTCACTTTATGTCGAGCGCTCGCATATCCGGTCTCTGATGGGATGTTCAGTGCAGGAGTTTATTGCTAAAATACATTCATGATGTAGATGAGGCCGAGGGTGATGCGGTGCTCCTGCGTGGAGGTGATGCCCAAGGCGGTGCCGTAGCCGGTGGGGGAGGAGCTGTAGTAGTTGTAGTGCAGGAAGAAGCGGAAGTCGCGGCTTTTGGTGGGCATGTATTCGAGGCAGG